>Ga0081539_10003631_pt1 | contig 18587 bp, 20 predicted proteins | sample TabmetS4T2R2_FD_71023 | JGI IMG/M metagenome (GOLD analysis project Ga0081539, IMG submission 71023) | Tabebuia heterophylla rhizosphere microbial communities from the University of Puerto Rico - S4T2R2 | ecosystem: Host-associated > Plants > Roots > Rhizosphere ...
TTTTCCGGGCATGCCTTCGCAGGAGGTAGAGAAGATGCTGAAGTTTGAAGCGCATCGTCATCGCATTACACTTGCAGGCGGCTTTCATGCAAATGAATCTCCTTTTGATGAAACGGTGATGAACAGCTACAAAAAATATTTCGATGGTTCTGCATTTACTCCTGCGAATGGTTATCATGGAAATGGCGAAGCTGTTGGTGAAAAAATTTTTCCCATTGGCATGTATGGTTCAAAAGTGATGGGCGATACAAAAGAGAGTGTGCAACAGCAAGCAAATCTTTGGGTTGATTGGTTTCAAAAAAGTGCACCCAACGTAAAATATTTTTGGTACGCAACAGATGAGCCTGATTCGGCAAGATTTATTTGGTTACAGGAGCGTGCAAACTGGGTGCATAGCAATGAGGGTAGTGGTAAAAAATTGCCTGTGTTTACTACAACGGCTTATAATGACAAGCTCAAAAACGATATTGATATTTGGGCTGGTTACAATGGCGTTGATTTGAATGTGTTGCCGCAGATAAGAAGGAGCGGCGGCGATCATTGGTTTTATAATGGCAATCGTCCGCGATATGGTTCGGTGATACTCGAAGGTGCAGCAGTTGATTTGCGTGTGAACAGTTGGATTTTGTATAAGTATGGAATCAACACGCATTTTATATGGCACAGCACAGCGTGGGATCACAACTTGCAAGGACCTAAAAAACATTTGCATCAAAACATTTTCAACAACCCGCTCACTTTTATAAACGATCAAATGGAGTTTGGCAATGGTGATGGCATTTTGTTTTATCCCGGACGAATGCCTTATTATCCCGATGAAGATCGCGGCTTAAACAGGATATTGCCTTCGATTCGTTTAAAAAATATCAGGCGCGGACAACAGGATGCGGCAATCATGTGGATGGCAGAACAAAAAGTAGGAAGAGAAAAAGTGATTGCGCTCATCAATAAAGTTGTTCCAAAAGCATTGAGCGAAGTTTCTATGAATGATGCAGTGCCATGGTCAGAACATGGAGATGACTATGATAGAGTACGACTCGAGTTATTGAAGTTGTTGAAGTAGAAGTATCATAAATTTTGTAAGAAGATTTTTTTATGAGACCGGCAGTAGTTTATATGGCATCGTCTGTTGTGTCACTCTCTTCAACGTTCGGTTTTTAATTGAGCTGTAGCGTTCATGCTAAATGCAGTTATCATGGTGGGACAAATGGGACTGGTGGAACAAAGTTTCTCTCCTCGCTCAAGTCCCCCGAGTTACTCAAGTCCCACGAAAGAAATCGCAAACAATAACTCCAAAGAAAAAAATAAATTTGAACAACTGCTTTCTTATGAATATAAGATTGTATTTCTCCAAGAAATTCTTCGTAATTATTTTCTGCATTTTGTTTGTGCATGAAGCAGTTTATTCTCAGAAAGAATTTGATGTATTGCAAGGTTGGATACAATTCAGTGATGCCCGCAATTCAATGTATCATTATCTCGCTAACCAAGCTTATAATCTACTTGATAAACGTGCAAATGAAATTGCGAAGTTGCATTCTTTAAACGACTGGCAACAAAGACAACAATGGCTGCGCAAAACATTTCTGGATATTGTCGGTCCCTTTCCGCGAAAAACTCCACTCAATGCAAACATTGTAAAAACAATCAGCAAAGACAATTATAAAATAGAGCATATCATTTTTGAATCACAACAAGGATTTTATGTAACATCTTCGCTTTTTATTCCAAATAACTTAAGAAATGGTAAAGCGCCAGCGATAATTTATTGCAGCGGACATTCAGAAGATGCATATCGGAATTCCGCTTATCAACAAGCAATTTTAAATCTTGCAGCAAAAGGTTTTATTGTGTTTGCATTTGATCCTATCGGACAAGGAGAGCGGCTTCAATATTATGATTCTGCAACAAAAACATCTTACATCAAAGAACGTGATCAGGAACATTCTTATACAGGCGCACAACTTTTCATCACAGGAAGTTCGCTTGCAAAATATATGATATGTGATGGTATAAGAGCAATTGATTATCTCGTTACAAGAAAAGAAGTGGATACCTCAAGAATTGGAATTACCGGTCGCTCCGGTGGGGGCACACAGAGTGCTTATATCGCTGCGTTTGATGACCGCATTAAGGTACTTGTTACGGAAAGTTATATCACCAATTTCAGACGGTTAATTCAATCATCAGGACCACAGTGCGCGGAGCAAGACATATTCCATGCAATCGAACGAGGAATAGATATGGCAGATCTTTTGGAAGTGCGTGCGCCACAACCAACAATGATGATAAGTACCACACATGACGCAACATTCAGCATTCAAGGAGCAATCGAAACCGCCGAAGAAGTATCGCAGATTTATAAAGCTTATAACAAGTCTGATAATTTTAGGATGGTGATAGATGATGCACCGCATGCATCAACGAAAAAAGATCGTGAAGCGATGTATGCATTCTTTCAAAGATATTTGAAGAATACGGGAGATTCAACAGACAGAGAAGTGAAGCTTTTATCTGCTGAAGAATTGCAAGTAACAAAAACAGGACAAGTAACAACATCTTTAAAGAGTGAAACTGTTTTTAGTTTAAATCAAAAAACGCTTGATAGTTTGGAAAATAAATTACAGGCTGGAAGAAAAAATATTCCTCAACATTTTTCAAACGTAATTGAAGCTGCAAAAAAATTATCAGGCTATCAATCACCTCAAAAAGATAAGCCTGTTTTTACAGGACGTTTTCCAAAAGAAAATTATGTCATTGAAAAATATTTTCTGAAAGGTGAAGGTGATTATGTAATTCCTTATCTGTTGATAAAACCGAATCATCCCAATCATAAAGGTTTGCTCTATTTAAATCCTTCTGGTAAATCTGCAGAAGCTTTGCCTGGTAAAGAGATAGAATGGTTTGTAAGTAATGGATTTACTGTACTCGCACCGGATATTTTGGGTTATGGAGAAACAGGTCCCGGTGACTTTCGCGGAGATTCATATATCAATGGTGTTTCTTATAACGTGTGGTTTCTTTCGATGCTCATCGGCAGAAGCATCATAGGAATTCAGGCTGCCGGCATTGTAAAACTCACTTCCCTGTTAAAAAAAGAAACAAGTGAAGTTTATGCAATTGCTATAAAAGAGCTATCGCCTGCATTGCTTCATGCAGCTGCGTTTGACACAACGATAAAACGCATCGCACTTATTGAACCTTGTTTATCTTATCGCGCTGTTGTAAAAAGTCAACATTATAGTGCTGCTTATGTTCACAGCGCTGTTCCTGCTGCGCTTACTGCTTATGATCTTCCAGATCTTGCTGCATCTCTTGCGCCAAGAAAATTGTTGATAGCAGATGTACGAGACGGAGCAAGTGCTAAAACCGATTCTGCAACCATCAATGAAGACCTCTCGATAATTAAAGCTGCTTATCATTATAGAAATGCAAATGAAAATTTGGAAATTTATACAGGAGTTACTTCTCAAAAGAAAGAATATTTCTATAGAACGTGGATAAAATAACCAATTCAAATTCTCACTAACTTTTAAAAACCAAAACAAATTGTTATGAGTGAAAAGAATTTATCCCGCCGAAATTTCATTAACACAACAGTGCTTGGTATAACAGGTACTGCAATATCAGCAATAGCAGGAACAGATGTTTTGAATGCAAGTCCAAACGCAATGAGTGCTGCTTCGTATAAACGAATCATGGGCGCAAATGATCGCATCAACATAGCTTTTCTTGGATGCGGTTCAAGAAGTCAGGGACATCAGCAAATGGTAAAGATGTCTGCAAGTGAAAAAAATCTTGGTGTGGTAGCAGTATGTGATTTGTGGAAAGTGAATCGTGAAAAAACTGCTGCAAACTGTAAGAAATTATTTGCCGATGATGTAAAGCAATTTCAATACTCTGAAGAATTGCTTAAGATGCCGGAACTTGATGCAGTGATGATTGCCACAGGAGATTTTCAACATTCAAAACTTTTAGTCGAAGTGGTGAAAGCAGATAAAGATTGTTATTGCGAAAAACCAATGGCAGAAGATGTTTCAGAAGCAAAGATGGCAAGAGAAGTTGTGCTTTCATCAAAACAAGTTGTGCAAATGGGTTCGCAATGGTTGAGCGATCCAACGCAAATAAAAGTGCGTGAATTTGTTCTCTCGGGCAAGCTTGGAAAAATCACAAAGATTGAACAAGTGTGGAACGATAATAATCATCGCTGGCACGATCCGAATGATCCTGATGTTGCAGCAATGAGAGAAGAAGATACGGATTGGAACAGATGGTTGTTGGGTAAGCCTTGGTGCCCGTTTGATCCATGGAAATATTTTGAGTTCAGGATTTTTAAAGAGTTCTCCGGCGGTATTACTTCACAATGGATGAGTCATGCAATTGGGTTGGTGCATTTTTATACTGATACAAATATTCCAGATTCCATGGTTGCTAATGGTGGCATTTTTCAATGGAAAGATATTCGTCAAAACCCCGACACGTTTCAAGCGCTGGCAACATACAATGAAGCAGGATTTTTATATTCATATTCTTCCAGCTACGCAAATAAATTTGGAGACTATACCTGCATTCGCGGCACTGACGGTACTTTATTTGCACAAGGTGGTGAAGGAAGTCCGCGATGGTTTTTTATTCCTGAACATCAACCTGCAGAATTTGATATGTACAAAGGTTTTGGTGAAGAAATTAAAAGCGGCAAAGCGCAACTTATTTCAAGCAATGAAGAGTTCAAAGGTTCGCTTCCACCTGTTGTTTTAAGTGATGACAGCAAATATCATCTTGATAATTGGGTTGATTGCATGAGAGCAAGAAATCAAAAAACAAATGGAAATATTCATACAGGCTTTGCACATTCCATTGGACAAATAATGGCGACACACTCATACAGGGAAGGGAAAAAATTATACTGGAATCGTGAGAAAGAAGAGATAGTTGAACAATGTGTGTGAAGCTGAAAATATATATTCATAATTGAAAATAAAAAGAGAATAAATTTTGAATGCAAAGCCCGAAGGGCTTTAAATATGAATAACCGCAGATGCAGTTCTGTGGAACAAAAAGGGAATCTATCAAAGGAACCCCTTCGGGGTTCAATATAGCAGTAAACAATAACGATATGCAAAAACACACTGATGAGAAAAAATTTCGATGGGAAATTATTCAACCCTTTCAGGGTTGTTGAAGATCGTCCGTTCAATACCCTGAATTACATTCAGGGTTATTTACATTCAAGTCCTTCGGACTTGGTTTTGAAATGCTTGCTAAGAAGGTAAAATGGCACAGACACATAGGAGCATAGGCTGACGTACAAATCATATTAGTTGTATGGTCGGTTATACAATTTCAAATTCTGCTTAATTCATATTCTACAGATGAAAGGATTGCGACGCAACGAAGATGCTATGAAAAACAAATGCCGGTATCAAAAAAATCAGCCTTATTAAAAAACATAAAATGAACATCAATATCAGTCCTACTGCTGCTGAACTGGGTATATCGGCGGCAAAATTTGTGACAGAAAAATTGAATGAAGCTATAAAAAGAAATGGTGAAGCAAGATTGATAGTTTCAACAGGAAGTTCGCAATTCGAAACATTGGAGGCATTGGTGCAAAGTGAAATTGAATGGAACAACGTAGAAGTCTTTCATCTCGATGAATATATTGATTTGCCCGTTACACATAAAGCAAGCTTTCGAAAATATTTGAATGAGCGTTTTATCAGTTTGATTGATGTAAAAAAATTTTTTGCCGTTGATACAGAAGGTGACATCACTGAAAGAATAAATGATGTCACAACCGCGATAAGAAAAAAACCGGTTGATGTTGGATTAATTGGTATTGGTGAAAATACACATATTGCATTCAATGATCCGCCCGCTGATTTCGATACAAGAGAAGCATATAAAATAGTTCACTTAGATGATCGCTGCAAAATGCAGCAGGTGAACGAAGGATGGTTTAATACAATTGATGAAGTGCCGGACACTGCACTATCAATGACTGTTTGGCAAATAATGCAATGCAAAACAATCGTATCGTGTGTGCCGCATAATGCAAAGGCACAGGCAATTAAAAAAACTTTGTTGAATAAACTAACCAACGAGATTCCTTCAACGATGCTGAAACAACACAACGACTATCATTTATATGTTGACCATAATTCCATAGCTGAAGTAGTTGTGTTTTAAACTAAATAACTATCAATCCAATTGAATACTGTGCAACAAAATAAAATCGGAAATTATCGCTGGTTCATTGTCTTTCTTTTGTTTATCGTTACTACCATAAATTATATTGACAGACAAATACTCGGTTTGCTGCAACCGTTGCTGGCAAAGACTTTGAACTGGAGCGAGATTGATTATAGCAGAATCGTTATGGCATTTACAGCGTGTTATGCACTCGGAATGTTATTTTACAGCAGAGTAATTGATAAAATAGGAACAAAGCTTGGTTATACGATTTCAGTAACCGTGTGGAGTATTGCGGCTATGCTTCATGCTGCAGTAAGAAGCACCCTTGGTTTTGGTATAGTAAGAGCGCTTCTTGGTTTGGGCGAGTCGGGAAATTATCCCGGCGGCGTTAAAACAGTTGGAGAATGGTTTCCCAAAAAAGAACGCTCACTTGCGATAGGAATATTAGATTCAGGATCGAACATTGGTGCTTGCGTGGGTCCCCTTTTGGTGCCGTGGTTACTTGCTGCTTATGGATGGCAAGCAGCTTTTATAATAACGGGTTCATTGGGATTTATATGGCTTATTGTATGGCGGATTTTTTATTCAATACCATCTAAACAAAAACGTTTGAGCGCAAATGAATTTAAATACATACAAAGTGATATTGAAGAAGAAATAACAGTGGAAGAAGATAAGTCAAGCGATGTAAGTTGGGTGCGTTTATTACGATTAAAACAAACATGGGCATTTCTTGCGGGCAAATTTTTTACTGATCCAATCTGGTTTTTCTTTCTCTTTTGGTTGCCATCTTATTTCAACACACATTTTCATCTTGATGTAAAAAAACCGGGTCTGCCTTTGGTGATCATTTATTCAGGAACTATGATTGGAAGTATTGGCGGCGGTTATCTTTCATCATGGCTTATAAAAAAAGGATGGCATGTTTATAAGGCGAGAAAAACCGCTTTGCTTGTTTCTGCAATTTGTGTAATCCCCATTTTTATTACCAGATACACAAGCGATATGTGGTTAGTGGTTGCAATGATCACACTTTCTGCCGCAGCGAATCAAGCTTGGAGTGCAAATATTTTTTCAATTGTTCCCGATATGTTTCCAAAACGGGTAACAAGCTCAGTGGTTGGATTGGGTGGAATGTTCGGTGCAATTGGCAGTGTGTTGTTCCCTCTTTTTATCGGGTATGTTTTGGAATTTTATAAAAACAATGGTAACATTATAGCGGGCTACAATATCATTTTTATTATCTGCGCAACATCATTTTTAGTTGCATGGTTGATTATTCATTTATTGGTGCCGAAGATGGAGAGAGTGCATCTTTGAACGAAGTTGTTAGAGCAATAGCAAATATTTTTTTAACTTACTCTCGATTCAATACGGAAAATTCACACCATTCACCACTCATCATTCACCATTCGTCACTGGTTTTTTACGCACGAAGAAGATTTTTTTACACGTTTTCAATTACGATAAATTGCAGTTGAAAATATGAATTAGTAAATGTTTCCAGCCTTGCCGCTAATAATGATTTAAAACTTTTCTCATGAGGCAAAAAACATTTACAGAAAAAATCATTCTTTTTCTATCTCTTGTAATAATAACCGAACCACTGTTATCGCAGCAGAATAATTGCATTTTTAAAGAACCTTTACTTATTATTGATTTTGGTAGTGGCAAAGATGTAAAAGACATAAATGAATTACCACTTTCCAATTATAACCGCGTATTTAATGCCTGCCCTATTGATGGAAATTATTCTTTTGTATCGTATACAAGCAACTGCTTTCACGGTGACTGGCATACATTTAATCACGATCATACATTAAATAGCAAGGACGGAAATATGATGCTTGTAAATGCTAATCCGTTCGGCGGCGTTTTTCTTAACACCACCGTTAAAGGATTAAAAGGCAAAACAATTTACCAAATCTCGTTATGCCTCGTAAATGTGTGCAAAATCGGAGGCGGATGTGCGCCTTTGCCACCAAACATCACTATCACATTAACCACATTAACAGGAGCAAAAGTAGTTTCCTTTCAAACCGGTTTGTTGTCTCAAACGGCAACTCCTCGGTGGAAAGTTTACTCCGGCATTTTTACGACACCCCAAAATGTAACATCATTAAAATTAATAATGGAGGATGTTACACGGGGTGGTTGCGGAAATGATTTTGCACTTGATGATATTACCCTTCGTGAATGTATCGTTACACCACCTGTAGCTAAAACACCGGAAAAGCAAACAACACCTGTAAAGAAATCAACAAGCACTATCACCAAAACGACTGAAAAAAAAGTTTATGTAAAATCATCGCCTGTAAAAAAAGACAGTGCTGTTATAACTTTAAAAAAAGCAGACACTTCGTTGTTAACACATGTGCCGGTAAAACAAATGTCGCCACGACAAATACCTAACCTTATATTAACAAGGGAGAACCCTTTGATAAAGCAGATAGAAACATCGCCCGGCGATATTGTTATTGAGTTATATGACAATGGTGAGATAGACGGAGATACAGTAAGTGTTTATGATAATAATGACTTAATTGTTTCGAGGGCAGGTTTGTCTCATAAGCCGGTTGGTTTTCGCATTAAAGTAGATACGTTGCATCCCTATCATGAACTGATAATGGTTGCAAATAATTTAGGCTCTATTCCGCCAAACACCTCACTAATGATTATAACTGCCAACAATAAACGATATGAAGTTTTCATTTCTTCATCTGAACAAAAGAATGCAAAAATTGTAATCGGGCTGAAAGAATGAGCAGTTTTTTCTTTTCGTCTAAAAACTCATAGCTATCAATCATCATTCAATATCATAATTCATAGCAACATTCATTTTTTCATTTTTTCTATAGCTTGCATCTTTCTCCTATCGAACATGTTTTTTTAGCATGGCGGTAAAATGATGTATGTTTCTGTACCCAAGAATATGTGCCGCTTCCGCAACACTTTTATTTTTTTCATTTATAAGATGGTGAGCATATTCCATTTTTTTCTGTAAAAAATAAGTGGACATATTAACACCAAATTTTTTTTTAAAATGTCTCTTTAAGGTAGATTCACTTACCGATAACTTATCAGCAAGTTCTTTCAACACTGGTAAAGGCATAGTAACATGTACACTTAAATATTTCTCAACTTCGGCAATTGCGTTACTCATGGTTAAGCTGTTGAAATTAAATATGTCTCTTTCTTTTATCTTATAAAAAAAGTCGCTTATAATTCTTAACACCGAAGATTTAATATAAAAAGAGCCGAATAATTTTTTCCCTGACCCTGCAAATAATTCTTCTACCATTTTTTTTTCAGATGCATTCATTGATTCAAGCAGAGAAAATGACCTCAAATCAAATAATTTTTCCTCCAACTTTTCAAATTCTTTATTGGGTGCAAAAACGTTGTTTGCAAGCCACTTTTCTGAAAAACTTATGCTAAGGCAACGGCATTTTGCAAAGGCCGCAACATATATATTGTATGGAGATGAAGCGGAGATGAAAAGCGTATCAAATATTGCGCTTTTTACAAAAGAAGGATTTCTTTTTGCAAACTGAATTCCCTCTGTAGTAAGAAAAAAAGCCAGATTGAAGTAGGTGTTTTCCCCGTCTGGCTCTGTGTTGCTGAACATTTCCATGCTCTCATTGAAACTGCAATCCCAAAATCTTGCCTGTAACCCTTTTTCAAGATCGAAGATTTGCACATACCCCTCTCCTATGTCTGGTTCTAAAACAGAAACATGTTCAGTTTTTTTTTGAAAAAGTCCGGTAAGCCGGTCAAAGGAAATTTTATTTGAATCCGGAGTTTTCATACAGGCATTGGAAAAATTTTTTCAGAAGCCGTTTGCATAATCATTCATGCACAAGTTTTACGCTTCCGGGACTGTACCCATATTCTCTCGAAAAAATTTCTATAAACGAACTTGCTTGTTTATATCCAAGCTTTTCAGCTATATCTTTTACATTCATCTTACTTTCAAGCAGCATCTTTTTGGCAAACTCCATTTTTTTCTCCACGTAATATTCATAGATGCTCTTTCCGTATATCAATTTAAACTGGCGAAGCAGTGAAGAAACACTCATGTTAACGCTTTTGGCTATTATATCAACTTTGGGCAATTCTTTCATGTTTTCCATTATCATCTTTTCCGCTTGCATCATCTGCTCATACTGAATAAAATTTTGCAGTAATTTGGTTTCTCTGCGATTAACTGCTTTGCCAAAAAAACTTATAATAAGGTTGTAAACTCTTGACCGAACAAACAAAGTATCCTCATTGCCCGGGAGCATTGAAACTTCAAGCTGACGCAATATTTTATATTCTTCCGCGCTGCAAGGCTCTGCAAGAACTATTTCGGCACTACTGATATACTCGTTTAAAATTTTTTTAAATAAAGTATTGGCATCACAAAACTGCTCTTTGAGCCATGAGACTGTAAATGCAATATCAAGAACATAAAAGGGTTGTTTGGGCACTACACTGAAATCAATTGTTACATCACCTGTGAGAAATAAATTATTTCGTGCACCGCTGACGCTTATTTTTTTTCTTTTGGTTTTAAGCGAGAAAATTACAGGGTTTAAAAAATAGATGAGGACAAATTTTTTTTCTTCTTTATCTGCAGCGGCAATTTTGTGCAATATTATCTTTTGAAAAACGGTGAATTTCCACTTCCGAATCCATAAACCGGGATGAGGAACACTTTTTACCAGTTCTCCTTCTGCAATTTCATTATTGAAATACAGTGTGTTGTTTTTCTGAACACCACCTAATGATTTCCCTAATAGCGAGAAAGCTTCATCACTGTCAAGGTCTGTAAACTCGTAATATATTTCGCCCATAGTATGTAGTATATTATTGTTGTGCTCTGATAAAAAGTAACACTCAGAAAATGCAATTAGAGTGCCATATTAAACTCCTCTTTGCGGGCTGGGTGTTTCAGAGAAAATGCTTGTATAATTTTTAAATGTGTTTACACTTGAATTTCAGCTTTAAAAACTTTGAAAGAAGGGAATTATACCAGTGTTAAACCCTATTTTGTAAATAGTCAATAATATCGCTATTTATTCAATTTGGATTCAAGTGCATAGTCGGCATTAATGTTGAGCCAAGATGTATTATAAAGATGAAGGACCTATGAAAATAACCTGCAGGTTTAAAAGAGGGAGTTCTTCTCCCTCTTTTCTGCGTGATTTAAACCGACAAAGAAATGAGCCGTGATTTAACACCATTAAAGGATATAAAAGAAAAAATTGTGGGTATGTGGTATGATCCGGTGACGGAAGCAGAATATTTCTTTCATTATCCTGTTGAGCAGGAAGGATATGCAGAAATGCTTCTTCTTCAGGATAGTGCCCTCTCGCCTGTTCCATTCAAATACAGAGTAATAGAAGAAAATGAACAACTGCTTCTCGAACTCGATGGAAAAAAATATTCTATTGTTGAGATTGTTGAAACGCCCATTCCAACTTTATCTTTTATAGGACCTAATGATAACATGATTGTGCTTTACAAAGAAGGTTCTATTAAAAAGAAAAAAAGATATTTCTTCAGCTTCAAATAAAGTCAATAAATCCTATTTTACGTTTAAAGGAAGACCTTCTGTTCATGCCATAAGATATAAAAACGTACGGATTGCCCATATTGAAATATTCCTTATGCGATTTATTTTTATATTGATGAACCCAATAAAATTGTTGTAATTATCGCAATTCTTCACAATAGCCGTAATCCTGACTTACCTTCTTGAAGATTATAAAAATGAGTTTTGAAAGTTCATAGTTTTTTCTGTAAAAAAATTTCAGCATTTGTTTTTCAAATTCCAGTCGGAGACTTTTTATTTATATCCGCAGTCGAAGACATACGGATAGCGACTGACTTTTTATTTACAGTAAAGGACATACTACGATGAGCGGAGGAGATGTTGTGGAGAGTGAAGGATAGTATTGAGCATTTGGTTTCCAAATTCAGTCGGAGAATGGCTTTTCATTTATATCCGCAGTTAAAGACCTACGGATAGCGACTGACTTTTATTATTTTACAGCGAAGGACACTACGATGAGGACATACTACGAAGAGCGAGGATAGTGGCTGGCATTTTATTTACAGCAAAGGACATACTATGAAAAATGGGGAAAAAGGTAAAACGATTTACTTTAATGAATCCGGAATATTCTTTATCAACATTTTCAACTCTTTATCACTCACAGATGCTTTTACTGATTTATCATACATGGAGATGAGAATAATTTTATCTGCTGAAACCCTGACAAAAGTTATAACTCGTGCACCGCCTGATTTTCCCTTTCCTTTTGATTTAATAGCTAAACGAATTTTATAGCAATCACTGCCAAGCGGAGTTCCTTGTAGCGGATTATTTTGCAGACTTTCAAAAAGCAGTTCAAGGTCATCGGGAAGGGATGGATATTTTTTGAGCAATGATTTTGCTTCTTTGTCAAAATGCGGAGTGGAAAGAATTGTCATCTTGCTTTTCTTAATTCTTTCAGCAATTGATTAGCAGTTTTTAGTTTAAGTTTTCCTTTTGAATGTAATTGCGCTTCTTTCATGCCTTGCTGAATACCTGCAATAATTTCTTCCTTGGTTGGTTCTGCATAAACATTCTTTTCCAACTTTGCAAGATCTTTATGCTTCTTTGTTATTTCATTCCATTGTTCAATAGGAATAAAAACACCAAGCGGCTCGCCGTTTGTATCGTAAGTTATCTGGAAAGACATAACCTTTATTTTCTACAAATTTAATTGCTTTGTTTGAACTTATGTTTCTTGAGTGCCGCAATGTTCTTAGCTGAACCAAAAGCTTTGGGGAGATGTTGGCGAGAAGGAAAGATAGCTTTGAGCATTTGCTTTTCAAATTTCCCCCAGAGCGGGTTTTTCATTTATATCCGTAGTCATAGACGTACGGATAGTGACTGACTTTTTTATTTTATAGCAAAGGACATACTACGGAGAGCAAAGGAGATGTTGCGGAGAGAGTTGACGATGAAAATTATAATCAATAATCTCAGCTTTTAGTACTAAACATGCCGCAGTCTCACTCTGCACACAAAGCTTTGCTTTGATGACCCCGCAGAGACTGAAATTTTGCTGCAAATGACAAGATTTGTAATTAATGCCAAAACTTATTCGAGAATTTCTTTGAGCAATGCTTCAAGCTCTTTGTCCGGAATGTTTTCCTTTTCAGATTTGTCAAAGATGGTAAGAAGATAAACAGTAGTTTGCAAAACCTGTACATAAGTGATGACTCTTGAGCCACCTGACTTGCCTTTTCCTTTTGATGCAATAGCAAGCCATATCTTATAACAATTATTACCAAGTGGAGTGCCTTGCTCAGGCTCTTGTTTCAGACTCTGAACAAGTTCAATGTATTCGGTTTTAAGAGAAGGATATTTTTTCGCTAACTGTTTCAATTCCTTTTCAAATTTCGGAATGGCTTTTACCTTATAGCTCATAGAATAAATCTTCTGCGTTACGAGCTTTTAATTTTCCTTTTTTAATCAGCTTCATTTCTTCTACAGCTTCCCTTACGTCGTCAAGTAGCTTTGCTTTATAAGGAGTAAGTAGCTTTGCTTTCACGAAAGGAAGATTTTCCTCTTGTTCTTCGGCAAAAGTTTTTATAACTGTGAGAACAGCCTTCTTTTGTTTTATAGTTAATTGAGGTAAGTAGTTATTAATTTGTTTATCTATTGCGGATGTTGACATACCTTTATTTTCAACAAATTTAATTGCTTTGTTTGAACTTATGTTTCTTGAGTGCCGCAATGAAAACAGGAGAATCTAAAACTTCGGCTTTCGTTTTGCATGCCGTACACTATTTATAATTACTTCATCCCCTTCAATTTCATAGATTATTAAATAAGGGAACCTGTTAACTTTTATACGTCGGTAACGTTTGTTGAATGTAACTGTAATTATGCGGGTGTTCAGATAGTTTCGTATAACAGATTTCGATTTCCTCAATTAGTAGATAACCTAACCCCTCTCGTTTCTTTTCATACCATTCAAAAGCTTCTTGTGTATCAAGTATCGCTTCTGTCTGAATTACAAGATTGTAACTCATTCCATTTGCTTTTTGCCGGTGATAATTTCTTTAGCTTCCTGCCAACTATATGTTTTACTTTCGCCGCTTAATCTTTTTGCTCTTCTTTCGTCAAATAATTTGATATCCTCCTCTGTAAACTCGTACTCGAAATCGTCTTCATCATTGTATTCCTTTGCCAAAGCATACATCAATCGCAAAAATTTTTCATCGCCTTTGTCAATATATTGATGCAGTTGTTCACGAATGTGTATAGTTTCCATAACCTTTATTTTTCTACAAATTTAATTGCTTTGTTTGAACTTATGTTTCTTCAATGTCGCAACGTGTTTAGCCAAATACAAAGCTTTACAGAATCACACATTCAGCATTTATGTTTCAAATTCCAATCGGAGACGGGCTTTTCATTTGCATCTGTAGTCTGCGGCGTAAAGACTACGGATAGCGGAACTTGTTTATGATTGCCGGAAACGGAACACTGCGAAGAGCAGATGAAGTAACAAAACGTATCAGGGAAAATATTTATAAACATCTTTTCTGTTCAATACTCTGCTAAGTTTAATTGTTTCATCTTCGAGTAGGAATCCAATACGATAATTTCCCATTCTTATTCTGTAAGCATTTTTAAAACCTTTCAACTTTTTGCAATCTGGAATTTCGGAAAGTGTTTTGGATTGAGTAATGGAAATAAGTATTTGAGCGAGTTGTTGCTTTTGTTGTTTGTTTAGTTCTTTATCAACATCTTTTGCAAAATGTCTTGTAACAATAATGTTCACTTGCTTTGCAATTGCTTAATGAATTCGTTTGTGTCAATTGTATCATTGTAATCTGTTTCCCGCATCATTAAACCAAGCACTAAATCTTCTTTATCTTCTTCATTAAGGATGCGATTTTTTATACGGCTCTTTTCTAAAAATTCTTTCAGCAATTTCAGTTCTTCATCATTGGAAGGTTGTACAACTATTGTTTCCATAACCTTTATTTTCTACAAATTTAATTGCTTTGTTTGAACTTATGTTTCTTGAATGCCGCAACGTCCTCGGCTAAACACTAACTTTTGAAGAAATGTTGGAGGGAAAGACAGATAGCATTTGAGCATTTGTTATTCAAATTCCAGTTGGAGACTGGCTTTTCATTTATATCCGTAGTCAAAGACATACGGATAGCGACTGGCTTGTTTATTTTAAGCAAAGGGACATACTACGATGAGCGGGGGAATTACCGCTTATATTTTAGTTTAGGATTTCTTTTTGCGTGGAAGATGTATGATACAAAAACGATTTGCTTTTTCTTCAATACTTCATAAATAATTACATAAGGAAAAACTTCAATCCCCGTTTCATGATGCTTACCTTTTTTCTTCGGATATCTTTCGGGATGTTCTGCTATTTCAAGAAGCCGTTTATTCACTGATGTTATAAATCGCAAACCTAATCCTTCTGAACGTTCCTCGTACCATTGATAAGAGTCAGTTAGCTCTTGTATTGCTTCGGGATGCAATTCTATTTGATAGCTCATTTCTTTTTCCGCTTCGTTGAATTTAATATTTGAGCTTTAGCTTCTTCCCATGATACACCTTTTATCTTACCACTTTTATAATCAGAAGAACGTTTGTCTAACTCTGCGACAAAGTCTTTATCATTCCAATAATTATATACTTCCTCTATTTCTTCTTCCAGCATGGTGTAAATAGCTTTTATTTTTCTATCTTCTGCAACCCGTATATACTCATAGAGTTTTTCTCTTATTGCTGATGTTGACATATACAAAACATTTACTACAAAAATAGATTTTATTAACTATAAATTTAGTAAACCGACTCCAATCGAAGACTGGCTATAGACATACGGATAGCGACTGGCTTTTTATTTTACAGCAAATGACATACTACGAAGAGCGGGAAGAGGTGCGGGAAAAATTTATTTCAATTTCAAACCTTTGATAAACTTATAATCTTCCTTGTTTAAGGTAAGCAAAGAAGCGCCTGCATAAATTGTAGTAGCTGCGATTAACGCGTCTGGCATGAATAAACTTCTGTTATGCGAATTATGTTCTTTTAGTAATCTTTTAGCAAGGAGATAAATGTCGTTGTTGATTTTTAATTTGTCGAATGGTTGGAGGATTGTTTCTGCTTGCTGTTTTTGAAGTTTTGTTTTAGCGCCGACAAATAATTCGAGTTCTGTGATAATAGAAACGGCAGCTTTACCTTTTAGGGTTGAAAGATGTTTTGCAGATTCTGCATTTGCCTCTTAGTGCAGTGATGAAAATATCTGTATCAATTACTACCATTGCAGTTGTTCTTTTCTTCTTGAGCTATTTCTTATATCTGCACTGTTTATCTTAGTATTTTTCCATGCACCGAATAAAAAAGAAATATCTGCGGAAGAATTTGCTGCAGGAATAAGTATATCATCAAGATTTTTTGCTGAAGTTTTGTTTTTCTTCTTTGCTTGTTTAACTTCTGCATACCCATTCTTTTGGAGCTTTGCGAGGTCTTTATGTTTCTTTGTTATTTCATTCCATTGTTCAATGGGAATAAAAACACCAAGTGGTTCGCCGTTTGTATCGTAAGTAATTTGAAAAGACATAACTTTTATTTTCTACAAATTTAATTGCTTTGTTTGAACTTATGTTTCTTGAATGCCGCAACCTTCTCGGCTAAACAAAAAGCTTTGGAGAGATAGCATTGAACATTTATTTTTCAAATTCCAGTCGGAGACTGGCTTTTTATTTAAATCCGTAGTCGAAGACATACGGATAGCGACCGACTTTTTTATTTTACAGCGAATGACATACTACGATGGGCGGGGGGATAGCGGCTGACTTTTTTATTTTACAGCAAAAGACATACTACGAAGAGCGGGGGATAGCGACCGACTTTTTTATTTTACAGCGAATGACATACTACGATGAGCGGGGGAATAGAGGCTGCCTTTTTTTATTTGCAGCAAACAACATACTATGAAGAGCGAGGGAAGGAAAGATAGCATTGAGCATTTGTTTTTCAAATTCCCCGCCAGAGGCGGGGCTTTTTATTTATATCCGTAGTCAAAGACATACGGATAGCGACTGACTTTTTATTTTACAGCAAAGGACTACTACGAAGAGCGGGAGGTAAAAACATATATGCTTGCTGTATCTTTATTCTATGATAAGCCTTTATCTTGATACTTCAGTAATTAATTTTCTTTTTGCCGATGATGCACCTGAAAAGAAAGAAATTACTGTTGACCTTTTTGATAACTATATAGCAAAAAATGTCTATGATGTGTTTATTTCACAATTTGTTTTTCAGGAAATTGAACAAACAACGAATGAGGTAAAGAAAAAAGATTTATTGAATGCAATTGATAAACATCCATTAGAGCCGTTAATTATTGATGATATTGCAATCGTTGATTCTTTGGCAGATTTATATGTGAGCGAAGGAATTATTCCCGCAAAAAAACGACTCGATGCACTTCACGTTGCATGCTGTGTAATCTATAAAATTGATTATCTGGTTAGCTGGAACTATAAGCATCTTGCCAATGTGAACAAGGAAAAGCAAATACTTTCAGTTAACTTTATACACAATTACCTTCATCCTTTACGCATCATCACTCCATTAGAACTGTTAGATTATGGAAACAACAACTAAAATATCGAAAGCCCAGCAGGAGGTTTGGGAATGGAAAGAAAAAGCTTCAGAAGAACTTAATAAGCTTTCCAAAGAGGAAAGAATTGCGATGATGAAAAAATATGAGGAAGCTTTTTTAGAAAAGATGAAGAAAACCGATAAATATAAAAATTGATAAGCGCAGCATCATAAAACCCAAATTACTGGCTTTTCATTTATATCCGTAGTCAAAAAAACATACGGATAGCGACTGGCTTTTTATTTTACAGCAAGCGACATACTACGAAGAGCGGGATAGCGACTGACTTTTTTATTCTACAGCGAACGACATACTATGATGAGCGGGGAGACGCTACGGAGAAGAAAATTTAATTCTTTTGTTTGAACTTATGTTTCTTGAACGCCGCAACGTGCTTAGCTAAATACAAACCTTTGGAGAAACGTTGCGTAAAGGAAAGATAGCATTGAGCATTTGTTTTTCAAATTCCCCGCCAGAGGCGGGGCTTTTCATTTATATCCGTAGTCATAAACATACGGATTGCGACTGACTTTTTGTATTTTACAGCAAAGGACATATTAGCGGTGGAATTGAATATAAACAAATTAATTTTCTAAATTTGATAAAATGAAATTTGTATGAGCAGTGAAATCAAAAACGAGCTACACAAACTGATTGATAATTGCGATAATGAACTGTTGCTGATTGAAACAAAAAAATTAT
>Ga0081539_10003632_pt1 | contig 18586 bp, 19 predicted proteins | sample TabmetS4T2R2_FD_71023 | JGI IMG/M metagenome (GOLD analysis project Ga0081539, IMG submission 71023) | Tabebuia heterophylla rhizosphere microbial communities from the University of Puerto Rico - S4T2R2 | ecosystem: Host-associated > Plants > Roots > Rhizosphere ...
GGCGATGAAGAAAGGAAAACATGTAGTGATTCATAAGCCCATCGGTAACCGCATGTATGAAGCACGTTTGTCAATCGAAACTGCAAGAAAAACCGGCGTAAGCACACACTTGCTTGCATGGAGCAAAATTTCTGGCGATGATGTTGCAAAGAAAATGATTGCGGACGGCGCTATTGGTACGCTAAAAGAAATTCACAACTGGAGCAACAGACCCGTATGGCCGCAATGGACTTCGAATCCCACCGAAACAATGCCTATACCTGATGGATTTGATTGGCAACTTTGGCTGGGCCCTGTTCCCGACCGTCCTTATCATATCAATTATACAAACTGTGTGTTCCGCGGCTGGTACGACTTTGGCGGCGGAAGTATTGCCGATATGGGTCATTACAGTTTGTGGCCGCTCTTCTTAACGCTTGGTATAAACACACCACCGCTTAGTGCCGAAGCTTATGGCACTACCACTTGCGAAATTACCAATCATGTAAGTCGTGGACATGTAAACGATGTTGCGTTTCCGTATTCGTGCATGATACGTTTCAAGTTTCCAAAGCAAGAAACGCTGCCGCCTTTTGATTTAATCTGGTACGATGGCGGTATGCGTCCGCCTGTTCCTGAAGGCTTCGATGCAGCACCCATGTTGCCACGCGAAGGAATGATGTTTGTTGGCGACAAGGGAACAATCGTTGCGGGTTTCCGTTGCGAGCAGCCGCAACTTATTCCAAAGAGTAAGATGAATGATTATATGAAGGGTCAGCAATTGCCCAAAGAAGATGATGACAGAAACGATGATGTTTGGATAGATGCATTTCTTAATAAAACACAATCGCCCGGAAGTTTCTTAAATGCCACTGCCGTAACTGAAACCATTCTTCTTGGCGCTGTTGCCTTGCGTGCCGGAAGAAAGGTTGAATGGGATTCTGCCAACATGAAAGTGACCAACGTTTCCGATGCGAATAAATATCTCGTAAGAGAATATCGCAAGGGTTGGGAGTTGTAGAATGTTTTGAGTTTTATGTTTTGGGTTTATGTTGTAAAAATTTTTGGGGACGAGCTGTGATTTTCATGGCATCGTCCCTTGTGTCACTCACTTGTACTGCTGGATTTTTTATGGCAGCAAATTCTATTCATTACTAAAACGTATCTTCAAACACTACTTTTAATTAACTATACAATGTTGCTTAAAATTTCAGATGGTTTAAATAAAAAAACGATTATGAAAAAAATTTTTTCAATCCTTCTCTTAATGCCATTAATAAGTTTTTCTCAAGACACGACTTTAATCTTCTCTAAAGTTTTGCTATTCGATTCTATACCGAAAGATGAAATATATAACAACGCTTTGATTTGGTGCTCGAAATCATTTGAAAATAGCAAGTAGGCAATTAACGTACAGGAAAGAGAGGGCGGTATTTTAGCAGGTAAGGCTCGTTATATCAACGAATATAAAATACCGTACAAACAAGACAGTATAGAGTCTATGAAAAAATATATTGTTGCTTTTCATGAATATTATTTTGATTGGCTTATCGAAATAAAAGATAATAAATTGAAAATAACAATTGATAAAATTGAAATAGAGGAGGATGATAAAAAGTACTCGGTAACATCATCAAATACTTCACCCGTAAAGTTTATGATGTCCAATAAAGAGAAAGTGAATTTATGGTGGCAGTTATCTAAAGCATATTTCATAACAAACATGAATAAATTAGTTGAGTCACTACAAATGGAAATAGTGAAACGTGAATTTTAAATTTTTCGTTTCCCTCAATGGGCTCTTCAAGGTTGGTGCTTAGCCGAGGATGTTGCGCATTTAGCACAAATTCTAATCATCTTAAAATGTTATTTTCTACGATAAAAACCTAATCTATTGTAGTACAAGTATTAATCGAACTCACATATTCTAACCAATGAACACCGTCACTCACTCCAGAATTAAACAAATGAGCCCGCAATTACCTGTGGCTGACATTAATCGTGCTATCGAATTCTATACAAAAAGCTTGGCTTTGATGTGGACTTTCGTTATGATGATTTTTGCGAGGCATTAACGAAAAGACAAAACGAAAGAGTAAACAAAGATCTTGGGATTATCTTTTCAGTTGAGGATATTGAAGGTTTGTATGAAAAATTATCAAATAAATCTGTTGAATTCATTAACCGTTATGAAACATGCCTTATCGGAAAGAATTTTATGTTGCAGATCCGTAAGGTTATATCATTGCTTTTTGGAAGAAGCACAATCATATGACATTAACAAACTGCAGACATTTTTATAACCACATTAAATATTGTTATGTTGAACAGTATATTGGCAAATTTTTATGAGAGAGACATCCGCAAGCTGATTGAAGAAGTGAACTTATTTAGAGGTGAAGAGAACCTTTGGAGAATTCAAGGCTCTGTGAAAAACTCAAGCGGCAATCTTATACTGCATATTATAGGAGGTCTCAATCATTTTGTCGGAGCTACACTTGCACGAACCGGATATGTTCGCAATCGCGACCACGAATTTTCCAGAAAAAGTGTGGAGAAAAAAGAGCTTGTGGCTCAATTGGAGGAACTTATTCCGTTGATCAACGAAACGTTGAATGCTCTCACTGCGGAAGATATGGAGGCTGAATTCCCGATATTTTTTGATCAACCGAAGACTTCTGTCAGCTACGTGTTGGTGCAACTACTATCCCATTTAAATTATCATCTCGGACAGGTAAATTATCTGCGCCGCATTTTGGAATAACGTCAACAATAAAAAGTATGGAATGGTTTTTAAATAGCGACCTGCTTTTATAAACCAAATAGTTGTTTTCGACATTGCAGTCATTCATTTCAACCTTAAACTTTCAACCTTAAACTTGCATTCTGCAACCTCACACCAACCCCTTTCTCGCTGCATACATCACAAGACTTGCCGTGTTGTTTGTTCCCGTTTTTTCGAGAAGATGATTGCGATGATTTTCTACAGTCTTTGCCGAAAGATATAATTGGTCTGCGATTTCTTTTGTGCTAAAACCTTTGCATATCAGCACCAGTATTTCTTTTTCACGGTGAGATAAAGCACGGTTCTTCGAAGAGTTGCCGCTTAATTGTTTACACAACGCGTCACGCACATTTTTGTTGCTGATATAAATTGAATCGTCCAATACATATTCTACCGCATTCATTATTTCTGTGCTGTTTGCATCCTTACTTAAGTAAGCTTTTGCGCCACTTTCAAACATGGTAAGAATGCTTGTTTCATCTTCATAAAAAGAGAGTGCAATAACTTTTGCATCAGGATTGCGGGCAACAATGCGTTTGGTAGTTTCAATGCCGTTAAGTTCGGGCATCTTTATATCTAAAAAAATAATATCGTAACGAGAATTATCAAGCGCCTGCAATACTGCTTCGCCATTATCGGCTTCATCTACGGTGCAACTCGTGAAATGCTCGCTTAAAAAAGCAGCTAAACCTTTTCTAAAGGCGGGATGATCGTCTGCCACAATAAAATGTAGAGAAGTGTTCATAGCAGCAACAATTTGGTAACAGAATGCATGCAAGTTAAAAATTCTTACGTGCATCTTTATTAAATTAAAAATAACTGCAAAGATGAAACGAACACTTCAATTCTGCAATGAGTGAAAACCCCTAAAATAAATTGAATAATTTACCTCTTGTAAAACGCTTTAACAGAAAATTATCTTCGTTCATCTTCAGTACAATACCCGCCAAATATTAACAGCAAACTTTTAATGGAGCATATCACTTGAATGCTATTAAGTGAAAATTGCCGGTGCAACAATACAAAACCTTAATGCTAATGCTATGAAGAATTTTACAAATAACGCGATGAACACCTTCATCACATCAAAAACAAAATCGCTACCTGTTTCAATTTGCTTAGATGAACTTTTCCTCTTAAGATTTTTATACAGTAAAATATTATTCTGGCAAATTATTGTGCGATTGCTTACAATTCAATTTCAGGCGCATCGAGAAATTCTTTATTGCCACGCCTAACTGCTTTTTCAAATTCGAAAAATACAGGCTTATATCACCAGCCTGAATTAAACCTGTTTATATAACTTAAAAAACATGCTAACCATTTTTTCATCATCAAAACTTAAACTATGAAAAAGAAAAACACTACTCTTCTTGCTATGCTGTTTTGTGCAGCGTCCTTTTCTGCAAAGGCTCAAAGCTGGTCGCTCACAGGTAATGCGGGTACAGCTCCCGCCACAAATTTTGTTGGTACAAAGGACAATAAAGCACTCGTATTTAGAACAAATAATTTAGAGCGTATGCGAATTCTTCCAAACGGAAGAATAGGTATCGGTACCACTACACCGCAAGCTTTATTAAATGTGCCTGTTAATGGAAACGTTACACTTTCTTCATCAGACAATTTTCTTTTGGGCGCCACTACAGGCTATAATCTTGCCTTTGACAACAATGAAATACAAGCACGTTATAATGGCGCCGGCAATACTCTCTATTTAAATTATTGGGGTGGAGCAACATGGATTGGAAATCACAGCGGCTCTGCAATTCCCGGTGTGTATGTTGCCAGTAACGGTGCAGTGGGCATAGGAAATAGTTCTACAAATTCTTCTTATGCACTATCTGTAAATCCCAATTCTGCCGGCAATGGTGTTTTACTAAACGACCCGGTAAACGGGTACCTCATGTTTGGTGCAAAATCAGGTTCAGGTTATGGAATGCTTATTGAAAATACATCATCATCAAATGCCTCTCCAACTATTTATGGCTACAATGGCGGTACTGCGGGTGGTTATGGCATTTATGGATATGTTGCTGATGGTACAGGGTCAGGGGGTGCCGGTGTTTTTGGTTATAATTCTAATTACGGTTATGGTGTGGGCTCTTACTGCTATAACGGTTCCGGTGTATATGGTTATTCTCAAAATTATGTTGGTGTGTGGGGAGCAACTGGCAACACCAGTTCTTATGCGGGATATTTTGCCGGGGACGTTTATTCAACGGGAAGTTATTTGGGTTCAGATCAAAAGTTGAAACAAAATATTCAGGAACTCAACAGCGCAATGGACATTATTGGTCAACTGCATCCTAAAAAATATGACTACAGACAAGATGGGACTTATAAGCTCATGAATTTACCGCGGGGTACACATTTTGGACTTATTGCACAGGAAGTTGAAAAAATATTACCCAACTTGGTAAAAGAAACAAAGTTTGAAAGCTCTTTTGGAAACGCGCCTAAAAAGTTAAGTCCGGATGGAAAAAATGAAGCATCAACAAGCACCAAATCTGAAACCATTGACTTCAAGGCAGTAAACTATACTGAACTTATTCCTATTATCATAAGAGGTATGCAAGAGTTACAAGCTGCAAATACAGAGCAACAAGAAAAAATAAAAGAACTTGAAAATACGATTGCAGCTTTAAAAAGTACTAATGCTTCATCAAACTCATCAGCAACTGCAACTGCAAAAACAAATATTTCAGGTGCTTATCTAAAACAAAATTCACCAAACCCGTTTAATCAAAATACGACCGTGCAATATTATTTGCCAGCCTCTCTACATACTGCTCAACTTGTTCTTCAAGACATGAGCGGACATCAATTAAAATCTTACGTGCTTGGCAGCGGTGCGAACCAAATTACTATTGACGGCAGTTCATTATCTTCTGGCCAATACATTTACTCACTTATAGTAGATGGCAAAAAGGTTGATTCAAAAAATATGATATTGACGAAATAAAAGCATTGTCTGCTTGCAGAACTATGAAGAACAAAAGTCCCATAAACGGGACTTTTTGTTTTTATGACATTTAAAGATTAAAGCTAAAAATTTTGCTTTGATTGGTTGCACATTTTTAGAGTGCCCACAAAAAATAAGGGCCAAATAGAAATTTAGCCCGAATTAAAATCCAATATCCTATGAAAAACCGAGGATAATTTAACAAATGGCATACCAAGAATATTTTATATCTGAATATGGCATTTTTACCGATTTATTTCCCGTGTGGGGAAAAATAGAAGTTCAATTTGGGATGAATTGGAGGAAAAAGTCAAACTCCCATAAGGTTAAAAAATTTCGTTCGACGGATTCTGTACGTCTGAAGTGTATGTTTTCCCCAAAAAAGCAGGTATAAAATTTTAAGTTGATTAAACCATGTGATATTATTTGGCGTTCTTTATGTAAAGGAAAGATTTATGGGTCTCTTTAAAACACTATTTAAAAGTAAAACTTCCGAATATGCCGTGTATTCTCCGGTAACTATTCAAGAAGCTTACATGGCAATATTCTACTCAATTTTATATGCAGATAATGAATGGAGCGAAAAAGAATCAAAAGCGCTAAAACCTATACTTATGCGACTGCGTGTATTTGAGGACGAGAATATAAGCTACTATATAAAAAAAATTGAAACTGAATATGTAATATTCGGTGGACAGGCTCTGATAAATGGCGCGTTGCAACTTATTTCTCAAAAATTGAGACCTCAACTGTTTTGCCTATGTGCGGAACTGGTCTTAGCTGATGGCATTGTACAAGAAGAAGAAGAAAAAATATTAGAATATCTCGCAAAAGCCGCCAATATCCCTGATGAACTGGCAAAGAAAATTGTAGAAGTCACAATTATAAGGATGGCTAATTAAATAATTGCTTTTATTGATAATCCACTTCTCCTGTAAACAGGAGTTTTGCCAGCATTTTATGGCAAACTATTTGGATAAGATGGGCATGAACACACTTGAAATATTGGACTTTACGATTTATTACAACAATCAATTACATAAAATAACGGCTTCGCCTTATTTATTTCCGGCAAGAAACGGTATGCCTTTGTGTTTTGAAGCCACAATAAATGGAAAAAATATAGGGGATGTAAGTTGCGTTAACTACAAATGGGAAAACAATTACATAGAAGATAAAGAATTGCTTAATCAAATAGGGAGCGCTATTCTTTCAAAATATAAATTATTGGAATTCCCTGCCGGAAAATAGAAAAGCTCTCTTTCGAGAGCCCCCGGAACTTCTATTTTGGTTTTTTGGATATTGGAAATTTCTTTCGAAGAATATTGGATTTGGATAACAAAAATAGAGTAGGTGTAGCTTTGACACAATAAAACAAAGTTTTATTATATCCAAATCGGACGCGAAACGATTAAAAGATAATTAAAGGAATTAAGTGTCTTTTTAACACGCAAGGAATTTATATCAAAAGTTTTTTATGGAATCATTTGAATCATTCACTTTCCAGATAAATTATAATGGCGAAAAGAAACAAATTAAAGCTAAGCCATATCAAGAGCCGGTAAAAGATGATATGCCTCTTAGCTTTGAAGTAGCAATAGGTGGTTTTCCAAGAGGAAAAATAAAACTTAATGGAACTGAATGGGAAAGTGCTGATATATTGGATAAAAAGCTTGTTAAGGCAATTGGTGAACACCTCTTAAATCACTACAAGAAGTAATAAGTTGCTGTTATTCTTCTTTTTATATTACTCATTAACCGCATTATACAAGAAATCCTTCTTATCTTTTGCTTGTAAAATTCCGAAGTAAGCTCGAATTAAAGTAAAGAGCAGAGAACGTTGGCGTAAAGTGAGTGACTCAACAAAAGCTTAATAGTGATCGAAAACTGGTTACATAAAGAAAAGAACATCAAAACTTGCGGCAAAAATTTTCTCCCTATATTCGCCCGAAATAAAAAAGCCCTTCCGTGGAAACGGAACGGCCTCTAACGATTGCTTGCCATATGAAAACTTTTTCTATAATTTTTTCGCTTGATTACCTCACGATTGCTATCCTGTGAAGTGTTTTTAATTTTCTGGTATGAAGGTAATACAGGTTACAATTTCATACAAAACAACTTATAGGTAATTTCATCATGCCAAAAGGGGGTGTGCAACGCTGAAACCCTTACTGGTATTGAGTTTTAGAAAATTTTGTTTATGATGTCCAACAGGTTCACAGATGCATTATTTCAGTTGGTTAAGTCCCTTGAAAAGGCTGAAAAAAGACATTTTAAATTATATATCAAGCGAAGTTCTTCCAAACAAGATCTCAAAATTGTGCAGCTTTTTGATGCGCTGGATAATCTGCAGGAGTATGATGAAAAATATCTTTTGAAAAGATTGGCTCCGATAACCAAACCACAACTTGCAAATTTAAAATCGCATTTATATAAACAGCTTCTTGCAAGTCTTCGGTTATTAGAAACCACAGAAAATGTTGACCTCCAATTAAGCGAACACATTGATAATGCACGAATGCTCTACAATAAAGGATTGAAATTGCAAAGCCTGAAAATACTGGAGCGTGCAAAAGAATTAGCAAAAGCAAATCAAAAGTTTAATTTTTTGGTTCAGCTTCTTTCACTGGAGAAGAAAATTGAAACACTGCATATCACACGCAGCTCGCAAGAAAAAGTTGAGCTGCTTACAAAAGAAGCTGCAGAAATAAGCAGTCATGTAGATAGAGTTACAAAGCTTTCGAATCTGGCATTGTTGCTGTACAGATGGTACATAAAAAATGGTCATGCACGTAATGAACTTGATGAAGAAAACATCAAACAATTCTTTAAAGAAAACTTGCCCGACAATCTTGATGGCATCACCGACTTTTACGAAAAGTTGTATCTCTATCAAAGCTATTGCTGGTATGCCTTTATACGTCAGGATTTTCTCATGTACTATCGCTATAGCCAAAAGTGGATTGATTTGTTTGATGAGCTTCCTATAATGATAAGTGTAGAAACGGGGCATTACATAAAAGGCATGCACAATCTCTTGAATGCACATTTTGATTTGCGCAATTTTCAAAAGTTCGAAATTACTTTGCGCAATTTCGAAGAGTATGCTCATACTCCTGTCGCTAATCATCATGACAACTTTCGCATTCACACGTTCGTGTATATCTATAGCGCCAAAATAAACAAGCATTTAATGATGGGCACATTTAAGGAAGGTCTCGAGTTGGTGTCACATGTAGAAGATAAATTGCAGGAGTATGCGGTATATATAGATAATCATCGGATACTTGTTTTCACTTATAAAATTGCATCGCTTTACTATGGCGCCGGCGATTATGAAACCTGCATTGATTATCTGCAAAAAATAATTCATTCACATGTTGACCTTCGCATAGACTTGCAGTGTTATGCGCGGTTGTTGCATCTTATGGCACATTACGAATTGGGCAACGATGTTATCATTGAGTCGCTTATAAAATCGGTGTATCGTTTTATGGCAAAAATGAAAACGCTCACTGTTGTAGAAGAAGAAATTTTTCGCTTCTTAAGAAATTCTTTCAAGGTATCTCCACGAAAATTAAAACCCGAATTGGAGAAGTTGCTCTATAAGATAAAACACCTTGAAGGCAACCGTTACGAAACACGCTCTTTTGCATATCTCGATGTTATTTCCTGGGTAGAAAGCAAAGTGTATGAAAAACCGCTAAGCACTATTATTCATGAAAAATATTTGAACAGTAAAAAGAGAATTTATAAGGAAGAATAGTGATAGATACTTAACGAGATACTGAAAAATTTATACTTAACATCAATTAACAAGACAATAGTTGAACCTTGCAAATTTCTGTCGCCACTGCTGCAATAGTTGATGAATTCTTAAATAAATAAGCATACCACTTTATTAGTGAGCAGCATAATTTACAGGATCTTAATTGAGATGGCAAGGTCTGATGATATCGAACTGCTCGAGTATAACTTCTCTAATATCCTTTAGCATAGTATCATCGGGCTTTCCTTGCAAAAATCTGTACTCCTGATTGCCAAGAATATTTAAAATTTCAAATGCAAATAACACTCCGCCATCCTTATCTTCTTTTTGAACAGAAATCCATGTGTTGTAATGGTTGCGACCATTTTTAGTGAGGGTACAATCTATATACAGAATTTCTTTTCTGTATTTCCATGTGAAGAGAATATTCATAGCAAAAGTCTTAGGGTTGTCATAAAATGGGTTGTACTGGGATTGCAAAATAAACATTCCAAAAAACCGTTTAATGAGAAATCGGTAAGATATAATCTTTAGCCGACGAAGATTAGTGCAAGTGGCATTGAAATTATGGTAACAATGTAACAAAAGAAGATCAATAACCGTTTAAAGAATATGAAACAAAGCAAAAAATAACATTGTTAAGAACATTTCACATTAATTTTTTTGCTGTTTCACAGATGTTATATAATTTTCTACGAAATTTTTCGTTTATCTTTGTTTTATGAACAAAACTAAAACCATGAATTTCAAAATTGATTATAGAAAACACCAGTATCAAATATCGGCCACGCCCCAATTGGTTAATGGCAATCACGGACCGTCAAGGTTCAAAATAACGCTCGATGGTTATTCTATGGGATATCTAAGTTGTGCTTCGGATGAATGGAAAAGCGATAACATAATTGACCAGAATCTTGTTGATTTGATCGGCTCGTTTATAGAGGAATTATATACACTTCAGCAATAAATCAAAACGATTTTATTAAGCTTTTCCTTTGTAGCTAAGAGTTTAAGGTCGAGTGCATAAATTTTCTTTAAGCCAAGCGGGTATGCGATTCTTCCATGCCGACACACAAATTTAATTATCCCTAATTGTTTCTTCTATTCTTTTAATGAAACCATGCATGTGTTCATAATGAGATCCTCTCCAGTAAATGCGTTTACAACATTCACATTGAAAGAAATTGTTGTAGTATAAAATAGTTTTGGGAAGTAACTTATCTATTATCGCTGCTTTTTCAACCTTTATTATTTTCCCGTTGCATTCAACACATCTTTCGAAAAACTTGAATTTTGTTTTTAAATTAAATCTTCTTATTACCTCCATGAGCTGTTCGTGTACATGTTGAGAACGCAACCAATAACCAACCCTAACTAATTTATGTTTTAATAAATTTCTGTCTCTCGTAAGTATTATTCTTTCTTCTTTTTCGGCAAGTTCAACAATCGTTTTGTCGGAATAGTTATTTTCATAAAAAGTATCAAAACCAAACAATCGAAGAGCTCTTGCAAGTTTTCCTAAGTGTACATCAAGAATAAATTTTTCGGGATTTGAATGCGATGGTGTTGACAACCATTCATCCGGAAAAGATTTTGCTGTAATTGCAGTATATACTTCTACTTCATCATCATTATTCAAAGCATAAGAAAAATCAACAGGCTTCCCATTCACTAATATGATATCTGCTTCAGGATGAGGGACACCAATGGTTTCAATAGCATGTTTAATGGAAGGATTATCGCTGAACGTATATACAACAGGTTTGTTCCTTTTTGACGGTAAAAGAAAATCATTGAGTGAATCATGAAACACAAAGCTTGCACATTTTATCATGGTAGCAACACAAATTACTTATTTATTATGGAAAATAATGTTGACATATTTAGATGCTGTTAGAGGAATTGAGACTATAGTCTCGCAGGAAATACCACAAATAAAAAGCTCCTGTAAAAACAAGAGCCGCTTTTTAAAACCTATGAAAAACACTGATACAAAATTATAACCGCAAGGAATGAATGACAATTAATACCTCATTAATCCTACTTAAAATATATCAAAACAACTTAAGTATCTATTTAAGTTTTATGTACTCGCTTGATAAAATAAAATGTTTGCAATCCTGTATTAAATCTGAAGTTTATTAATCGCTGAAATACTGTGGGAATGCATATTTCAGAAATTATAAGGCTTAACATTTCATTGCTAAACCACTTCTCTCATGTCTCGTCTGATATGCATTATTAACTTTAAAAATTTAAGTATGAAAAAAATTTTTACACTCATTTTCTCACTCGGTATTTTAAGTTCAGCATCATTATTTGCACAATCGCAATATGCTTATGTAAAACCTGTGTCTTCTCACGCGATTGTTATTAGTACCGGTTTTCATCGTTGGGCTGAGACTTATTCTTTTACTCGTTATGAAAGAGATATGCAACTCGCAAAAATTCGCGACAAGTACAATGATCTTGTAAGAAGTGTTATCAACTCCCGTTATTTAAATGCAACTCAAAAAGTAAAATTGATTGCTGACATTGAACAGGAAAAAATAGCACGTATTAAAGCAGTAAACGAGCACTTTAATGATGAAAGAAACAAATACAACGATTGGTTCTATGACAGAAACTTCAAAAGGATTAGATAATCATTTGAGTAATTAAGCAAGCAAAGTAAACAGCCTCGCAATGCGGGGCTGTTTTAGTTAGTACCTTTGTAAAAAATTTTTATGCCGGCTTATGACACATTGCTCGATGCATTGAACGGTTTAAAACAACGGGGTTACACTACAGATTTTAATCTCGCTTTTGATAAAGTAAAATGTAATGAAACGGGTGTACATCTCTCCCCTTTCGAATTTGAAATAATAGAACATCATCGCTTCGAAGGTGTCAGCGATCCCGAAGATGAAGCGGTTATTTACGTAATTCAATCAAAAGATGGAACGATGAAAGGAACATTGGTGACCGGCTATGGCATCTACACAGAATCATTAAGCGAGGAGTTGTTGCAAAAACTCTCGATGCATGAATAACAAATCATCAGCCGCACGGTTTCGCTTTTATCGCTGGTGAGCTTGTTCATCGCGATATGGCAAGTGAGTGCTATTGGTAATGCCATCTTGCAGTTAGATTTTGGAGCGGTTGCAACTTTCATGTCATCACCTATTGTTATCTTGTGCGTGATAATTACATTTATTTTAAAACCGAATCAGAATGATGCATCGCAGAAAATTTTTACAGCTTGGCTCTTTTGGCACAGGAACTTTTTTCTCAAACAAATTATTTTCAGCATCCCGATTTTCCAGTGGTAAAATTCCCCTTGTTATTTCAACGTGGGATGCAGGTGTTAATGCAAACAAAGCGGCATGGCATGTATTGCGTAGTGGTGGTCGTGCCTTGGATGCAGTGGAACAAGGCGTAATGGTTACAGAATCGGAGAATAGTTGTTGCGTTGGTTTAAATGCATATCCCGACCGCGATGGGTATGTTACTCTGGATGCAAGCATAATGGATGAGTTTGGCAATGCTGGCAGTGTTTGTTTTCTCGAAAGAATAAAACATCCCATCTCTGTTGCACGGCGTGTGATGGAGAAAACGCCTCATGTAATGCTCACAGGCAACGGCGCACAGCAATTTGCCATGAGCGAAGGGTTTTCATTAGAAGACAAAAAGTTATCGCCCGATGCAGAAGAGAAATACAAAGAGTGGCTAAAGAAGTCACAGTATAAACCGAAGCCAAATATCGAAAATACAAAAAGCGACGGTGTTTTTGCTCCACGTAAATTGGACAATGGCTTATGGAATCATGACACCATCGGTATGATTGCGATTGATGCAAAAGGAAACGTGAGTGGTAGTTGCACCACGAGTGGAATGGCTTTTAAAATGCACGGTCGTGTTGGCGACTCTCCTATTCCCGGCGCAGGTTTGTATGTAGATAACGAAGTGGGTGCTGCTGTTGCAACCGGTGTTGGCGAGGAGGTGATAAAAATTTGCGGCACGCATTTAATTGTCGAGTTAATGCGCAACGGAATGTCCCCACAAGATGCCTGCAAAAAAGCGGTGGAGCGCATTGTAAAACGAAACGGCTCTAAGATAAAAGACATACAGGTCGCGTTTCTCGCTATTAATAAAAAAGGCGAGCACGGCGCTTACAGTGTGCTTAAAGGTTTCAACTATGCGCTTTGTTATGCAGATGATTACAATCAACTGATAGACGCAACATACATGGTGCCCTAAATTCCCTAAAGGGACTTATTTAAATGCGAAGAATAATCATGAGCCAAACTGTGTTGCTACTTTGATGCTTTTGTTGCGTCGTCGAAGACCCCGAGAAAGGTGTGTGAAATGATTCGGGGTACACTTCAACAGTCCATAGTTCTATTAAACAATAACCAACACTTCTTACTTCTTTGAAATGAGTTTCACTTTAGAAATAGCTGTCTTTAATATTCAATCAGCAATGCTTGCATCACAAGCGGGTGCAGATAGAATTGAACTCTGCGAAAACCCTTTCGATGGTGGTACTACTCCTTCTTATGGAACACTAAAAACAGTAAGAGAAAAAATTACAATTCCCATCTTTCCGATTATTCGCCCAAGAGGCGGAGATTTTTTATACAGCGACGAAGAATTTGAAGTAATAAAGAAAGATATCTTATTGATTAAAGATTTAGGATTCGAAGGAGCAGTAATTGGTTTATTAAAACGCGACGGAACAATAGACACTCCACGTACATCAAAACTTGTTGAGCTTGCCTATCCGCTCGAAGTAACATTTCATCGTGCATTTGACCGGGCAACAGACCCATTGCAGGCTTTAGAAGATGTAATTCGTTGCGGCTGTCAACGCATACTCACCAGCGGACAAGTCCCTAATGCTTTAGATGGAAAAGAATTGATACAACAATTGATTCAACAAGCCGATGACAGAATCGTCATTATGCCCGGCAGTGGAGTGAGAAGCAATAATATAGAAGAATTGATTGCTTATACCGGAGCAGAAGAGATGCATTCTTCCGCAAGAAAAATGATTCCATCGCAAATGCAATTTGTTCAAAAAGGCATGGAAGAAAATTTGGAAAATACTATTATTGATACGGAAGAAATACGGAGAATGAAAGACGCTATAAACCAACAAGCTTGAATCTCCAAAAGAGACTTGAGTCATTATAGCCAAAATATTTTATTCGAATCGGTACGGATGATGAAAATGAAGTGATTACAGCAAGCTAACCCTGTTCGATTTTTTTCTCACAAACGTTGTTCAAAAATTTCGTCCATAATGGATTGCGACGGCAGTGGCTTTCGTGATGAAAACTCCGCAGATTTTGATTTTCATAAACGAATTTGTACTGCTTTTAAAAAAGAAGATGTTATGAAAGAGCAAGGTAACCTGAAAGTTTTTCTGGCATTCGCTGCCATTTATATTATTTGGGGGTCAACTTATCTTGCGCTGCTCGTAGGCATTCAAAGCATACCGCCATTTCTCTTATCAGCAATGCGCTTCTCATTCGCCGGTCTGCTTATGTATTTGTTTTGTTTACTAAGAGGCGAAAAGCAACCAACTCTTTTATCGCTCCAAAAAAATGCTGTATGTGGTATATTAATGTTGTTTGGCGGCACAGGCTCCGTTGCATGGGCAGAACAATATTTACCAAGCAGTCTTGCAGCAATCATCGTTACTTCGCTACCATTCTGGTTTGTGATGCTCGACAAAAAGCAATGGTCTTTTTATTTTTCCAATAAGCTCATTCTTCTGGGTTTACTTATTGGCTTCGCAGGAGTAGCGGTATTAATTGGCTTCGATACATCCCCGCATCCTTTTCGCGGTGATTCATCCATGAAGATATATGGCATTATCGCGATTATAGCAGGCGGCATCGCATGGACTACCGGCTCATTGTATTCAAAATATAAACCTGCCAGTAACTCGGTGCTCATGAATGGAAGCATGCAGCTACTCATTGCAGGCATATTCTCTTTTTGTGTAAGCATTTTTAGCGGTGAAATAAAGAATTTCAGTTTTAGCAATACTACATCAAGTGCATGGTCGGCGTTACTATATTTAGTGACGATGGGTTCAATCATTGCATACCTATCTTACTTGTGGCTGCTGAAAGTACGTCCGGCAGCACAAGTGAGCACTTATGTTTATGTAAACCCTATTGTTGCCGTAATACTTGGAGCAATTATAGCCAATGAAAAAATAACGTGGCTGCAGGTGGCTGGTCTTGCAATAATTTTAAGTGGCGTGTTTATGGTAAATACAGCAAAGCAAAGGGCGCAAGCGGAAACATGAATCGTTATGATATCATTTATTATTAATTACTTATTATTGAATATTGATTACGCCAAAATTTAACCGCCGGTAATCAGCGACGAAAATTCAAACAAGCTGCATATGGAAGAGTTTCCTGAATTAATAACAAACAGACTGCGATTAAGAAAAGTTCAACTCAATGACATTCCTTCGTTACTCAAATACGCGAATAATAAAAAAATCTCTGACCAAATTTTTAATATTCCTTATCCTTATAAAGAAGAAGATGCTATTTTCAGATTGAATTTTGTGCTGCAGGGATTTAAGGACAGAGAACGATATGTTTTTGCTATAACATTAAAGGACGACAATGAACTTATCGGAGAGATTGGTTTGCATTTAGATAAGATAAATAATAATGCTCAATTTGGATATTGGATTGCTGAGCCATTTTGGAATAGAGGAATTGCAACTGAAGCTACCTCTGCTCTTCTAAAATTTGGTTTTGAAAAATTAGGACTGAATAAAATCTATGCTACTCACTATCCGGAGAATACAGCATCGGGAAAAGTTATGCAAAACAATAAAATGATAATGGAAGCAGAGTTAAAAGAGCATTATAGGATTAATAATGTCTATAGAAACATAATTCAATACAGACTTACAAAACAGGAGTATGAGAAACAGAATAATGATGAAAAATAGGAAGAACCTTATAAGAAACACAAGATGGCTTCGCAGGATATTGAAGACGCAATTTATAGAATCGAAGAAACAGAGAGGTCTGAAAAAATCTCAATTAATCGTTTATAAAATAAATACAAAATGAAATTTTTGAAGAACACTTTTACTGTATTAATTTCTATCTTCTTATCCTTATTCGTGAAAGCGCAGCAATTAATGTTGTGGTATAAACAGCCTGCATCAGTATGGACAGAAGCCTTACCCGTTGGCAACGGACGTTTAGGCGCAATGGTTTTCGGCGGTGTGGAAAAAGAATTGTTGCAATTGAACGAAGCAACATTATGGACAGGCGGCCCCATTTATAAAAATGTAAACCCCGAATCGAAAAATTATTTGCCGCTTGTTCGTCAAGCCTTGTTTAATAAAGATTACGACAAAGCAACTGAATTGGTGAAACACATACAGGGCTTGTACTCGGAGAGCTACTTACCAATGGCTGATTTAACGATAGAGCAAGACTTTGGCGGCAAGCAACCCACTGCATACAAACGAACTTTGAATATAAGCGACGCAACCTGTACAACAACTTTTACCGTAGATGGCATAGAATATAAACGCGAAGTATTTGTATCTGCTCCTGCACAAGTGATCGTTATAAAAATTTCTGCAAATGCTTCAAATAAAATTTCAGCAAGGATAAAAGCAAGCAGTCAAATTCGTTTTCACAATGAAGTATTAGGAAATGATTTGCTGGAATTAAAAGGCAAAGCGCCTGCGCATGCAGACCCAAGTTACTTTAATGAAAATAAAGAACCCATCATTTACGAAGACACGAGCAATTGCAGAGGCATGCGTTTTGAAATGCTGGTGAAGGCACTGCATAAAGACGGAACTATTTTAACAGACACATCAGGCATACATATCAGTAATGCAACCGAAGTAACATTATTATTATCTGCGGCAACAAGTTTCAATGGCTTCGATAAATGCCCAGATAAAGACGGCAAAGACGAACACAAACTTGCATTAGATTATCTCAACAATGCCTTATTAAAAACCTCAACTACTTTATGGAATGAGCATGAAAAAGATTATCATAATTTATTCAATCGCGTTTCGGTAACATTAAACTTCAACGAAAACTCAAAAGATGATTTACCAACAGATGAAAGATTAGATGCTTATACCAAGGGCAGCGAAGATTATGCGCTTGAAGCTCTATATTTTCAATACGGTCGTTATTTGTTGATCGCTTCATCACGCACACGAGATGTGCCTGCAAATCTGCAAGGCATTTGGAATAAAGACATGCGTCCGCCGTGGAGTGCGAACTACACAACGAACATCAATGTGCAGATGAATTACTGGCCTTCAGAAGTGACCAACTTATCTGAATTGCATCAACCCTTGTTTGATTTAATTGAGCATCTTTCTGTTACAGGAGTCGAAACTGCAAAAGATTTTTATGGCATGCAAGGTTGGGTAGTGCATCACAATTCGGATATATGGGCGTTGTCGAATCCTGTTGGTGATAAAGGCAAAGGCGATCCAAAATGGGCAAACTGGGCAATGGGGGCAAACTGGCTTTGCCGCGATCTTTGGGAGCATTACTTGTTTACGGGCAATAAAAGATTTTTGCGCGATACAGCATATCCTTTAATGAAGGGCGCTGCACAATTTACTTTCGATTGGTTAACGCTTGATACTGCAAACGGCTATCTTGTTACTGCTCCGTCAGGCTCTCCGGAAAATGAATATTATTATGATGGCAATAAAAAATCAGGAATATCTATTGCATCAACAATGGATATGAGCATTATTCGTGATCTCTTCAACAACTTAATTGCCGCACAAAAAATTTTGAACAACGACAAATCATTTATTGATTCCGTTATCGCAACAAAAAATAAATTGTATCCATTCAAGATTGGTCGCAAAGGAAATTTGCGGGAGTGGTACCAGGACTATGAAGATGTTGAGCCGCATCATCGTCATGTTTCGCATTTGTATGGTTTGCATCCGTCGAATCAAATATCTATAATCACAACGCCTGATCTTGCAAATGCAGCCATCAAAACTTTGGAGTTGCGCGGCGATGATGGCACGGGCTGGAGTCTTGCATGGAAAGTAAATTTTTGGGCGCGG
>Ga0081539_10003633_pt1 | contig 18585 bp, 15 predicted proteins | sample TabmetS4T2R2_FD_71023 | JGI IMG/M metagenome (GOLD analysis project Ga0081539, IMG submission 71023) | Tabebuia heterophylla rhizosphere microbial communities from the University of Puerto Rico - S4T2R2 | ecosystem: Host-associated > Plants > Roots > Rhizosphere ...
CTTGACCGGGACGTGCTCTACGTCAATCGTTTCAATGCGTCGAATACCTGACTTACCTGCTTTGAGATTCTCCCAAAGCGTCTTTACTCCGCCATGAGCGGTGACCGCACCCATGCCGGTAATGACAACTCTTGGACGACCATTGCGTAATAGTTCCATTTTCCTACAGCGGCACGCCAGCCGCTACCTCCTCTCGGTTTCCACCCGTTCTTGAAGCCCTGTAGCAATCGACGCGATAACTTGACCGGATACCGCTTTTCGCGCCTGACCAATGGCATTTTTAATAGCTCTGTCGTTGGAACGACCGTGACCAATAATTACAACACCATTCACCCCCAAAAGAGGTGCGCCACCGACTTCAAATGGATCAGTCTGTTTTCGGACCCGGTCAAAAGCCGGTTTTGCCAGCACCCCGCCGAGCTTGGTAAGAGTACCCGCCATAATTTCCTGGCGGATCAAATTGCTTACTGTACGCGCAGTTGCTTCGAGAGACTTCACCATGATATTGCCGACAAAGCCATCGCTCACGACAACATCGGCATCTCCACTAAGCAAATCTTTAGGTTCGACGTTGCCAACAAAGCGGAGCGGCAGGTTTGCGATTAGAGCGCTGGCTTCTCGAACCAGCTCATTGCCTTTACCTTCTTCCTCCCCGTTGGAAAGTACACCAACACGTGGGTCATCAAGTCCAAGTGCCGACTTTGCATAAATTTTTCCCATCAGAGCAAACTGTTCGAGCCATTCCGGTTTCGAGTCGGCATTCGCGCCAACGTCCAGCAGAATGACTGCGCGTTCACCCACTCGGAGAATAGCGGTCAGGGCAGGGCGTTTGACGCCAGAGATGCGGCGGAGTGTGTAGAGCGTCGCAATGCTCAGCGCAGCACCAGTGTTTCCTGCTGTGACAAAAGCATCTGCCTGCTCATCTTTGATCAGCTTCATGCCAATGTGCATGGATGAATTAGGTTTCGCTTTCCCAACAACACTTGGCTTGTCATGCATAGTGATGATGTCGAGAGCAGGAATCACTTGCAATGGTAATCCTGCTGTCTTATGTTTCGCTAGCTCAGGTTCAATTTTGCTAGGATCGCCGACGAGCAGGATCGTATCACCGAATTCCTGTGCGGCAAGGACAGCGCCCGCAACATCTGGTGCGGGGAAGGCATCACTGCCCATAGCATCAAGGGCGATCCGCATAAAACATTCCCTGAATTGACTGACTTTATCCCTCTCAATCGTACACGAGTTTAGGGCGTCGTAAAAGGATTGACATGGCTACCTCACTGAGTATAATACGCCTTATCTTACGCCCCGGTGGCGGAATGGCATACGCGGCAGGTTGAGGGCCTGTGCCCTTTGGGCGTGGAGGTTCGAGTCCTCTCCGGGGCAATATCGACTTCCAATGCTGGAAGCAAAAACCCACTTGTATCAAGTGGGTTTCTTGTTTGCACCCAAATATGCTTCTGTTGTACACTGCATTTATGGGGGATTTCAACGCAGGAGATGGGTGTGCATGAGCAGCGACGAAACGCAATCGGCTCTCTCCAGAGCATTCGAACTCGTTGAAGCTGGACAGTATGACGATGCCAGAGCAATTCTCGACCCTATCCTTGCCGCAAATCCAAATAATGCGGATGCCTGGTGGGTGTATGCTCATGCAGTAACCACACCGGAAGATGGGCGCATGGCGCTCGAAAACGTTATTCGTATCGACCCGCGCTACCCTGGCGCGGCAGAATTACTTGAGCAGGCACGCGAGCTTTCACCCAATGCGGCGAAAGTGACCTCCGTGCCACCGCCGCCAGGCACTATCCCTGAAGAAAGTCAACCGGAATTTGACTTCCTTGAACCTGATCTGGACGATGTGCAAGCTACGTCTCGCGCACGCCCTGTACAGCCTATCGCAGAGCAGCCAACTTCACCAAAACGTAGCACTGCGCTACCCATCGTGTTGATCGCAGTGATTGCCGCAGTGATTGTTATTGGTTTGCTGGTTTTGCCTAATCTGACTACGCTGCCCACATCGCCGACTGCTACAACCATCCCAGTGGTATCGGCACCGACTGAAGCGTCTCTCGTTATAGAAGAGACGGAGGAGCCGACGGAGAGTTCAGCTACTGCAAGTGATACCGAAGAAGTAGCACCAACGCTCCGGGCTACGATTACCCCAACAGGCGAAGGCGCCACAACAGAGGCAGCCATTTCGAATTATCCTGCTGTCAGTGAGGCACTCACGGCATATCCACTGGCGCAAGCTGGCATTGCCGAAGTCCAGACTACTCTGGGGAATACGCTGCTGGCGAGCGTTTGCAGTGCGCCCGGCCGTGAGATGCGTATGTTGCTGCCACAAGTTATGAATGCGCTTGCGGCTCAGACCGAATCGCTTCCCGAAACTGTACAGGCGATTGGTGTAAGTCTGGTAAATTGCGACACGAACACGCCCATGTTGACAGTGGCGGCTGAGGTTGTTTCGGCGCAGAGTTTCGCTCAAGGCGATTTGAGCGCCTCTGAGTTTGCAGCCACCTGGGAGCCTCAGTAGATCACTTGGCTTAAGTAATTAGATGTCCAGTCCCAGAGTGAGGTGGGACGGCCCGGATAGAAATCGTTCAGGGTGCTGTTGCCATTGCTGATAGATGTATGCGTAGGGCGTGAGTCCCTTCAACGTCTTCAGGCGCTTGGCAAAGTTGTACGCCATCAGGAATGTCGCCAGATGTTCACGAAGCTGCTGATGGGTGTCGTAGAAATAGCGATAGACTGTCGCGTCCTTCAGCGTGCGGTTCATCCGCTTCACCTGCCCGTTCGTCCAGGGATGGTTGGGCTTGGTCAGCCGAAGCTCAATCCCATGCTTGGCACAAATGCGGTCAAACAGCAGCGGAAAGGCGTAACGGTCGCGCTCGCGGTTGGCAAACTGGATGCCATTATCCGTGAGGATGGTATGGATTTTATAGGGCACGATAGCCATGAGATGACGCAAGAACTCGGCAGCCACCAAGCGGGTCATCCGCTGGTGCAGTTCAGCCAACTGCGTCACCTGCACTCAGAGTTGTTTATAGTACTCCGGTAGTTTGATCGTAAAGCACGTTCCTTTGCCAATTTCGCTTTCGACTTCAATCGTGCCGTGATGCCCCTCGATTACACTGTAGCAGACAAAGAGCCCCAAACCTGTACCTGTCGACTTCGTCGAAAAGAAAGGATCGAAGATTTTTGCTAGATTTTCTTTCGGAATCCCGTGCCCAGTGTCTATGAACTCGATGACAGCGTATTCTTTTTCCGTGTAAGTTCTAATCGTCAGCGATCCACCTCCTTCCATTGCTGCTTGCGCATTCAGGGTAAGGTTCATGAAGACAGCTTCAAGCTGGTCTTTGCTTCCGAAAACGGGCGGGATTGGTGCAAAATCTTTGACGATTTGAACGCGCTCGTGCTCGAAAAACTTCTGGTTAAGCTTGGCAATGCCTTCAAGGATATAGGTAATGTCGAGCGAGCGCAGGTTGGTGTCTGGTCGGGAGAAATCGAGCAAGCTGCGGACGATCCGCCGAATGCGCTCGACATGTTCCTGGATCACTTCAATGTCTTGAAAATCAATGGACGCGCCGCTCTCTTTTAAGTCGTCTGCTAACCGCTCTAGCAATAACCCTATCGGCATTAGTGGATTGTTGATCTCATGAGCAATGCTGGCAGCTAAACGACCGATAGATGCCAGTTTTTCCGAACGAATGAGTAACTGTTGTGCTGATTCCAGTTCTTGGGTTCTTTCAGCAACCATGTCCTCAAGATGTTGGGCATAATTTGCCTGTATCTGATAAAGCTGCGCATTCCGCAGCGCCAGGGATGCCTGTCTGCTTATACCCGTCAACAAACGCAAGTGGTTTTCATCATAGATTGTATTTGTGCTCAAAAGAGTAAGCAACCCCATGCGGTAAACACCATGTTGAAGGGTGGCAGTCATACCGGAGGCATAGTTTTCCAGGGGAACACAATTTTCCTCCCAGATGAACGATTTCCCTGATTGAAGACATCGATGGATAAAATCAGGCGGAAGCTGGACTTCGACAGCGCCCATCTGGTCAATCACGCGCGAATCAATGACATTTGCTTCTTCGTCGAACAGGTGAAGTATCACTAAATCACCAGGAAGGAGTTCGAGTGTGACGTTAACAGTCAGGTCGAGCAAATCGTCGAGTTCAAGATATTGATTTAGGCGCTCTCCAGCATGGAGCAGGATGGCGAGCTGCTGGGTCCGCTTTTGAAGCGCGTCTTCAAGCTGCCGTGCGCGGATTTTGCTGCGCGCTCGTGCGAGAAGTTCCTGAGGCGCAAATGGTTTTTGAAGGTAATCGTCAGCACCGAGATTCAGACCAAGCTCAATATCTGAGGGCGCGGTTGCGTTCGCGGTGATGATGATTGTCGGAATGGTCGCTGTCTGCGGATCATCACGGAGGAGGCGAAGCACCTCGAAACCATCCAGGCGCGGCATACGAATATCGAGCAAAATCAGGTCTGGCAAAAAGCGCTTCGCGCTTTCGACTGCTGCGAAACCATCATTTGCTCGTTCGACGCGATAACCATCGCGCTCGAAGATATGCTGCAACATAATAGTTGTGTTGATTTCGTCGTCCGCTACCAGGACGAGGGGTATTGCTTGTCTGGGTTTCATCGCATACCTAACCGAGTCTATGGCTTTGTCCGGTGCAATGTTAAAATTCAGCTTCACAAGTTCATAAACTATCATAAGCGTGAAACTGACTGTGATGCAATCAAGTAATCTGCGAGATTTTAAACGTTCACTCCTGCTTGGGTTGGGCACTGGCGTATTGTTGGCGCTTGTCTTTGCCGCGGGCTATTTTGCTCGCGAGATTATTCCCTTGCCATCCTTCGCAGCAGTTCAGATGTCCGACAGTAGCGGTTATCCACTTCTGGATGAAGTGCAAGGGTTTATTGATCGAAATTTTTTGCGGGAACAGCCGGATTATACGCAGCGGCAGTACGCGGCAATTCGCGGAATGCTCGCATCTCTGAATGATCGTTTCACTTTTTTTATTGATCCTCCGGTAGCGGCTAGTGAGTCAGATGCATTGGCAGGAACCTACGGCGGCATCGGCGTCCAGTTAAAACGCAACGATCAGGGCGAAATTGAGCTTTATCCTTACGTCGACAGCCCTGCGGAAAAAGCGGGAATTGCGAATGGCGACCGCTTACGTGCCGTGAACGGTGCTTTACTTGACAGTAACTTAGGACAGGATCAAATTGATCAGATGCTGCGCGGCGAGGTGAAAGAGGGCAATGGTGTCGAGATTACCATTGCTCGCGCTGATAACTCTGGCGAGTTAACAGTGTTCATTTTGTTTGAAGTGATCAACGTCCCGTCGGTGATATGGCGTGTACTTGCCGAAGCGCCATCCATTGGCTATGTGCAGGTCACAAGTTTCACTGGGCGAACACCTGACGAATTGAAGACGGCAATGGAAGACCTGAGTAGTCAGCAGGTGCAGGCGCTTATACTCGATTTGCGTAATAATACAGGTGGGCTTTTGCAGGAATCGATCCAGGTTGCGAACGCTTTTGTAGATAGCGGACCTTTGGTTTATGAAATAAATAATCAAGGCGAACGCGCCTTCAACGCCGAGCCAGCAAAGGTATTGACGGATTTGCCATTGGCTGTTCTGGTGAATGGTTATACGGCAAGTGGTGCTGAACTGGTGGCTGGCGCAATCCAAGATGATGAGCGTGGTGTGCTGATCGGGCAAAAGACCTATGGCAAAGGCACAGTTCAGCAGATTTTTTCCCTATCCGATCAATCATCGCTCCATGTCACTTCAGCGGAATGGCTCACCCCAGAACGTCATGCGCTTGACAGCATCGGACTTCAACCAGACGTTCCTATGATCCCGGACGCGCAAGGGCGAGATGTGGAATTAAGTGAAGCGATACGTTTTCTGGAACAGAATGCAACAGGAACCGAAGCTGCCAGCATCGGTTGAACTTGTAAAGTTGAAAGAGGCTTACCCCTAAGAATTGAGTCGACGGATGATGACTGAAGGTATAAAAATTATTGCTCGCAACCGACGAGCCAGCCACGATTACCATCTTGAGGAGACTTTTCAGGCAGGGTTGGTATTGGTCGGTTCCGAGATCAAGTCAATTCGCGCAAATCGGATTAACTTGCAGGAGGGATTTGTCCAGGAACGCAATGGCGAGTTGTGGCTTATCGGCGTTCATATTACGCCTTATGAACAAGCCGGTGTTTACGGCTACGTTGATCCGCTGCGTCCTCGTAAGCTCCTGCTCCATAAGAAAGAGATTGCACGCATTGCCAGTAGGATTCGTGAGCGGGGTTACACGGTAATACCAATAATGGTATTTTTGCAGCGGGGCAGGGCAAAAGTCGAAATTGCACTGGCAAAAGGCAAACGACAATATGATAAGCGTGCCGATCTTGCGAAGCGCGACAGCGAACGCGAGATTCGTCAAGCTATGAAGGAACGTTATAGCGAGTGACTGTTAGGGCGTATGTATGTGACCCGCCGACATCGTGTGCTGCTCAGATAAATGATTATCCCCTATATCAGCCGCGAAGATGTTAGAAACGCACTTTCCTCGTTGATCTATAGTTCGCGCAATCTAGAAGCTAACGGATTGCGTCATTTACTCCTGGTTGATTTACGTGTTACTGACCCTGCAATGCCATCGGGAGATGGTGTTCGTGATTACGCCGTCCGTGAACTGCTTGTCTCGGAAATAACACACGCATTTGCTGAACACCGCGCCGTCTTTCTGCTTGCGCCGCCGAGTGAACGCGCTTCGATTGACGTTGTGCGCCAAGAGATAGCTGAAGCGGTTGAGCGCGGGGCTTTTAAACTCAATGTTTGGAGCTTGCTCTATTATCGTTATGTGCGTGCCGACCTTGCATTATCAGCCGAAGAGCTTGCGCAGGCATTATCCATTCATCCCCGCACAATTTCGCGCTATAACGACGAAGGTGTGGAACTGCTCAAAGAGCGATTAATCATTGCCGAATACAAAGCCCGGCAGGCGCAAGCGCGACGCCGTTTGTATGCGGCACTTCCATATAGTATGACAGTGCATTTGGTCGGGCGAACCAAGCTACTGCAAAGTGTTCGGCAAATGCTAGTCACACTTTCTCCTCGCCATATTCTAGTTACTGGACCGGTGGGCATTGGCAAAACCACCTTCGTTCAGGAGATTTTGCGTCAGCAAATTGACTCTGATAGCCTAGATCAGCTTGTTTGGATCGAACAACCGGAGTCCGTAGATTATATGCGTCAGCGAATTACCGAAGCATTGCTTCGAGAAGACGGAGTGATTTCGCTGCGTGATTATCTGTTGCTTTACCGAGTTGCCTTCGTGTTTGACGGCATTGCTCATATCATGGCAGAACTTCCTACTTTTGAGCAATTTCTTGGTGAGTTGAGCGCTTCGGTTGTCTTTTTGATTAATCCAATATACCTACCGCTTGTAGGCATTAGCGCTCACATTGTATTACCGGAAATTGATCTGGATGCTGCTTCTACTCTGTTGGAAGAATTAATTCCTGAAAATGATCCGTCATATAAACAAGAATTGACACAGACTCTGTATGAACGTCTTGGCGGTAACCCGCTGGCACTCAGACTAGCCGTTGGCTTGTGGGATGATGAAAGTTGGAATGGTATACAAGGTGAGTTAAACGATAGATTATTTAGTCGGCTTTTTGAATCGCTGGAACCTTCCGTGCAGCGAGTATGGTGCGTTCTGGCATTGTTTTCACAAAATGTGCTTCCTGAGCTTTTGGCATCTGTCTGGGCAATCAGTCTGGACGATATAGAAGTGCTGCGTCGCTACACTCTGGTCGACGCTGACCATGGTGCTTATCGCCTTATATCAGCAGCGCGTGATTATATTAGACGCCAATACGTTCATATGCAGGAAGTCAGGGGTCTTTTCGATATACTTATCGACCAGATGGAAGAGGATGGAAGTGTTCTCGAAGTGGTCGAGCAGGCATTGGCGACCGGTTTTCCTGAGGTTGATTTTGAAAGACGACGACGATGGCTCTATGCCTCATGGCAGGAAGGGTTGCGTCGAAATCATTGGGCGCTTTGGCGTGCTATTCTTGAAACCTATCACCAAGAGAGCGGTAACTTCGACCCTTCTCTATATATCGCTTATAGCATTTGCTTGCGCCGCCTTGGTAATTCGGCAGAAGCTGAGCAAGCATTCGAGAAAGTGGTTAATGAAACTGGTCGTTTAGGGCAGTTTGAAGCACAGGCAAGTGCATTGCTGGAATGGAATGTTCTAGCGAAACAGCAAGGCGAGTATGAACGTGCTTATGCGTATTTACAACAGGCAAAACGGTTCGTTCAACGGGCGCATGACGATGATTTGTTGTTGAAATTGACACTGCAAGAGTCAGAGATTTTAATTCAGCAGAACAAGGCTGTTGAGGGATATGAATTGCTGATACATTTCTCCCAGAATGGAAGTGTTCTAGCGCTGGAAAGCGAAGCGCAGTTTGTGCTTGGAAATTACGAATACTGCCGTCATCTTGCGGTGCAGGCTTTAAAGCTTGTTGAAGGTGATCGTGTGACGGAGGCGAGTTTATATACCATTATTGGACGTAGCTTTGGAGAGCAAGGTGATCAGGAAAAAATGCAGCAATATCTCACAAATGCAGTGATGCTCTTTGAGCGGCTCGATGACGTATTTTCTTTAGCACGCGCGGAAACCAATTTGGCAGCTTCACTTATTCAAACGCATCGCTTTGTCGATGCTGAGCGGTTGCTCATCCGAGCAGAGCGTGTACAGACCCGCTTAGAGGATAAGGTTGGGTTAACTGCGACACTACACAATCGTCGTATCCTCGCTCGTCACATTCCCCGTTGACCCATTCTTAAACTCAGCTACAATCAAAAATATGCGCCCATAGCTCAGTGGATAGAGCACTGGTCTTCGGAACCAATGGTCGGGGGTTCGAATCCCTCTGGGCGCGATTTTCATTTTATATAGCGGCTTTACTGTTTTTCTTTCACCAGTGCCAGACTTGATCCCAAGCTTGCATCCAATTTTCGCCTTTGCTCACCACTTTGAGCGAAGATTCGTCAATAACTACGCCGTGCCTGCCTATAAAATCAGCCGCTTTGTCGGCGCTTGTTAACTCAACAGTGATAGTAGTTGGTTTTGCGGGGGTGTAGGGCTTGACGGGTTGGATATTCTGCAACGATTGGAATGCGCCTTCCTCGATCATTGCACGGGCACGAATGGGAGGGATTTGGCGGGCAGAATAACGTGTTAAACCGCGTTTGACGGCAACGGTTGTTATTTCTTCTCCAAGTAAACCCCTTGCTTCACGACATATCGCCTCATCGCCTGTTACAAGCACAACAGGGCAGTCATAGTGCCCACACAAGGCAGCGTTAATACCTAGCTCACCGACTAGATCGTCATTGAACCATAAGTTATGCCATTTAACGGTCGAAATGGTATGACAGAGAACACCGTCCGGCGTATTGTTGCGCGCGTGCATTCCCACACACAGGCAGGCGTCACAGCCTTGTTCTAAAAGCTCGGTGTAACGAGACCAAGGGTGATGAGCGACCCAGTCGCAATCGGGGTCAAGCAGTTCTGGAACAAAAGAATTGAATGTCCACCCACCACCCGCGCCATGGCAGTCAACGGCGACAATTTCAGTCGCGCCTGCGCGTTTTGCGCCGCGCACCGCTGCGTTGATTTCTTCTGTATATAGACGTCGCCCTTCTTCATACATCGGATCGCCGCCAGTAGTTTGCTCCCAAACGACGATGCCGCTAACGCCTTCCATATCTGCCATGATAAGTACGTGCATGAAAATCTTCTCCTCATCTGAAAATGATCAAGCATAAAGTATAGGTCGTCACTAATTTTCGCCAAGCATTCGTCTATACAGTGCAAGGTATTGATCGATAACACCATCAAGTGTGAAATGCGTTTCTATTGTTCGGCGTGCATTTTCGCCAAGCTTAGCGCGTAAAGCATTGTTGTTGATAAGCTGTATGATTTTCTCGGCAAGCACTTCGGCTGAGTCAGATGGATAGCATAGCCCGTTGACGCTATCTGTAATCACAGCGCAGTTCGCGGGTGTTGCGCTGACGATAGGTGCTAAACCTACAGTCATTGCTTCAAGTAGAGCATTCGACATGCCTTCAGAGATGCCAGGCAGTACGAAGATGCTATTTCTATGCAGGTGCTCTAGCACATTCGCTGTATCGGTATTAGGAACAAAGTTTGCATGAACGCTCAGTTGCTTTGCCAATTGCTGGTATTTATCTAAATTACGCCCACCGCCTAAGAGAGTTAGCTCTGCTTGGAAACTCTCTTTTTGGACGTGTGTCCAAGCATTTAAGAGCACATCAACCCGTTTTTCCGGGCGAAATTGCCCGACAAATATTACATTAGAAGCAGGTCGAATATGTCCCGCAGGCTTAAATGTTTGAACATCAACGCCATTGGGAATGACGCTGATATGTTCCGGAGGAAAGCCCCACGAGATCAATTCGTTTCTTAACGGCTCTGTGAGTGCGCTGATGTGGTCAAACACTTCGTCATTCGGACGTTTTCCTACAGGAAATTGGGCGACATCACCGTAACTACCGCTTGCCATTGGCACACACAGTGTTTTGATCCCAAGACGATGAGCGATTTGCGCCAGTGTTATGCTTTCAGGGGTAAGCCCCCGTATATGGAGAATGTCTGTGCTATACAGGAATAACGGAAATGACCATAGTGCTTGTGCTATAAGGGTCTGAGCGAAAATTGTTCGAGAACGTTGCCATATGGGAAGACGAATGAGGTGATATGAATTCGTATAGTCAAAAACTTTATGATGTTTCTGCCAATCTGTAATTGCCTCTGTACCTATCAGTGTTACTTTATGTCCACGCTTTGACACTTGTTCAGCTAGACGACGGGTAGCAATTTCTGTCCCACCGATTTGACTAATTCCATTAACAAAGTAAGCGATTCTCATCTTCTAATGGAGCACGTAAATTAGACAGGCACTTCCTGCTACGTAACTGAGGTAATGACGCATTCCAAGCGGTAGTTGGCAACCTAAAATAGAGTAACCCGTGTAAAACAGGCGAGCAGGCTGCACACGATCAACTACCCAGCCACTAGACCGAAAGAACCGGATCCAATAATGGCGACTGAACGTATATAACTCCGTCAGACTGTTACCGGAGACACCATGTCGCTCAGGAAATAGTTGAGGCTTGTGCTGTTGAAGAGTAGGGGAGGTTTTCGTAGCTTGATTGAGGCGATGAAATTTATAGGGTACAATCTGCAATTTGCGAAGATAAAATGTAAATGAAGTCCACCACCGCCACGACCCGCTTGGAAGAATATGAATAGCTCTACCAGAAGGCTTCAGGATACGGCGCAATTCTTTTTGAAAATCGACAATGTGAACAATATGCTCAAGAACATTAGAGCTATACACTAAATCGACTGAGGAGCTTTGCAAAGGGATATTTTTTCCGTCGTAAAAGATTTGCTGCTCACCATCTATATTTCCAGGGATGCCAAGGGTAATAACTTTTAACCCAAGTCCAGTCATAAATTTCGACTGCCAGCCCATTCCCGGACCTACTTCGAGGACCCGCTGATTCGGATACAGGTACGAAACAACTTGTGCAACTTCGTATTCGCGTATTCCGCGTAAATGTTCACATGACATACATTAACTTTCTAAGCTTGGCTGAGGTTATATGCCATACAGAGTTCTGCACTTTATTGATACTTTAGGAGCAGGAGGTGCAGAACGTCAACTCGTATATTTATTAGAGAATTTGGCACCCGCGCGTTACGAATCACATGTTTTGACGACCTATGATACGTTTCGCCACTACGAAGCTGAATTAAGAAGCCTAAATATACCTTTATATAGCTTACATCATGGGGACCTTTATCCGACAAACCGTGCCCGCGCATTTTCCCGCTATGTTCATTTGATGTGGCAGCTTCGTCCGCAACTTGTTCATGGTTGGCTACATTATCCTAATTTAATAGCGCGCTTAGCACGCCCTCTATGCCCTCCTCACCGTTTGGTTACGGCTGTTCGCAGCGAATACTCGCGTCGTCAATGGTGCATTGAACAGGTAACTGAATCCCTTTCTGATTTTCGTGTAGTCATTAACACAAAACAACAAACCAAAAACACCCATATACCAACCATCACAATACCAAATGCCATCGACACCAACCTATTCTTAGCTAAACACACACAAACACATCCATATAAAACCTCATTTACTCTACTGATGGTTGCACGTATTGATCCACGCAAAGACCATCAAACACTTCTAAACGCGCTCCATCAACTTCACCAAACATTACCCAACAGATTTAAAACGATCTTATTAGGAGAGATCACAGATTTAGCAACCCAGCAACAACTAGAAAAAACAATAGAAAAGTACAATCTCAACGAACTCATCGAACAGTTACCACCGACAAACAACATGGCGTCACACTATCACCTTGCGGATGTAACAGTACTCCCATCCAGAACAGAGGCATCTGCAAATGTAATTCTTGAGTCTTTCGCCGCAGGAAAACCTATCATCAGTTCAACCGCAGCAAATAGCAACGCGCTTGTTGAACACAAGACCACTGGATGGATATTCCCCACAGGGAATAGTAATGCACTGGCGGAATGCATAAAAATAGCCTGGCAGACTCCACAGGAGGAGCGAATCCTGATGGGGAAGAGAGGACAGGAAATCGCACGTTTCTATAGCGTTGCCAAAATGGTAAAACAGTACGAACAACTCTACGAACGCGCGCTCAGCGACCCATAAAGCTGAGCATATTTATCAACCATCAACTTCACATCGTAAGGAATAGCACTCTCTCGACAGTCTTTAGACATAGTCTCCAGAATCGAAGAGGGCAGGTTCAGAACATAACTTAAGACTTCAGCAAGTTGCTCAGCATCACCGGTGCGAAATACCCACCCATTAGCACCATTTACAACTATCCCAGTACTATTAGCTGCTTCAGAGACAATAACTGGACGACCTGCTGCGAGTGCTTCAAGTACAACACACGGTAAACCTTCCCATAGAGACGGTAAGACGACAATATCCGCCAAACGATAGTAGGCTTCTGGAGATAGAGTGGGAGGATACTGAAAAACACAATCCTCCATGCAATAACGCACTATTGCTTTATCAACTAGCGCCTGAGCTTCAGCATCTTCCCTTTCTCCAACGATCCACAAGTGTATATCACAAGGAAGATTGCCACGTTCTCTGAGTATCCCCAGTGCCTCAATCAACAAATGAGGCGCTTTCTGCTTTGCAATCCGCCCAACCATTAGCAAAACATACCCGGATTGAGAAGTTGCGAAACCCGCAGAAAATCGCTGAATGTCTACACCATTTGGTACTACAGATATATGCGGATGTGGCGCGGAGAGAAGAAGCTGTTCCTTAAGTTGTAAACTATTACACACGACCGCAGTACATAACCAATTACTCAACCGTTCGTAAAGCAACTGCTTCCGCGTATATTCAACGAAGACACAACCAATCAGAAATAGAGGTGGCAGGAAGGGACGCGCCAACCGAAGCAAAAGATTACTGTGATAATTGATAGCCTGAACAATATGTGGGCGAATCTTCCAGATTTCATAAACAAGCCGTGCAACACCCATCAGCTTCGCGCCTAGACTCCAGTCAATATCGAAAACAATCACTGGGATATTATGTGCCCTCAAACTATCAAGAAAATGCAGACTACGTCTGGCACGTCTGCTATATAAACAGACAACATATGGTTCAAAACGCTGGCGATCTAACCGAGTTACCAGTTCAAAAAGTTGTTGCTCTGCACCACCTGCCATCAAACTATCGGTGCAGTACAAGATACACTGACGCATTAGTTCACAAGCTCTCTATAAACAGCTGTTGTTCGCTGTGCCACCAAAGCAGGTGAATGGCGCTGCTGAATTAAAGCCAAGGAATGTTGCCCCATTCGTTGGAGATGGACAGGATCGCGCGTCGCATCAACCAGTGTTTTCGCCAATGTATCCGCATCATTCGGCGGAACCACCCATCCATTTCCATCAACTGTTTCAGGCATTGCTCCAACATCTGTGACAATCACTGGAAGACCAAACTCCATTGCAGTGATGAGCGCTCCACTCTGCGAAACAGCCTGGTATGGAAATACTGCAACATCAGCGGCACGATGATAAATTCCAGTTTGATCCGCAGGAACATACTCCAGGCGAACAATAGATTGAGCTTGATTACGGAGTTTGCGTAGAGAATTTACTGCTTTCGCATATCCCAAGCGCCCAGCAATAACTATCCAGAGCCTGCGACAAGACCTCAGAGCAAGCAAGTATGCTTCGATTAACGTTTCAATCGACTTGTAAGGTCGAATTGAGCCATAGAACAGCGCAACAATTGCATCATGGGGGATTTTCAGGGCGTTGCGCGCATCCGAGCAGCTTATCTCCTTGGAGAAATGTGTAGGTGCAATGTGTGGAATCACACGAATCCGATTCTCACTGAGTTGTGGGTAGCGCGTGATTAGAGTTGTTCGATTTGCAGCAGAATGAACAATTAGCCGATCAGCGCGCGAGTAAATCGCTGCTAATCCATCCGCATGTGCATACCGGAAAAGTGGATTGACATCATGGATGGTGTGAACAACCGGAATACCAAGAGCTTGAATTCTATGAATTAGCAGGAGATCAAGAAGTGGAAAACGGCTCCATTGGATATGAACGACATCGGGTCGATCAGTCACAAGAGATCGAATGAAATCACGATGCCCTCTCCAGTAGGAAAACAACTTCACGGCTCTACGACGAAGCGGGTGAGACTGCTGTTTCAGATGGGGAAAATAGGTTATGTCAGTAGAATACTTTTCTGAGTAAGGCAATGTCAGATCATAGAGAAATGGTGAAGATACATACCGAACGTGACAGTTAGCTTCAGCCAAAGCCAATGCGTTGCATAGCGCCATATTGTAGTAAGGAGTTAGTGCGAAGGGGTCGAGCTGCACAACCTTGAGTGTCATAATTCGAGGCGCTCCGCATATTCGTGCATCCATAGTTCAAGACATAGAAGCGCCCAGAGACGGTCTTTGTGGTCAGCAATTCCGGTGTGATGTTCATTGGCAATCTGCTGAACGTAATCCCGATTAAACAAGCTCGTGATATAAACAAGTTCACTAAACAAAGGATTCAGCTTACCTCGCAGCCATTCGCCCTGAGGGATACTAAAGCCCTGCTTCTTGCGTCGATAGATGAAAGGTGGCAGGATATTCTTCAATGCCCGCTTTAGCACGAGCTTCCCCGTATTTAGACCCACACGGTGATGCGAAGGAATATTCGCCACAAACTCAAAAACCTTGTGATCAAGGAATGGGCAACGGATTTCTAACGAGTTCAGCATACTAGTGCGGTCTACCTTAACGAGAATGTCTCCTGGTAGGTAGCGCATCAAGTCGTGATATTGCAATTGCGACACATCGTCGAGAAATGAAACATGTCGAAACATATCACGCTTCATCTGTTCGCTCTCGTAGCCAGCTAGGAATTCGCGTGTCTCTGTCCGATAGAGTAGGGCACGTTGTTGTGCGGAAAAAAAGCCATCGGAAAGCCAATGGTATGCAGGTTTATTCGTGAGATAAGGTTTGATCTTTAAAGCCACTGGTACAGTGGTCACTAATTGGGTAGACAGCGGGAAAAGCGACGCAGGGATAATTGAACGTAGATATTGCTGGCGACGCGCATACAAATGTTGATGATAACCCCCAAAAATCTCATCCCCACCATCTCCGCTGAGCACCACAGACACATGCTGGCGTGCTAGTCTCGCAACCAAGTAGGTAGGAATCATAGATGAATCGGCAAATGGCTCATCAAAGTGACGAACTAATTTGGGAAGCAGATCGAGCGCACTCGCACTAACAACCTCAGAATAGTGGTCACTTTGGTAGTAGCTTGCGCTTAGACGAGCATAAGGGGTTTCATCGTAGCGCGTATCTTCAAAACCTACCGAGAACGTCTTGAGTGGTGTGCAAAGATGCTCTCTCATTAGCGCCACAACAGCCGTACTGTCCACACCACCGCTCAAAAAAGCTCCCACAGGAATATCACTGGCTAGCCGAAGCCGAACCGCTTCAGTCAGCAGGTTGTGTAGTTCCGCGCTAATATCACGCAGAGGCCGTTTATCCCACTGGCTCGGCTCCTTAAATATTGGTTGCCAGTAGGTTTTAAATTCAATTGAACCATCCCGCTGCGCAGAAACGATCTGTCCGGGGCAAAGTTTACGAATTCCTTTAAAAATCGTCCTCGGGGCAGTGATGTAGCCGCAGGAGAGATATTCATCGAGTGCTTCGTAATCTAGTTGGAGTCGAATTTGCGAGAGCTGTAGAAGCGATTTGAGTTCAGACGCAAACACGATCTTCTCTGTATCGAAAAGGAAATAAAGTGGTTTTTTGCCGAACCGATCTACAGCAAGTGTCAAATGCTGTGCCTGACTATCCCATAATGCCAGAGCAAACATACCACGCAGCTTATCGACAAATCGAGCGCCACTTTCTTCATATAGGTGCAAGATCGGTTCGACATCTCCTTTGGTGCGAAAGTGATGCTGACTCAAGAGTTCGCTCCTCAGTTCACGATAATTGTAAATTTCGCCGTTGCAAACTAGCCAAATCGAGTTGCTTTCATTCGCAAGCGGCTGGCTACTCCCTTGCGGATCAACAATACGCAAGCGGCGAAACCCTAGCCCTAGTCCACCGTCGCAGTGGGACCCTACTTCGTCGGGACCGCGATGCGCCAACTGTTCCGTAAGCGCATGTAGAACCGATTGATCCACGTCCCGATCGGAATTGAAATACCAAATACCGCAGATTCCACACATCGCCACTCCTTTTATTACAGTATAATTCTTTATAGAAATTTTTCCGAGTACTCATAACGATATGACTTCTAACTACATACAACCAGCAGAATATCCTTTCGTGAGCGTTGTCATACCAGTACGGAACGAGGCAACAAACATCGTCCGAAGTATAAGCGCTGTTCTACGCCAAACGTATCCTGCATCTTATTATGAAATTATCGTTGCTGATGGGATGAGTACAGACAGCACTGTCGACCTTATCGAGCGGCTGCCAGATGCGAATCGTATCAAGATTATTGCGAATGAACAGCGGATTCAAGCCTCAGGCATGAACCGAGGGATCGAGATTGCTCAGGGAGAGATAATCGTTCGTGTTGATGGACATACAGTTATTAACAACGATTATATCCGCTACTGTGTAGAAATGCTTTTGACCACAAATGCAGATAATGTAGGTGGATCCATTTACCCCGTAGCTCATACTGCATTAGGGCGTGCAATTGCTGCTGCGAGTAAATCGCCGTTTGCCATACCTTCGACATTTCGTGTCGGCACAAAAATGCAGTATGTTGATACGGTTTATATGGGAGCTTGGTGGCGCGAAGTATTTGAACGGATCGGTAAATTTGACGAAGGTTTCGTGATAAACGAGGATTATGAGCTAAACCACCGTATTCGAGCAGCGGGAGGGAAAATTCTGTACTTGCCTGACCTATACTCCGAGTATTATGGGCAGGAGACGTTGCCTGGCTTGGCACATCAACATTTCCGATACGGTTGCTCCAAGCCAAGAACGATTGATAAGCATCCTACATCGGTGCGCTTACGCCATCTCGCCGCACCTGCATTGACCGCATCTATAATCATCGGGGGTGTTTTCGCAGTGCTATTTCCAGCGGCCGTTTTTCTGTGGATAGCGTGTATTGCTGTCTATCTATTGTGCGTCATCGTATTTACATTTCATTCGGCGCGTAAGCATGGCTACCACATTCTGCTGAAGCTGCCGTCAGTCTTTCTCACGCTTCATCTCGCCTGGGGATGCGGCTTCTGGTATGGAGTTATCCACATACTCACGATGCGACTTCACAAAGCCACGCTTAAGTCTATCTTGACCATTTCCCCTGCACTTGCTAAGATGATGAGCGAATTTGCCCCGTTCGTCTAGAGGCCTAGGACGTGGCCCTCTCAAGGCCAAAACACGAGTTCGAATCTCGTACGGGGCATTTTTACTTTCCTCGCTCTTTCTGAACAATTCCTATTCAAGCTCAGCGCAAATAAACTCAACATTGCATTCTAAGTAATTCCACAAAAATTGGAAACTGTTTCCAATTTTTGCGATTTATGTGTTGTCTGTAAGCACCTCGTTGCACCTAGTAATTTATCGTAATGAACGTGCCAATAGCACAATTATCATATAATGCGTTGTAAGCAGGCTGTTGCACAAAGTTATTTAAGGTAAGTAACATAACAATGAGTTACTTTCATCTGGAGACGTGCACAGATGGTCAGAATTTTGTTAGTAGAGGATCAGCCCAGTCTTCGTCGTCTCGTTGGTGAGGTCCTCGAGTTCAGTGGTTATCAGGTCGTCGCCGTTGCAGATGGAAAATCTGCGCTTGAATTATTGCGCTCCGGCGAGTTTTGCCCTGAACTCATCTTGTCCGATCTCCTGATGGACTCGCTGGGCGGCGCGGAG
>Ga0081539_10003634_pt1 | contig 18583 bp, 14 predicted proteins | sample TabmetS4T2R2_FD_71023 | JGI IMG/M metagenome (GOLD analysis project Ga0081539, IMG submission 71023) | Tabebuia heterophylla rhizosphere microbial communities from the University of Puerto Rico - S4T2R2 | ecosystem: Host-associated > Plants > Roots > Rhizosphere ...
GCGCAGGACCAAACCGAGTACCTCGCGCGCTTCGCGGACTCGGGCGTCTTTGGCAAGAAGTTCTTCAACGAAGTGCGGTTTCAGACACGCTGGCTGCAAACTGAAAGCCGTTCGGTAAGCGTGGGCCAGACCATTCTGGTTCCCGGCGCTTTCAACAACGGCAGCGCGCAACGACGCGGCGGCCGCCGTCAACTCGAGTTTGAAGTGGCCGACAACGTCGATTACGCACTCGAAAAGCACGGCGTACGTTTTGGCGTGCAACTCGAGGCGGGTGGTTACAAGAGCGACGATTCGACGAACGCGTTCGGCACGTTCCAGTTCGCCGACCTCGCGGCGTTTGAAGCCGGCACGCCCACTCAATTCACGCAACGAATCGGCGATCCGACCGTCAAGTATCGTCAGTATCAGTTTGGCTGGTACGTGCAGGACGATTGGCGCGTGCGCAAGAACCTGACGCTGAGTTACGGCGTGCGTCATGAAATACAGAACCACGTCGGCGGCCAGTTCAATCTCGCGCCGCGGCTCGGTTTCGTCTGGTCGCCGAAGAAAAACGGATCGATCACGCTGCGCGGCGGCGCCGGCATTTTTTACGACTGGTTCACCGCGCAAACTTACGAACAAACGCTCCGCGTCAATGGCGGGCGACAGCGCGACCTGGTGGTAACCAATCCCGGTTTTCCGAACCCGTTCAGCGGCGGGCTGCAAACGACGCTGCCGCCGAGCCGCATTCAAACGGATCCGGACCTTCAAATCCCGTACATTCTCCAAACGTCCATTGGTTTAGAGACCAACCCGTGGAAGCTGTTTCGCCTGACGACGAACTACCAGTACCAACGCGGCGTGCACCTGCTGCACGGACGCAATCTCAACGCCCCGGTCCCCGGGTTTGGGCGGCCCGACCCGCCGGTCGGAAACATCACGAACATCGAATCGTCGGCGTATCAATCAAGCCATCGGCTGATGGCCGCTGTTGGTCCCGCGAAGTTTGTGCAAGGCTTGTTCTGGAACGTTAACTTCCTGCTGATGAAGAACACGAATGAGGCAGACAGTCCATTCAGTTTGCCCTCCAACAACTTCGACTTGCGCGCCGACCGCGGCCCGGCGGCCAGCGACATGCGCTATTTGATTAGCGGCTTCATCAGCAAACGGCTGCCCGCTGGCTTCGCGATCTCGAGCATCTTTCAAGCATCTTCCGCCTTGCCTTACAACATCACGACCGGCTTCGACAACAACGGCGACACCGTCATCAACGACCGCCCGGCGGGCGTGGGCCGCAACAGCGCGCGCGGCGCTGCTCGTTGGGAAATCGGCTCGCGGCTGAGTTGGGGCAGGGACTTCGGACCGGATCAGAAGCAGAACGTGGCCGGACCGCAGATCCGCATGGTGCGCGTCGGCGGTGGTGGTGATGGCGCGGCCGCGCCGACTTTTGCGGGAATGTCGACGAAGAAATACCGGCTCGAGTTTTACGCGCAGGCCTTCAATCTGCTGAACCACGCGAATCTCGGCGCGTTTTCCGGGGTGCAGACTTCACCGTTCTTCGGCCAGGCGACGTCCGCCCAGCCCCCTCGCCGCTTCGAAATCGGCACGCGCTTCAATTTCTGAGCTGCCGATCCGTGGCCTACTTGCCGCGCGAAAATCCGTCCGTTAGAATGACGGGTTTTCGCTATGGCCATTGATCGCATCAGTGTAAAGGGCGCACGCCAACACAACCTCAAAAACATCAACGTCGACATCCCGCGCGATCGTTTTACGGTGATCACTGGCCTGTCCGGCTCCGGCAAGTCTTCCCTCGCCTTCGACACGATCTACGCCGAAGGCCAGCGCCGCTACGTCGAATCGCTGTCGGCTTACGCGCGCCAGTTTCTCGATCAGCTCGAAAAACCCGACGTCGATTCCGTTGACGGCCTTTCGCCGGCGATCTCGATCGAACAGAAGACCGTGTCGCGCAGCCCGCGTTCCACCGTCGGGACCGTGACGGAGATTTACGACTACATGCGATTGCTGTTTTCGTCGATCGGGATTCCGCACTGCCACGTCTGCGGCGCGGCGATCACGCGGCAAAGCGTCGAGCAGATCGTGCAGAACGTGCTCGGCTTGCCGGAAGGCGAACGCGTGATGGTGCTGGCGCCGATCGTTCGCGGCCGCAAGGGCGAGTTCAAAAAGGAGCTGGAGAAGCTCGCGAAAGAAGGATTCGTGCGGGCACGAGTCGACGGTGAGCTGCTGCCGCTCGATGAAGAGATTCGCCTCGACAAGCGGCGCAATCACACGATTGAAGCCGTCGTCAACCGGCTTTTGATCAAGCCCGGCATTCGCGACCGTTTGACTGAGTCGGTCCGAACGGCGCTAAAGTTGACCGGCGGCGCAGTGCTCATCTCGATCGTCGATGGCGAGGAGAAGCTCTACTCCGAACGCATGGCGTGCGTGAATTGCGGCATCAACGTGCCGCCGCTCGAGCCGCGCTCGTTCTCTTTCAACTCCGCTTACGGCGCGTGCAAGCGTTGTCACGGACTCGGCACCGTGCTGGAGATCGATCCGGCGAAACTGATTCCCGACGCGAATGTGCCGGTCGACAAGCTCGTCTTCATGGGTCCCGCTGACAAGCAGGGCTCCGCGTATCTCAAGTCGGCGCTCAACGCGGTTATCAAACACTGCGGCGCAAACGCGAAGACCACGTTCGCCGAGTTGCCGAAAGAAGTGCACGACGCATTCTTCAACGGCACGAACGCGAAGTTGACGTTCACGCAGGGACTCTACACGTATCAGAACGATTGGAAAGGCGCGCTCAACTGGCTGCGCGAACGCTTGAATGAAGCGCCGTCCGAACGCGTGCGGGTCGCGCTCGACGAACTCGTTTCGCCGGCTGTTTGTCAGGCGTGCAATGGTCAGCGACTGCGTTCCGATTCGTTGTCGGTCCGGGTCGGCGGGCGCGGCATTGCTGAGTACACGGCGCTGCCGATCGAAGAAGCAGTGAACGCGTTCGAACAGATTTCGTTGAATTCGCGCGAAGAGCAGATCGCCGGGCCGATCTTGCGCGAGATCGTCAACCGTCTGAGTTTCCTGAAGACCGTGGGGCTGGGTTATCTCACGCTCGATCGCGCTTCGGCGACGCTTTCCGGGGGCGAGGGACAACGCATTCGTCTCGCGACGCAGATCGGTTCGCAGCTGCGCGGCGTGCTGTACGTGCTCGACGAGCCGTCGATCGGGCTGCATCCGCGCGACAATCAAAAGCTTTTGGAAACACTCTCAGCGCTGCGCGATCTCGGAAACACGGTTTTGGTCGTCGAACACGACGAGGAAACGATTCGGCGGGCGGATTACGTTGTCGATCTCGGCCCGCGCGCCGGGGCGCACGGCGGCGAAGTCGTCGCGGTCGGCACGGCCGCAGACATCGCGGAGAATCCGAATTCGATAACCGGACTCTACATTCGCGGCGCGCAAAAGATTGAGGTGCCGGCCGAACGGCGTTTGCCGAACGGCAAGTTCCTGACGATTCGCGGCGCGTACGCCAATAACCTGAAGGAGATCGATGTCGAGTTTCCGCTCGGACTGTTGACCGTCGTGACCGGAGTTTCCGGCTCAGGTAAATCGACGCTGGTTGAAGACATTCTTTACTACGCTTTGGCGCGGCATCTTTACGGTTCGCTGAACGAACCCGGGCCGCACCGCGCGATCGAAGGTCTCGAGCACGTCGACAAGGTCATCGAGATCGACCAGTCGCCCATCGGCCGCACGCCGCGTTCGAACCCCGCGACTTACACGGGCTTATTCACGCCGTTGCGTGAGCTGTACGCGATGCTGCCGGAGTCGCGCGAGCGTGGTTACAAACCGGGACGCTTTTCGTTCAACGTGAAAGGCGGGCGCTGCGAGGCGTGCGAAGGCGATGGCATGAAGCGCATCGAGATGAATTTTCTGCCCGACGTTTACGTGCTTTGCGACGTGTGTCGCGGCGCGCGTTACAACCGCGAGACGCTGGCAGTGAAGTACAAGGGCAAGTCGATCGCGGACCTGCTGGACACAACGGTCGAAGAGGCGCTGCCGCTGTTGGAAAACATTCCGCAGATCAACCAGAAGTTGCAAACGCTGCTCGACGTCGGCCTGGGTTACATCAAGCTGGGCCAGTCGGCGACGACGCTTTCGGGCGGTGAAGCCCAGCGCATCAAGCTCGCGAAAGAATTGTCGAAGCGCGCGACCGGACGGACCATCTACATTCTCGATGAACCAACCACCGGACTGCACTTCGCGGACGTACACAAGCTGCTCGACGTGTTGCAGCGTCTCGTTTCGCTCGGCAACACCGTGCTCGTCATCGAACACAATCTCGACGTGATCAAGTCGGCGGACTACATCATCGACCTCGGTCCGGAAGGTGGCGAACACGGCGGACGTGTGGTCGCGATCGGCACCCCCGAGGAAGTCGCGCGCTCGCGCCGCTCGCACACGGGCCACGTCCTTCGGCCGCTTCTCAACGGCCGGATCTCGATGAACGGCCGCAAGAACGGAAACGGTCACGGCAAGGAAGGAGACACGGATTAGTGGCATCACACTACGACGACCTCGACCCCCTCGACCTTGCGCAGGTGAAGACTTATCCGCTCGCATCCCGCCACAGCAAAGTAAAACTGGAAGACTTCGCGCAGCCGGTTGCGGGCGAGGCGTCAGTGCGCGAGTTTATCGAGGGTTTGCCCAATGTGCTGGCGGTGCAGTCGCTCAGGCACATTGCGGAGCGCATGCGGCGCGCGCGCGAGTTGAAGAAGCCGATCATCTGGGGCATCGGCGGGCATGTGATTAAGACCGGACTCGCGCCGCTCATCATCGATTTGATGAAAGCGGACTTCGTTTCGGCGATTGCGGCGAACGGATCCGTCTTGGTCCACGACGCCGAGATTGCGATGATTGGCTCGACTTCTGAGGACGTCGACGCGACGCTGTCCGAGGGCGTCTTTGGCGGCGCCGATGAGACCGGCAGGCTGCTCAACGGCGCGGCCCAGGAAGGCGCCGCGGACCGAATCGGCTTGGGTGAAGCGGTTGGCCGAAAGCTGCTGGCGATGCAACCGCGGCATCGCGATTACTCACTGCTCTGCGCGGCTTACGAGTCGAAGATCCCGTTCACGATTCACCTGACGATCGGCGGCGACATCGCTCATTTTCATCCCACCGCCGACGGAGCTTCGTTGGGCGCAACATCACACACAGATTTCCGTGTCCTCGCCGAACTCGTCAGAAGAATGGATGGCGGTGGCGTTTATCTCAACGTCGGGTCGGCCGTGGTGCTGCCCGAAGTTTTCTTGAAATGCGTGACCCTCGTGCGCAATCTCGGCCATCCGTTAACGGGCATCACGACCGCCAACTTCGACTTCATCCAGTCGTATCGACCACAGACGAACGTGGTCCGGCGGCCGACGGAGAAAGGCGCGGGCGAGGGTTTCTCCATCACGGGGCACCACGAACTCACAGTCCCACTGCTGGCCGCAATCCTGAAAACTACTTGACCCGGCCTTAATCCTCAGGTATCTTACGGCCTTCCTGAAATTGAAAACGGATTTCAATTTCCTTAGAAAGGCTCGTAACATGTTATTCAAGGTCTTCCCGCGCTTCTGTCTGACTCTACTGCTAATCGCCAGTGTGGCGCTGATCGCCGGCGCCCAAACAACGCAACGAAAGACGCTGCTGACCGGCAAAGTTCTCGATCCGAACCGCGCCGCCATTCCCAATGCCGATATCTGGGTCAGCGGCAATGCTCTTCCCGCGTCGTCGGCCGTCACCAATGGCAACGGTGAGTTCACCCTGCTGCTGCCGCCGGGCGAATACCAGGTGCGCGCGATGGCCGAAGGCTTCGCGGAACTCACCGAGAATGTAAGGCTCACCGGCGCGAAGAATTCGCAGTCGGTGGAGCTCGTGCTTGCCGTGGCGACCTCGAACGCCACCGTCACCATCACCGACCTCGCAGCTTACGGCATCAGTTCAATCAGCACCGCGACCAAGACACTGACGCCGCTGCGCGACATTCCGCAATCGATTTCGGTGGTAAGCAAGGAACAGATTCGCGATCAATCGATGGCGAGCATCACCGACGTGGTCGCTTACGTTCCCGGCGTCACGTCGCACCAGGGTGAAAACAATCGCGACCAGCTCGTCATCCGCGGCAATAACACCAGCGCCGACTTCTTTCTGAACGGCGTGCGCGACGACGTTCAATACTACCGCGATCTTTACAACGTCGAACGCGTCGAGGCTTTGAAAGGACCAAACTCGATGCTGTTTGGCCGGGGCGGCGGCGGCGGCGTGATCAATCGCGTCAGCAAAGAAGCGGGTTTCACCGCCCTGCGCGAGTTCACGTTCCAGGGCGGCTCCTTCGGCAACAAACGCTTCACGACGGATCTCGCTCAGCCAATTAACAATCGGCTCGCGTTCCGGCTCAACGGCCTTTACGAAAACAGCGGCAGCTTTCGCGACCACGTCGACCTCGAGCGCTATGGGGTGAACCCAACCGCGACGATCGTCGTCGGTCCAAAAACCGCGGTCAAACTTTCGTACGAATACTTTCACGACGGCCGCGTCGCGGACCGCGGCATTCCGTCGTTTCACGGGCGTCCGCTGGACGTCCCCGTAGAAACGTTCTTCGGTGATCCAGACAACAGCCGCGTGCGTGCCGGCGTGAATCTCGTGGCCGCGAACGTCGATCATCAAGCCGGCCGCTTCAACATTCACAACCGCACGATGTTTGGCGACTACGATCGTTTCTATCAGAACTACGTGCCCGGCGCGGTGAACGCCAGCAAGACTTTCGCTACGCTCACGGCTTACAACAACTCAACCAAGCGTCGCAATCTTTTCAATCAAACCGACGTGACCTTCAACGCCACGACCGGCCGGGTTCGTCACAACTTTCTCGCGGGCGCAGAGCTCGGACGCCAAAACACCGACAACCTTCGCCACAGCGGCTTCTTCAACAACACTGCGACTTCGATTCTCGTGCCGCTGGAGGATACGACGATCGACGTTCCGGTCACGTTTCGCCAGAACGCTACCGACGCCAACAATCACATCAAAACAAATCTGGGGGCCACTTACGTCCAGGATCAGATCGCCATTAACCGCTACCTGCAGGTCGTGACCGGCGTTCGCTTCGACTATTTTGATCTACAGTTTCATAACAACCGAAACAATCAGGATCTGCGCCGCATTGATCGCCTGGTCTCGCCAAGAGCAGGAGTTATCGTCAAGCCGGTTACTTCTCTCTCAATTTATGCCAATTACGGTGTGGCATACTTGCCGAGCTCGGGCGATCAATTCTCTTCTCTGACCACGATCACGCAGCAAGTCAAACCCGAGAAGTTCAGCAACTACGAACTCGGTGCGAAGTGGGACGTGCGCCGCAACCTCTCACTGACGACTGCGGTTTATCGTCAGGATCGCACGAACACGCGCGCCACCGACCCGAACGATCCGGCGCGGATTCTGCAAACCGGCAGCCAGCGCACGAACGGATACGAACTCGGCGTCAACGGCAACGTCACGTCGCGCTGGAGTGTGGCTGGAGGCTATGCCTATCAGGACGCGTTCATTACTAACGCCACCGTCTCCGCGGCCAGAGGCGCACAGGTCGGACTAGTTCCGCATCACAGCTTCTCGCTCTGGAACAATTACAAAGTTCATCCGCGATTAGGACTCGGATTCGGCGTCATTCATCGTTCCGATATGTTCGCCGCAGTCGACAATGCGGTCGTGTTGCCGGGCTACACGCGCGCCGACGCAGCCGTGTTCTTTTCGATCACCGAGCACTGGCGGCTGCAAGCAAATATCCAGAACCTCTTCGACACGCGGTACTACCTGAACGCCGACGGCAACAACAACATCTCGCCCGGCGCGCCACGCGGCGCGCGTGTCGCACTCATCACCAGGTTTTAGTCGCAGTCTCGTGAAAAGCCGTAGTCGTGCTAAACTCCGCGTGCATTATGAGTACAAAGCGCGCGGAGTTGAGGCGCGGACAAAGGGTTAACTGGTGGACGCTGAAAAACTCAAACACTTCGAAAATCTTCTTCTCAATCAGCTAAGACAGTACACGGAACAGATCCGCACGGATCAGGCGGCGGCACTCGAGCTCTATGACGACGGCGTGAAGGACAGCGTCGATCTATCCGTGCAGGATTTGAATAAAGAGATCGCACTCCGGTTGGGTGAACGCAGCTCGCAAGAGGTGGCCGATATCGATCAGGCACTATTGCGGATCAAGGAAGGCACTTACGGCATCTGTGGTCGTTGCGGTAAACCCATCGACGAACGCCGGCTCGAAGCGCTGCCCACCGCGCGTTATGACGCGGCTTGCAAAGCGGCCATCGAAAGCGCCGACGGCGAGGACGATCTGCCGACGCTTTAGTTAAGCCTTCGGGTGCGCTTTGTCGTAGACCTCAACCAACTTCTCCATCGAAACGTGCGTGTAAATCTGCGTCGTTGAGAGACGTGCGTGGCCCAGCAGTTCCTGGATGTCGCGCAGGTCGGCGCCGCTGTCGAGCAGGTGCGTCGCAAACGAATGGCGCAGCGCGTGCGGGCTGATATCGTGTCTGCCCGCGCAGAGTCGGATGTACTTCTCCACCATTCTCCCCACCGAGCGCGTGGTGATGCGCGTGCCCTGGTAATTCAAAAACAACGCTGCTTCATCGCGTTTCGATACGGGCGCATTCAACAGAAACTTCTCGCGCACTTGCATGTAACCGCGAATCGCTTCCGCCGCCGGATCTCCGAACGGCACGATCCGTTGCTTGCGCCGTTTGCCGGTGACGCGGATCAGCCGGTTGTGCAGGTCGACGTCCGACACGTTCAGCGTCGTCAATTCCGCCACACGAACTCCGGTCGCGTACATCAACTCGAGCATCGCGCGGTCGCGTTTCCCCAAGTCAGTTTCGAGATCGGGTGATTCGATAAACCGGATCGCTTCTTCGATTGAAAGATGCGTCGGGAGTTTCTTTTCGAGGCGTGGCGTGGCCACGAGCTTCGCGGGATTGAGTTCGACGACGCCCTCGCGAACCAGAAACTGAAACAGCGTGCGGAGAGCGGCGAGTTTGCGAGCGATGGAGGCTTTTTTCTTTTGCGCGGCGTGCAGCGCAGCGAGCCACTCGCGAATGGTGAGGTGATCGATCTCATGAACGTCCGGAAGTTTGCGCGGACGGTCACCGCTGGGATCGAGAAAATCTAAAAACTGTTCGAGGTCGCTGGCGTAGTTTCGTAAGGTGTGGGCGCTGACGTTGCGCTCGTAGCGCAGGTGCTCGAGAAATTGCTCGATCAGCTTCTCCATTTACGACTACCAACCGGCGGTGGCCGCCGTCTTCGGCGCATAATAGCCTTTTCGCGAACGCACTCGCACATCGTTTCGCGTCTTGAGGCGCAAGTCTAAAACGTGCACCCGCCCGTCGCGCGTGTCGGCGCTCGGGTAATAACTCAGCACGTACTGCTGCGAGAGGTCCGCCGCGATCTGGTCGAAGGCGTTGTCGAGTTGATCCGTCGTCTTCGGAATGTAAACGGCGCCGCCGGTTTGTGACGTCAACTGTTCCATGCGTCGCTCGGCTGCGAGCGCGCGAAGATTTGCGCCTTCGTACAAGCCGGTCTGGACGACGTAGACCTGGCAATCGTCCGCGAGCACGCGTTGCACCACGTTATCGAAATCGGTGTTGTGACTCGTGGTTTCAATTCCGTCTGACACGATCACCAACACGCGCCGGCCCGTGTACGGATGCAGGTATCCGGAAGCGCTGACTATCGCGTCGAACAACGACGTACCGCCTTCCGGTTTGCCAAACATGGCGATCGTCTGTTCGAGACGAACGACGTCCGAAGTTAACGGCTGCGCCAGCCGGCTGTCGGTCTCGATCGAGTAGATGGCGGCTTCGTCCTGCCGGCGCATCACCTTGCGGAAAAACCTGATCGCCGCCTGCTTTTCAAACTCGCGCGCCGCATCGAGACTGCCGCTGTTATCGAACAGCATCGCGAGTCGCACGCTCGTTTCCGCACGCGACAGATCGCTCAACGGGCGCGGCTCGCCGTCGACGCGCAGTTCGAAATCTTCCAGCTTGAGATTGACTACTGCGTTGCCGCGTTTGTCGATTACCGATACCGGAATGGGAACAAGGTTGGAACTGATGCGGACGACGTCGTTCTCTTCAATCTCGCTACGATCTGTTTTCGAGGGAGCGGAAGGCGAGCTCGGCGAGCCGGGACGACTCGGATCCGCGATTGGGCCCGGCGCCGGTTTGTTGCCTTTGCGCGGCTGGCGGCCTGACTGACTCAGCACCGGCAAGGCTACCGCCAGACAAAACGCAACCGCCGCCGTGAGGAGAATCAGGCGAACGCCGTTTCCTTTTGGTTGTGCTGTTGCGTGAGCCACTCGTCCCATTCTTTCAAGGCCAATTCGACCTGTAGCTGCCTGCGTTCACGTTTCTTACGTGAGCCGCGCTTTGCAGGTTCAGGGAGCGGAGGCAAAAGCGCGAAAGTGATGTTTACCGGTTGAAAGTTCTTCGTTTCTGCGTGCGACACGTAATGCGCCAAAGCTCCGGTCGCACTCGCGAGTGGCGCGGCGACGAGTTCGCGGCCAAGCGCGAGCCGCGCGGCGTTCACGCCGGCGAGCCAACCCATCGCGACCGATTCAACGTAACCCTCGACACCCGTGATCTGGCCCGCAAAAAAGACGTCTTTGCGCTCGCGCATCTGCATCGTCGCGGCGAGCACGCGCGGCGAACAAATATAGGTGTTGCGATGAATCTGGCCAAACTGGAGAAACTCGGCATTCTGCAATCCGGGGATGAGTCGCAACACGCGCGCTTGTTCGCCGTACCGTAGATGATTCTGAAAGCCCACCAGGCTGTATGCGTCGGCCATTAAATTTTCCTGCCGCAACTGCACGGCGGCGTACGGCTCGCGGCCGGTGCGCGGGTGGCGCAGCCCGACGGGTTTCATCGGTCCGAAGCGCAGTGTGTCGACGCCGCGGCGGGCGAGTTCTTCGATCGGCAAACACGCTTCGAACCAGCGCGTCTCTTCGAAACGCTGCAACGGGACACTGTTGGCTTCGATCAGCGCCTGGTAAAACTCGGCGTACTGTTGCTCATCGAGTGGGCAGTTGAGGTAGTCGTCGCCGCCTTTGTCGTAACGTGCGGCGCGAAAGGCGATGGAGGTGTCGATTGATTCGGCGGCGACAATGGGCGCGATCGCGTCGTAGAAATACATCTGATCGCTGCCGGTCAGTTTCATGATTTCGTGCGTGAGAGCATCGGAAGACAACGGGCCGGTGGCAATGATCGTGATCTCGTTTGCCGGAATCGTTTGCACTTCTTCGCGAACTGTTCGAATGCGAGGCTCTTGCTCGATGCGCTCAGTGATCAGTTCGGCGAACTTGTGACGATCCACTGCGAGCGCGGCGCCGGCGGGAACTTTCGTGGCCATCGCGGCTTCCATCACCAGCGAACCGCCGCGACGCAGCTCTTCCTTCAAAAGATACGAAGCTGTTCCCGCTTCATCCGACTTCAACGAATTCGAACAAACGATCTCGGCGAGTTTGTCCGTGCGATGTGCGGGCGTCTGTCTGACCGGCCTCATCTCGTAAAGCGTCACACTCACGCCCATCCGCGCCGCCTGCCACGCCGCTTCGACTCCGGCTAATCCGCCACCGATGATAAAAATTTCCCTGCTCAAGGCTTCACGCTCGGTGCGTCGATTTTGTAGTCCTTCACGTCACCGGAAAAATGCTTGTAATCGCTCCACTCGATCGTCTTATTAAAATCGCCGCCCGCAAACAACAGCACCTTCACCGATAGATTAATTTGGGCGAAGCGCGGCAGCCAAACGCCTTCGGCCATCCGCGTCTGCTCCATCACGAGCGCCGCGCCCGGCTTGAGCGACACGAGCAATCCACCAGCCATCTTGAAACCCTCGGCGAGCCTGGCCTCGAGCCTGATGACCTGCTTGTCGACCGGATCGATCCAGACCACGCCGATCAGCTTTGCAATCAAACTCTCTTCACGAGTCTTCGGCTTGAAACCAGGGCGCGGGCGAAAGTCGAAAACGATGGTTTCGCGTCCTTCGAAACGTTCGCGACGCGGCGAAACGAAATCGCAGGCACGCAGAAACATCGAGATCTCGGGATCGCCGTCTTCGTCATCTTTCTGTTTCTTCTTGTCGCGTTCGGCGCGGCGGCGCGCTGCTTCCTGCGCGTCCTTCTCCTTTTCGCGCTCGGCTTTCAAAAACTCTTCCTGCACGCGCTTGTCTTCTTTCGCGGCGCGTTCCGGCGACAGCGGCACGCCGTCTTCGCTGATCAGCTTCTGCACCGGCTCGCGATTCGGCAACGGATAAACTTCGTAAACTTTGACGGTCTGCTTCTTGAGCTCGCCTTTGCTGTTGATCTCGCGATCGGTTTCGGTTTGCTTGAATGAGTATTCTGCGACGCGGTTTTCCGTTTCATCCTGATTGCGGGAGACCTCGCGCAGCAACGCGGTGACGTCGAGGTTTTCGCTCGCCGCGGGTGGATCGAAGAGCTGATCGTCGATGCCGGTGTTTTGCTTGACGCTTTGCAGCACGAGCAGCAACTCGCCGGCCGGCGCACCATCTGTGGCGGGTGTGGCATTCGTTGGGCCGGGTAAAGACATTCGGACGCGATGCGGTTCGAGCAGACCGTGTTCGGGACGATAGTCTTCGAGAGTGATGCGCGTCTTTCGCGTGTCGCTGGTAATTTTGGTGATCAGTTTTGTTTTGACGCTGAAGTAATACTGGACCCGCGCGCCGCTGCGCATTGAAAACTCGACGATGTAAGCGGGGTCGCTGGCGGATGTCGGATTCGCCTTCACCGTGCCGTTGTTCGTGGCGCCGTTGTTCGTGGAGGTGCCGTTGTTCGTGGAGGTGGTGTTGGTTATAGATGGGGCGTTGCTCGGGGATGTGGCGACGTCGCCGAGTGAGATGACGCGCGCGAGCACGTTTGCTTTCTTGAAGTCGATAAGATGCGGCGCAGCGAGTGTGGCTTGCAGTTTTGCCGTCGCGGCTTCGAGACTCGTGAGCGTGCGCAGTTGCTTATCGAGACCGAGTTCCCAGGCAGAACGCGGGTTGGCGGCGGTGATGATCTGCCCGTTACCGAAAGTGAGCTCGAGGCGCTCAGACGCGGGCGTCTTGCGGAGCGTGCGTGCGGTACCGATGGACTGATTGTTGAAGTTGATGATCCACTCGTACGTGGCGTCCTTCTGCGCGGCGGCGGCTTTCTTGCCGCCGATTGCTTTGAGGTAGTCAGCGACGATCTTGTCGGCAGACGGCAGCTTCTTCGCCACTGGCGCGGTGCCTTGCGCCAACGCCGTCGCCGCCAGCGCAGCAAGAACGAACAGTGCGAGTAAAAAGCAGCGGCGAGGGACCCGGAACATTAGCTTATGACTTCTTTTTCGAAGACTTCTTCGACGCAGACGTAGACTTTTTTGACGCAGGCTTTTTTGATGCAGACTTCTGCGACTTCGTATCCGTAGCTTTCTGTTTCTTATCCGCCGCCTTCTCTTGTCCAAACTCGTACTCGTTCAAATGGCCACCGCCTATTTTGTAACGATCGACGTTTTTGGTTGCATCTTTCGGCATCGTCATCCTCCTGCTTGCTCTCGACTCGCGCCCCGTCTCAACTCCCGCGCCCATCTCAACTCCTGCTCTCAAGTAGCGCTTGTTATCAACTCCCGCTTGACACTACAAATCGCACGTTCGTATAGTGCAGTCGCGTTTGCTTCGCTCAGTTTTCACGCCTCAAGCCGGCTTAGCTCAGTTGGTAGAGCGTCTGATTCGTAATTAGAAGGTCGCCGGTTCAATTCCGGCAGCCGGCTCCAAAAGAATCAATTATTTACGGCCACTCGCGTGAGTGGCTTTTCTGTTCTTTGCGACATATTTGTGACGCGGACGTTTTGAGCGTATTCAACTGCATTTCTCAGTGTGTCATCAGACGCGTGTGTGTAGCGCATAGACATCTGAATGTTTGAATGGCCCAAGAGCCTCGCGATCGTTGTCACATTGCATCCTGCATCACCCAATCGCGTCGCAAACGTGTGACGTAGATCATGAAAGTGAAAGTCAGCGATCCCGGCATCTTGGCATGCTGCGACGAACGCTTTCTTCACGTCCACCAGACCTTCACCCGCTCGCCTCTTGGCAATTCGCCTTGAAGCGAACACGAACTCGCCCTTTTGAGTCTCGCGTTGCTCTATCAAAACTTCCCTAACTCTTTGACTCATAGGGATGATCCGATCGCGTGCAGTCTTTGTATTGACTACGTGAATCACACCGCGCAGAAAATCAACGTTCCGCCACGAAAGATTCAGCAACTCGCCGCGACGCATACCCGTACCAATCGCCAGAGCAACTAGCGGGTACAGGTGCCTGCGTCTGCCTTTGAGCTGAGCCATCAATCGCGTTTCCTCATCATCCGATAAGTAGCGGTTGCGTTGATTGTCCACTCGCAGCTTCCGCACTTTGCGACAAGGGTTTGATGCTGCCTGTTTCCAACTCCACCGCGAGGGCGAAGATGCGAGACAGCACCGCAAGCTCCATGTTCACGGAAGCCGGACTGCGAATTGTGCCGCGCCTCGTAACAGACTGAGCACGATCACGTTTCCACTTTTCAATCGCCAGGGGAGAGACCTCACGCAAACTCTTGCCCCTGAATATTTCCGCCCACTGGTTAGCAATGATTTCGTCATTACGCCAAGTGCGCTTGTTAGCTTTGGCCCAAGGCAAATACGTCTCGCTCACAAACTGGCCAAAATCCTGAATGCCAAATTGCGTCGCACCGTATGTGCCCTGAAACACCTGATCACGCGCCCTGGTTTCTGCTTGTTCTGTCTGAAACTTAGTACGCGCTTCCGGTATCGCTTCGCGATATCTGACGCCTCTAATTCTGAAAATCAAAGTGCCAGCTTCCACCACGCTTCCTAACTGTCAAAGGACATCACCTCCGTTCGGCGGTTGCAGCCACAGCGAAGGTTTGACCGAATAGTACCTGAGCCTTGCGGTCCTTACCAACGCTCATTTCTCATTGTCCTTCGTCCACTCGACAATCTCGTTAAAATCGAAGCGCAACAGGTGCCCTACCTTGCGATAGGGGATACGGCCCTGAGACTTCATCACGTAAAGCGTGTTGATCTTGATGCCTAAAAACTCGGCGCACTGTTCCGGCGTCATCAATGACGCTGACGGATGAAGCGGCCTTCTCGAAGTCTGTTTCTGTTCCTGTAGCATTCGTTCAGTTGTCAGACGCGACAGCAGCCACGGCACTTGTCATACCATGCGTCCGATTTCTGATTGGCCCATGTAATACAGCTAGAGACCTGAATTGGTTGACGGCAAACGGCGGGTGTCACAATTGTGACAGAGTGTGACACTTTGTGACGAAGTGTGACAGGTTGTGACACTCGTTGCGTCGCTCGGTATCGCTGCGGTCCAAAGGCGAACGACGCACGCGCTTCGCGCGTCTAGATTGTTATTTCTTTGGGTTCTCAAGACCTCGATCGCGCCCACTCGCATAACCCGCTCGCCGTATTCCAACACTCCTTTAAGACCGCTGGCGTCACCTGTGCAGTTTCGCCTTTTATCTAACAGACGGACGCGTAAAGCACACCAAAATTGATGTGGAGACCGACACCCAATGGAAGACAAATCGAAGACGTTTACATGGGAATGGGAAGATGGGGAAACAGGTCTGATCCGCACAATCAAAATCCCGATGCCCAACCTTGATCGTGATTACGATCCGGGCGAATCGCACGAGATTATTCTCGATCGAAAGCCCCGCCTGGAGAACAGGGAAATGCCGGACTGGGTCGAGATCATCCCGCCGAGAAAACCTAACTGAGCGGACCTACAACTGAGAATAAAGGTCGCGCAAATCAGCCGATAGAAACGCTCAATTGTCACTTACATCACGAACCATGAAAGCGAACGGAGGTGCTTTGCACCTGATTTATTTGACACGTCACCCCTTCGCGGGCACACGCAGCAAACTTAAAGTTTGCTGCGTCTACTTGCGTGGGTGCTGGAGATCGCGGTTTGCCGTTTGCAGACGCAAACATCCGTTTGCATCTGCAAACGCGGAATCGAGAACACCGGAGGAGTAAACAGCATGGGAAAACGCGTTACTGATTACCCGCACACGATCAGTTTTCGACTGACCGATGAGGCTTGGAATGGCATTCAAAAAGAGATCGCCGGCAGAGAGCTGACTGCGCATGAGTGGTGCCGGAAGGCTGCACTTGAGAGACTCAACAACAACTACGCTTTGTCCAAAGCTGAGCGCCTCTTGTTCGAGCATTTCGTGCGCGCGCAGTACTTGGTCACACAAGGTTTTCAACTATTAGCGGAGGACAATTTAACTGGAGATCAGTGGAAAAAACTCAGAGCCATTGCCACCGAACGAGCCGCCGAACTCGCCGACAACGCACTCGCGTTGCGAACCGAAAGGAGCCGTGAACGTTCTTGATAGGGACGGTCCAAGCACAAGCGTCTTAACGGCTCTGATACAATTCCAGCATGATGCTAAGCGTTGACGAAATCCATCAAATCAATTGCACAACTGCCGGCGGCCGAGCAGGCAAGGATTCATCGATGGCTTCAAGAAAAGGGAGCGACAAACGAAGAAGGACAGGGCTCACAAGCGCACGCTAACCGTTCGGCAAGATCGCTCAGATGGTTGCATGAAAACTGAGAAACATACTCAGGGCAATGGGTCGCACTAGACGGAGATCGCTTAATCGCCAGCGGACCGACGGCGAAAGAAGTGTATTCTAAAGCGAAGGCTGAAGGCGTTGAGATACCGTTCGTCGAACTGGTCACAGACCGAGAGCCAGTGCCGTCTACCGGAGGTTGGCTTTCGTGAGCTAAACAGTGTGCTAAATTAAGCGAGTCGGTATTCGCAACTATGCAAAGTCTGGTTGTCAAAATAAGCAATCCTGATACGGTTCACGCCATCGCAGAGGCAGCGAAGCGTCAGGGAACCACTCCTGAGGCCGCCGCTTTGGAACTACTTGAAACAGCGGTTCTCGCTCAAAAACCGTTTGACGAAATCGTCGAACCGATCGCGCGAAGCTTCGACGAAAGTGGGATGTCAGAAGCAGAACTCGACGACCTCGTAAAGCAAACCCAAAAGGCCATCCGCGAGGAGAGACGCCGGAACAAATAGGCGATGCCCGAACTCATTCCCCGCGTCGTCTTTGACTGCAATCTGTTCGTTCAAGGAATCGCCAACCGTAACAGCCCAGCGCGAAAAGCACTGCGGCTGTTTTTCAATGGAGACATCTCGCTCTTTTGAGCGAGCCGATTATTCGCGAAGTTCGGACGATATCAGCAGAAACACGTCGCACGCCCAATGTGCGTTATGGTAAGCACGAATAAGCAAACGAAAAACAACCGGCGGAACACCGCGAGACGTTTCGTGCGATAGTCGACCGAGGAAGCATTAAGGCGCCTTGACCAAAAACACGTCCCACGCCCAACGACCGGTGCCGTCTTTGGCTTTGACTTTCGCTCTAAAACGAAACTCGTTTCCATACTGATCAGTTCTCTTCGAGCTTTTATAATTCAGGTCCAAGCCTACAACGTTTGATGACGCTAGGCTGTGCAACTCAGAACTCTCGGAGATACCATTATGGTTTACATCCTGCCAGAGACGTAAGGAAGAATAAATAGCATCCATAGCATCAATCGCACCATCCTCATTGCCACCGTTTATCGCCTTGTCGTATTCAGCCAGTGCGCGAAAACCATTCTTCTTTTCTCCTATCACAGGCGCCGATTGAGGCGTTGTATCGCCAAACAACTCTGAGCCGTCGTCGATTGCTCCATTTCCGTTCCGATCTAGTGCAAGCCACGCATCATCTGAGTTAAGCACTGTCCAGGCGATCCTTTCGCTTGCCCCTATGTTATTTAAATCGAAGTTAACTCCTTGTTCGGCATTCGTAAGATCAAATCCATTGCCAGAGAGGTCGACTAGAACAGGAGAATAGTAAGGTACACACACACACCAATCAAAGCTCCATCCTCCCTCGTCACACACCTCGGGAAGATCATTACAAGGCGGCGGTGGATCAGCCTGACACATATCGCTGATCGGATTCCAGTAGTTCCCGTATGACTCACACTCTTCCTGATTACATGTCAATCCTTCAGTGAAGCAAACATTCGGTGGTAGACCAGGAGGCGGGTTGAAGCTGGTGCAGGCATTAGGATTGTCGCGCTGCTCAATATTACTCGTGCCATTGCAAAATATTGTCTCGGAGCGAAACCCCCACTCCACAAAATAAACGGTCGTATTGATGGCTTGAGCTTGTATAGCCATCCCGCCGATACTTCCGAAGGTCTTAGCATGGTTCGAAACCGTGACTCCGTTGCTGCAGTGGCCGTAAGCATTGGCGAAAGCCGCAATCGAAGTGCCTTCCGGTTCGCAAGTAGCTGCCGTAGCGCAGATGACGCCGGGCCACGATGCATCGAGCGCCCAGTCATCGCAACCGTTCGCGGGGATGAGGCTGACGACAGACGCATTAGCATGGTAAAGAACGATGAGTCCGGTAACCGCCACTATTACGGTAACTAT
>Ga0081539_10003635_pt1 | contig 18582 bp, 10 predicted proteins | sample TabmetS4T2R2_FD_71023 | JGI IMG/M metagenome (GOLD analysis project Ga0081539, IMG submission 71023) | Tabebuia heterophylla rhizosphere microbial communities from the University of Puerto Rico - S4T2R2 | ecosystem: Host-associated > Plants > Roots > Rhizosphere ...
AACTTTTTGCCGCTCGTGCTTTTTCCGGATGGTTCTCATCTGGCGTCGCCGACTGCACAACAGATCGCCCAGCGAGTGGGGCTGAGGACGCAAGCAGAACAGCCTTTTTATGATCTGGTCATCATCGGCGGCGGTCCGGCCGGGCTGGCCGCCGCGGTTTATGGCGCTTCCGAGGGACTCAAGACCGTGATGGTCGAACGACAGGCGCCCGGCGGACAGGCGGGCACCAGCTCGCGTATTGAGAATTATCTCGGGTTTCCGTCCGGTTTGAGTGGCGCAGATCTGGCGCGTCGCGCGGTGACGCAGGCGCGGCGTTTCGGCGTCGAGACTCTGGCGGCAGAAGCAGTCGGGTTGCGCTGCCATGATTCATATCGTTTCGTGCAACTTGCTGATGGCAGCGAACTGAGCAGCCATGTCGTCCTGATTGCCACGGGTGTCGCGTGGCGCAAGCTCGATGTGCTGGGCGCCGATCGATTGGCCGGGGCGGGCGTCTATTACGGCGCGGCGATGACCGAAGCCATTTCGTGCCGCGATGAAGAGGTCTATGTCGTCGGCGGCGCGAACTCTGCCGGACAGGCGGCGATGCACCTTTCCAAATACGCGCGACAGGTCACGATGTTGGTGCGCGGCGCGAGTCTGGCGGCGACCATGTCTCAATACCTCATCGACCAGATCACTGCGACACCGAACATCACCGTGCGCTGCGGCACAAACGTGGTCGAAGCGCACGGCGACTCTCATCTGGAAGCGATCACTATTGAACGCGCGGATTCAGGCGAGCGAGAGACGGTGCCGACCAAATCCCTGTTTATCTTCATCGGCGCTTTGCCTCACACCGACTGGCTGGCCGGCAAGCTGGAACGCGACGAACACGGATTCATTCTCGCCGGGCCGGACTTGCTGCGCGGCGGGCGCAAACCGCACGGCTGGACACTGGAGCGCGAACCGTTTCTCTTGGAGACAAGCACGCCCGGCATCTTTGTGGCGGGCGATGTGCGGCATGGTTCGATCAAGCGTGTCGCATCGAGCGTAGGCGAGGGCTCGATTGCCGTGCAATTCATGCATCAATACTTGAGTAAACTCTGATTATGGAATTACAAGCGACTGCCAATCGGTTGGAAGAATTGCGCCGGGTTCCGGCGCTGGAGGGGCTGTCGGACGAGGTCTTCGAGTGGTTTATCGAACACAGCGAGGAGGTTCGACTGGCCGCCAACGAAATCTTTAGACGTGAAGGCGCTCCGTCGGACTGTCTCTTCATCGTGGTGGAAGGCGAGATAAATGCGCGCATCGAAGAATCGGAATGGGACGGCCGCGTCTATATCGTTCGCAAGGGGTCAATCAGCGGGATGCTGCCGTTTTCTCGCATGACGCGTTACCTGGCCACCGCTCGCGCTATTGTGCCGACGCGCATTTTAACGCTCGACACGAAATATTTTCCGGAGATGATGCAGCAGTTCCCGGATCTGGTGCAGCGGCTGGTGGAGGTCTTGAGCGATCGCATCCGCGATGTGACACAGATGGATGAACGGCGCGATAAACTCATGGCGCTCGGCCAGCTCTCTGCCGGATTGGCGCACGAACTGAACAATCCGGCCGCCGCCGCCCGCCGCGCCGCGCAACAACTGGGCGAAAGTCTACAGACGCTCAACCGACTCTGTTTGACCCTCAGTCACCAGACTCTCTCTGCCAAGCAGACTGCTTTCCTTACTAAATTTCAGAAGGACGCGGCTCAATGTCTGACCGCCGCGCCGGCGCTCAATCCACTTGAAGAGAGCGAGTGCGAAGAGGAGATTGGTAACTGGCTGGAAGAACACAAGGTCGCCGACGGGTGGATGCTCGCACCGACCTTTGTTCGGGCCGGGTTGCATCACGAAGAACTGGAGGCGCTGTCGGCATGCCTCTCGGATGAGGCGCTCAATGATGCGCTGCACTGGCTCGAAGCGGCCTGGTCATCACAGGAATTGGTCAAAGAGATCGAGCATAGCATGACGCGCATCTCCGAACTGGTCAAAGCGATCAAGGAATACACATACATGGATCGCGCGCCCTTGCAGGAAGTGGATGTCCACCAGGGACTGGAGAACACGCTCGTTATTCTCGGTCATAAGCTCAAGCGCGGCGTGAACGTGATCCGCGAATACGATGCCAATTTGCCACGCATCAATGCCTACGGCGGTGCGCTCAACCAAATCTGGACGAACCTGATTGACAATGCGATTGGCGCGATGAAGGGACAGGGCAATCTGTGGGTTCGGACTTCGCACAAACACAATCACATTTTGGTCGAGATCGGCGATGACGGCCCCGGCATTCCGCCGGAGATTCAGGGGCGTATCTTCGAACCGTTTTTCACCACCAAGCCGCAAGGCGAGGGAACGGGGTTGGGCCTGGACACGGTCTATCGGATTGTCAGAAAACACCACGGTGAAATCCGGTTTCAATCGAAACCCGGAGATACCTGTTTTCAGGTGCGCTTGCCGCTGGCGACTGCTGCCGGTTAAGCCGCAATAAGAAGATGAATTGAGCTAAGTGTCAACGTTGATCTATATTGTTTATGCAAATCTGATCTCTTTTTACCGGTTTTTTGGGCAGAGGATCATGGTTCCCATCAACTTCTCTAAATCATATTTTCACTGGAAGACCCTGGCGGTCATTTTCGGTTCCTGGACGCTGATCGGTTTTCTGACAGGCAACAGGCACTATCTGACGAGTTGTCCGGTCGAAGGTCCGGCGCAGTGGGGAGACGTGATCCTCAAGCTTCTTCTCTGTTATGGGTGGCCCTGGGCGCTGATCACACCGCTGATCTTGTACTTCAGCGACAAATTTCCATTGACTGATGGCCGGTGGCGGCGTCACTTGATCTTTCAGCTTCCGCTCAGTCTCTTCCTGGTGCTTTTGGTCATTGGTGCAGAAGCGGCCATGGACGGACTGTTGTGGGGACATGGTCCGAAACAGCAAGTGATCATCGGCAATTTCCTCGCTACCATTAGACTCTGCCTGCACACTCAAGTGATGACTTACTGGGTGATCATCGGACTTCATCAGGGGATGGTCTGGTATCGCAGAAATAAAGAGCGTGAACTGGAATCGGCCAAATTACAATTGAAAGCTTCGGAAATGGAGGCCAGTCTCAGACTGGCTCAGCTCAATGCGCTGAAGATGCAATTGCATCCTCACTTTCTCTTCAATACTCTCAACATCATCTCTGTCCTGATGCAGGAAGATAGTAAGGTGGCAAGACAGATGCTGCTCAAGCTCAGCGACCTGCTGCGCGCCACACTGAAGATGGAGTCTCACGAGATCACGCTCAAACAAGAGCTTGAGTTGCTGCAATGTTATCTGGAGATTGAGCAAACGCGTTTTCAGGATCGCCTGACTGTGAGGATGAACATTGATCCGGCAGCGCTGGATGCCAGAGTGCCGACGTTGATCCTTCAACCGCTTGTCGAAAATGCAATCAAACACGGGATCGCACTTCGCGCCGTGCCTGGAGTCGTGGAGATTTCGGCGACCAATCATCAGGGGGTGGTTGAATTGAGAGTGGCCGACAACGGCTCCGGCATGAACAACTCCGAATCGGCAAAAACAGCCGGCGTTGGCGTCGCAAACATCCGTGAGCGGCTTGAAAGACTCTACCTGGGGGCTTTTCGCTTTGAGATGAAGAAGGCGGAATTGGGCGGCCTGGAAGTGCTGCTCTCCATTCCGCACCGCTCAGATCTCGATTGTAGTCTACAAACATAACTCCGGCATGAATAGTATTCGAACCTTAATCGTCGATGATGAACCGATCGCCCGCAAAGGGATTCGTTACTTGCTGGGTGAGGTTTCAGAGATCGAAATTGTGGGCGAGTGCAGCAACGGCGCCGAAGCTGTCAGCGCCATTGAGCGGCACTCGCCCGATCTGGTCTTTCTCGATATCCAGATGCCGGAGATGGACGGTTTTTGTGTGTTGGAGAAGGTCAGTGTCGAACAGATGCCCGAAGTCATCTTCGTCACCGCTTATGATGAATACACGCTCCGGGCATTCGATGTCCACGCCCTTGATTACCTGCTTAAACCGATCAATCCCGAGCGATTTCACCGAGCTCTCAGCCATGCCCGCGCTCAAATTCATCATAAAATTTCCGGGAAGTTGAATGACCGGCTTCTGGAGCTGCTGGAAAATCACCGGCGCGAAGAGAAACGTTCGGCCCGATTTGCAGTCAAAACCCCGCAATGCATCGTCCTGGTAGAAGCTGACGATATGGACTGGATCGAAGCCGCCGGAAATTATGTACGCCTCTACGCCGGGGGCCAGGCGCATCTGCTGCCTGAAACGATCAGCCGCATCGAGAAGCGGCTTGATCCCGAAAAATTCCTGCGGATTCACCGGTCGCGCATCGTCAACGTCCAACGCATTAAGCAGCTGCACCCGCTATTTCATGGCGAGTACGAGATTTTGTTGAAAGATGGAACGCGCTTGACCTCAGGACGCAGTTACCGCGAACAAATACGCCAGCTCCTGGATCTGTGACGGCCTCAACCTCACTTCGCGCTCAGGTCCAACGCCATCAGATTGAGCCGGTTCCGTAAATATAGTTTAGTCCCAACCAGAGTAGGCGGGGTCCACGACACATTTTGAAGGACCGAAGCTTTGACCAGCACCTGAAGCTCTTTCGGCGTTGGCGCGATGAGGGCGATCGTTCCATCTTCATCGAGTAAGATCAATTTTCCATCCGCCGCCACCAGGTGGGCCTTGGCAAATCCTCTCTGCTGCCAGGCGACCTCACCGGAGCGAATGTTGACGCACGTTAGGAGCGCTGGTCCGTTATGGCCGCTGGATAGATAGAGGTAATCGCCCAATCGGATCACCGTGCCGAAATGAGATTGCAGTCGGCGGTTGTACCATAGTTCTTTGACCTCAGTCTTTCCGCCTGATTGATGCAGTTGCAGAACGCGGCTGCCGCCCTCATAGGCGGAAGAGACAAACAAAAGATTCCCCGGCATCCAGACCGGCGTGCTGATGGCCAATCCATACTGTGTCTCGTGCGGATGCTGCCATAATAATTGGCCATTCTCCGGATTTAAACCGATCACTTCCGACGCCATCAATGCTACTACTTGCGGTTGGCCATCGACATCGATCAAGACGGGCGACGAATGAGCATTTTTGAAGTTCATACTCTTCCACACGACAGCTCCGTCACTCTGCCGGAGCGAGAGCACCGCGTTGCCCTCACCGCCTGCCAGCACGATCAAATTATTTTTATATGGCAGGGCGTGGCACGAGTATCCGAAATCGAGGCGAGTTCCGCCAAACTCAGTATAAATGTCGCGCGACCAGACCGGGCGTCCGGTCTTCTTATCCAGCGAATGGATCTTTCCCAACCCGCCGGCGGTCACCAGCCGGTCGCCAATGACCTGCGGCATCGCATATGGCCCGGGGCCGACACTCTCGGGATAAGTAGTCTTGAAAGGAGATTCGTAAGCATATTCCCAAATGGTCTTTCCGGTGGTTGTGTTGATCGCAATGATCACATCCTGGGAATTACGATGGTATGCGGTGTAAAGCGTCGTGTCTTCAACAGAGATTCCTGAATAGCCCTCGCCTAACGGACGATCCCAGATTTTTCGCGGTCCGGTTGCCGGCCAGGACGAAGCTATTCCCGTCGAGTTCGTAATGAAATTATGTTGCGGCCCGCCCCACTGAAGCCAATTTCCGGGCGTCGCCGGCCGGACCTTTGCGTCTCGATTTTCACGGGCAGGTCGCGACGTCTGGCCGCGAGCCTCAATTTGTTCAACAGAGATCAGGATCAAGCAGGCGAACATCAACAGTAATAGTTGTCCGAATAGTAGATGCCTGACGGTTCTTTTCGCATCGAGAGATAAGTGCCTGAACGGAAATTCAACCATAATTCTCCTCTTTAATCTTCAAACTTTGGTCTGGATGGAGGCCAAATCTATCGCTCATTCAGAGCGGAAAGAACAGAAACATGACGAACTGGTTGAACCGCATCACGGAAAGGTGGGAAGGGAAGATGAACTGCGGCTCTATCCTCATCTAGAACCGTTCCCCCTGAAAAAGCGGCGGCGACCTGTGTGGCCGCCGCTTTCGAATCTCGTTAGTACTTATTCCTTCTTATTTCATTTGTCCTATTCTTTTGTGGGTTGACTTAGAGGCCAAACCCGGAGAATGAAAACTGTCTAATTGCGGAACGGATCGCACCTATTCGTACCTTAACGCGATCATCGGGTCTACTTTGGTTGCCCGCCGTGCAGGCAGGTAACAGGCCAGTAAGGCAACTGCAATGAGGAGAATAGCGATCGACCCGAATGTCCACGGATCGGTGGGTTGAACGCCGTACAACATTTTTTTCATGCTCTCCAAATATTTTGTCAGCACATATGCTCCCGCCAGTCCGAGGACCACTCCAATCAGCGTCAGCGTCATCCCTTGTCGGAGGATCATTTTCAGCACATCGTTTCGGCTGGCGCCGAGCGCCATGCGAATGCCGATCTCGCGCGTGCGCTGCGCAACCGAGTAGGCCATGACACCGTAAAGCCCGATGGACGCCAGTTGCTGCGCGAGCAGGCCGAAGAGACTCAGTAGCCGTGCGAAGAGCCGTTCCATCTGTAATGTTTCTTCGGCCTGCTCGACCTGGGTCTTGATGTTGTTGAGCGGCAGATTGCTATCAACCTCGCGAGCGATCTGTCGGATAGTGGCAATGTTCGCGTCGCCCATTGTCCGTACTTCAAAGGTTACGCCGCTCATATTGCGCAATTCCTGCCGCCATGACAAATAGACCGTCGGCGGAATGTTGTCGCGCTGACGTGTGTATTTAGCGTCTTTGGCGAGGCCGACGATTTCGATCTCGTCGGGTTTGGCCGGATCGAAGGTGAAGCGCTTGCCGATCGGGTTTTCATTGGGAAAATATTTTTTGGCGAAGGTTTGATTGATGATCACAACCTTGGGGGCGCGAGCGTCGTCCCGGGCGTTCAAGCTGCGTCCGGCGAGCAGCGGAATCTCCATCGCCTCCAGAAAGTTTTCGCGCACCTGATGAATGTAACCTTCACCACTGGCCTTGATCCTGCCTTCCGCATCTGGCGCGGCGGACAGGGCGCTGTGCAGATGGACAGAGCGCGAACTCATCCCACGGGAAAGCAATGTCATCCGCGAGAATGTCACTGCCTGCACACCGGGGACCGCTTCGAGGCGCTCGGCCATTTGCTGGTAAAGCTGTGCCAACTTCTCGTCCTTATATCCGATCAGCCCCGGCTCGACGGTGAAGATCAGCAGGTTGCGCGTGTTGAACCCCGGCTCGACTCGCTGGAGCTTGACCAGCGTCCGCACAAAGAGGCCCGCGCCGACCAGCAGCAATAACGACAGCGCTACCTGGACGACGACCAGCGATTTGCTCAGCAGCGAACGTGACGTCACGCTCGAGCTGCGGCCACTGTCTTTTAGCGCCGGAGTCAGATCAAATTTCGTCGCGCGCCAGGCCGGTACGAGGCCAAAGACGATTCCCGTCAATAATGACAGGGCAAACGTGAAGGCGAGCACACGCCAATCGAGGCTCGGTTCGAACGCGCGCAAGGACCGCCCACCCCACCCGTTGGCGGCCAGCAATCCATCCTTGATCCAGACCGCGAAGAGGATTCCGAGCAATCCGCCAACACCAGCGAGCAGCACACTCTCGGTCAGCAACTGTCGAATCAAGCGCCAGCGGCTCGCGCCCAGCGCCAGCCGCACTGCGATCTCTTTCTGCCGCGCCGCGCCGCGTTCCAGCAAGAGATTCGCCACGTTGGCGCAGGCGATCAATAGTACGATTCCGACCGCGCCCAGTAACAGACGCAACGTGGGGGCATAAAACTGTCGCATATCCATCTCGCCCTGGCCGCCCGGATCGGCCCCAAGGCGCGGGTAATCTTTTTGCTCCAGGGCCAGGATCGGTCTGCCGCCCTGTGCCTGCGCCTGCGCTTGCCGCGCTGTGCGATGCTCAATGACAGATTGCTGAAAGACGCCTTCCAATTGAGCGCGCGCCTGTACGGCGGTCGCACCTGGTTTGAGCCGGCCCATCATTCTGAGCCACCAGACACCAGCGCCATACATTCGCGAGCGTTCGCGATCAATGTTGAGTTGCGGTTCCCACGCGATGGCGATTGAAACGTCCTGTGATGACCCGATCTGCATCGTGCCTTCAAATCCCGGTGGCGTAACGCCGACGACCGTGAATGCGATGTTATTGATGTTGATCTGCCTGCCTATGACGCTCGGATCGCTACCGAACCGCCGCTGCCAATAACGGTAGCTGAGCACGGCGACGGGGTTGGCTGCCGGTTTATCGTCATCCTCGGTGAGCGTGCGGCCGAGCCACGCCGGCACGCCCAGCGCCGCGTAATAATTGCCCGACACCGCCTGTCCAGTGGCGACATCAGCCTGTCCACCTGCATTCACATTCAGATCGACACCCCCAAAAGCGAAAAGGTCCGAGATCACGCTCTCTTGCCGGCGCATCCTCACAAAACTCTGATAAGGAAATGAGGTCATCGTCCTGATCCCAGTCACCGGATCGTCATCCCAATTGCCGTTATAGCTGCCCGCACTGAACTCTCGTGTCGCCGTCGATTTGAAGAGGACTAACCGATCCGGTTCTTTGACCGGCAGTTTCTTCAGCAACATCGCGTCCACCACGCTGAAGAGCGCTGTGTTCGCGCCAATGCCCAGCGCCAGCGTCATCACGGCGATGAGGGTGAAGCCGGGTTTCTTTAACAGCATTCGTGCGCCGTAGCTCAGGTCTTGCCACAGTATCTGCATATCTCATCCCCTCCATCCTTCAGTCTACTCATATCGCAATGCGATCATCGGATCTATCCTGGTTGCCCGGCGCGCCGGCAGATAGCAGGCGAGCAAGGCCACCAGGGTGAGCAGCAGCGCGGCGCTACCGAAGATCAGTGGGTCGGTGGCGCTCACGTCATAAAGTAAACTCCGCATGAGCCGTGTCATCGCCCAGGCTGCGGTCAGTCCGGCGGCGGCTCCCATCAATGCCAGAATCATGCCTTGTCCAATCACCAGTCTGAGCACGTCTCTCTGCCGTGCGCCCAGGGCCATCCGAATGCCGATCTCCCTCTCTCGTTGTGTCACTGCCGTTGCCATCACTCCGTAAATCCCGACACTGGCGAGCAGCAATGCGATCACAGCGAATAGACTGAAGAGGAGCGTATTTAAACGCCGCCTGGCCACCATCTCACTGAGCGTCGCCGACATCGTGCTGATGCCGTAAACCGGTTGGTCTTTATCCAACTCACGGACTGCCTGACGCACGGATGCGGCGAGAGCGTCCGGCTTGGATCCGGCGCGAATGAGCAATGCCATTTCTCGATTGGGAGACTGGGCATGGGGAAGAAAAGTTTCGCACCTGATCTCGTTGTCAAAGCCGGTGCGGCGAGCATTGGCGACCACGCCCACAATTGTCTTCCAAGAATCACCGGAACTGAGAGTGCCGTATTTGATCCGATGACCAACAGGATCTTCATTGGGCCAGAACTGGCGCGCCATCTTCTCATTGATGATCACCACAGGTTGTGCCTCAGGCCCATCGCGCTCATCGAAGAATCGTCCCCGTAATAACGGCGTGCCGAAGACGCGAAAGAAATTCGGGGTGACCGCATCGACCGGCGTCTCGATTTGCTCGGTCGGTTTGAAATCAGGCCGTCCTTCGATACTGAAGTTGCTGGAATTTGGCGTCTGACTTAAAAAGATGTCGCTGACCGCGCCGGTTGCCTGCACGCCGGGAATCGATTCGACGCGCTGGATTAATTGTTGATAGAAATTGACGGCTACCGGCCCCTGGCCTCGCCCATACTTTTCTCCCGCAAGCCGCAATCGCATGGTCAAAAGGTTATCCGGATTGAAACCGAGATTAACTTGTTGCACGTGCAGAAAACTTCTGATCATGAGCCCCGCGCCGGCCAACAGCACGAGCGTCACCGCGAATTCAACCGCCACCAGCGATTGGCGGATGCGGCGGCCTTGCCTGCCTGCGGTCGCGCTTCGCCCGCCTTCCTTGAGCGTTTCGTTAAGGTTGGGTTTTGAGCCTTGCAGCGCGGGGACGATTCCGAAGACCAGCCCGGTCAACATCGAGATCGCCAGCGCAAACCCAAGGACTCGGCCATCCAATCGCACCTGATCCAGGCGAGGGATGTCCTGCGGGCTGATAGCGATCAGAGCTTTTAACCCGACCACCGCCAGAATGATGCCGATGGTGCCACCCACCAGGGCGAGCACGGCGCTCTCGGTCAGCAGCTGCCTCACCAATCGCAGGCGTCCGGCGCCCATCGCCGTGCGAATCGCAATCTCTTTTTCTCTGGCCGCGGCGCGCGCCAGTGATAGATTGGCCACGTTCGTACAGGCAATGAGCAAGACGAAACCCACTGCGCCAAACAACAAAAGAAGCACCAGTTTGAGGTTGCCGATCACTTGCTCTTGATAGGCGACGATGTTGGAGCCATAACCGCCCAACATTTCAGGAAACTGTTTTTGCAGGCGATCGGCGATGTTGCTCATCTCCGTTTGAGCTTGTTGGATGGTCACGCCACGTTTCATCCGTCCGATGGCTTGAATCCAGAACGATCCGCGCTGCTGCCTGTTTTGCTGATTGAGCGTGATCGGAATCCAGAGTTCGGTCTCTTTGCGCGGAAAATTGAATCCGGCGGGCATCACCCCAATGACGGTGCGGGTCACGCCGTTCAGCGAGATGTTCTTCCCGATGACTTGTGGGTCACCGCCGAATTGGCGCTGCCACAAACCGTAGCCGAGGACGGCCACCATGCCCCTGCCTTGCTCCTCTTCTTCCGTCGTGAAGACGCGGCCTCGAATCGGGTTGACCCCAAGGGTCGAGAAGAGATTCGCCGTTCCCCAAGCGCCCACTACACGCACGGCCTCGCCTTCGCCCGTCAGATTGAAGCTCGCGTTGTTGAATGCGGCGATGCTTTCGAACCCGCGATTCTGATCACGATAGTCGACATAGTTGGGCCAGGAGTGCCAGTCTTCGGCGACGTTAATCCGCGTATTGTTCATCCAGACCATCGCCAGCCGGTCCGGCTCCGGATACGGCAGCGGCCGCATTACCACCTCGTTGAGGACGCTGAAGATCGCCGTGTTTGCGCCGATGCCGACTGCCAGCGTGAAGATCGCGATCAATGTGAAGCCCGGATTCTTGATCAACATCCGCAAACCATAGCGCAGGTCCTGCCGAAGATTATTCATGGGTCCTCCCCTAACGTGATAATGCGTCTTTAACTCGTGAGGCCAACCGCCGATAGCGGTAGCAATGCACAAAATCTAACTTCCCAAATATTCAAATGCCGAGCCACGACCGACGCCAGTTTAAATACTTGAATTGCTCGATTTAGGGAAAGCGATCCGTGGAATCGGTCTTTCCGGCGTGCGTTTCCGGGATTGCACCGTTCGGAAACGGACAATTTCTCGCCGATTCTGTTGCGCTGCTATTGATAGATTCGGCTCAGGTGAGAATGTACTATCACCAACTATTTCGGTTTAGTCGAAACGCGTAGCAGATAATCATTGATCTGTTGGCAGGGCCGGAACTCTATCTCTTGCTTGAGGGCTTGTGCTTCCCGGCGGAGCTTCGCTCGTTCGACGTTATCCCAGGCAACGGGGAGAGCTTCGTTCGTGAGCGATGTCTTTCCCGAGATCTCCCTCGCCAACACGAAATACTTTCCCGGCGCCAGATGCTTCAACTCAAACGCCCCCTCACTGCTGGTAGTCGTTTCAGCATAGCGTGAGACGTCTTCCGCCGCCTCTGCTTCCGATGGTACAAGGTGAATGATCTGCCGGGGCAGTGTCGATGCACGATCTTTTGTCTGGGCTCCATCCGTGATGACCCGCCCGCGCAATTGTCCGGCGCCTTCCGCCACTACTATTTCAACATCGGTCAAATTCTCGCCGGACGCGAGAGTGATGCCGCTCTGCGCAATGTTGACGATCTTTCGATTTGCCCCTTTGAGATTTCGAGTGATGGCTCGGATGTACCAGCTCTCATCGGGCAGATCGGAAAGGATCCGATATACTCCCGCTTCCAGAATTTTTAGCTTGAACTCCCCTTTTTCGTTGGGCGCGGTGAGATGCCCGTAGTCATCGCGATCATACTCTGTGGTTGAAACATTCTGAATGTGATCTCTGGTGTCGATTTTCTTCATCTCCAGTGAGATCTCTTCGACCGAGAAATCTTCCTTTCGTTTACAGTCACCGCCGGCCTTTGGTGATTCGATCAACAGCCGCCCGGAGATCGAACCGGTTTTGAGCAATCTTAAATTAATGCCAGCAAGATCTGCTCCTTTGACTGTGACCCGGCGCGGCGCCGAGATTAGGGAGTCGGCGTTTTCGCTGAAACGTTGCGCCACAATCTCGTATGTCCCATCAGCCACACCGTGAAGGCGGAAGGTCCGCGATCCAACTACATCAGTTGTGGCTTCGACCTCTCCGCTCCCCTCATTTCTCAACGTTACAGTAATAAAACTGGAATCTTCGTTAGGTCCGGCCTCGCCCGAAATCGTTCCAGTGATACTGTGCTCTTGCTCGGCTCGGTAATGAATATCGATACCCGTGACCTCCTCGCCGGTTCGGACGGTGATTTCAGCGGCGGCGGCGCGTTTCGCGGATGGGTAATAGGTCGGAGAATCGTGCCGAAAGCTGCTGGATTGGTACTCTGGAGGAAGCGTATCGATCACACTGGCGAGATAGATACCAGGGGAAAGTCCAAAGATACGGTACATGCCGCGATCATCAGTCGAGTTCGTATTTCCCTCGAAGTCCGACACCTGGCCATCTGAAATGGTACGGCCCTCAAGATCGCGGATCATTTGCAGGTTGATGGTAATTCCTTCCATCGGTTCTCCTGCGGCATCGGTCACACGCCCGGTGATGACGCCGCCTTTCACCAATGTGAGAGTTACTTGCTCGCCGATGCGATGGATGTCGGAGCCGGATGAGACATAGCCGGGCAGGGAAGCACTGATGATATAAGCGCCTGGTTTGAGCCCCGTCAGTTTGAACTTGCCATCATCGTCACATCCCACCTTTTGAAACTCGCTAGCATTAGCGCTGACAGAGCATGCCAGGACCGTTGCTTCCGCCGCCGGGTAGCCGTCATTGGTAATAACCTGTCCGGTAATCGCCCCGCTGCGTTTCCGCGTTTGGGCGGCGAGAGGTTGCGATAATTGGGCGATGAAAATTGTGGTTATCAGCAAACTGAGGAAGATGGCCGGCAGGCTCTTGTTCTTTTTCATCGCTCGTTCTCCTGTTTCTCTTTGCTTAGATCGACCGTGAACGTGACCTGTGTCACTGAACTTCTGCCGATCTGTACATGTTGTGAATCTTGGAGTACAGAACTTGAGCCGTCCTCTGTCCCCTTCTCTAACATTACTTCATACTGTCCTTCCATCAGCCCCTCGATGACAAACCGCCCATTTTTGTCAACGATGACCGATTCGCTGGATCTAAAAGATGAGGATGAAGAATCGCCCTCCCGATTGACATAAGCTCTAAATTGTAGCCCTTTGGGTGGTGCGCCGCCGATGAAATTGACCTGACCGCGAACGATTCCCGTTCCATAAGCCAGGACCAGCCGGATCCCGTTGATCGTCTCTCCCGAATTGACTTCTATCTGGTTGGGTATTGCAACTCCATTCCGCTCTACCCGCAAGATGTGAGGTGGGCGTCCACCGGCGGAACTGCCGACTTGTAACTGAATGGTACCGGGCGATATTCCCGGCATACTGAAGCTCCCGTCGCTCTTAACTTTCGAATTCTGGCGAGAATACGATCTGAATTGGCTCTGGCCATCGTTAATAAGAACAACCTCTCTGCTGACCAGAACCTGAGATATCCGATCTTTGAGAGACGGATTATGATCATCAAAGGCTACCGTGCCGTTGATAACGGCGCATCTCTTGGCTTTCACTACTAATCCACTGAGATCACTTTGCGTAACTTCAAAGAGTGTCGGCTCACTATAAAACTCTGATTGACCAGGACCATCAGTCTCAGGAAAGAGAATCAGAGAGTATCGGCCGGATGGTAAATCAAGGAGCCGGAAATTGCCTTGTGAATCGATCGATTCGCTAACTCTATATCCAGCTCCCGGCCAAGTCTCGGCGCCGAGGCTGTATAAGGTGAGCGCCCCCTGTGATAATGGTTTTCCAGTCTCAGAGTCAATCACTTGTCCGATCACATCATAGCCGCTCTTTTTGTTACTGAGGGTGATATCTACGTTGCTAACTTCGCTCCCTTCCTTGACCTCAATGATGGTTGCTTCCTTTTCGTCAATTACATCCGGATGATAGGTCAGCGAGTATTTGTTACCGGAGGTTCCCGGGATATCCGTCCAGATACCGTGAGAGCTGACCATGTAACGGCCGGCCGGCAACCCATAGGCGCGATAAACGCCACGGTCGTCGGTTCCCTTGAGAGTGAAACTAGCAGGCATCCCTCTTCTATTCTGGTCAACTACCGTGATGTTAATATGCGCACCAACGACCGGTTTGCCATTGGGATCGGTCAAACGGCCGGTAATGACGCCGCCGCGTATCAACGCGAAATCGATATTCTCCTTCTCTTCTCCTTCTTCAAGATGGATAAACCTTGACCGCGAGCTCGACTGACCGGCAGGCACGTAGGATTTTAAGTGCTCCACTCCTACCTCATACTGTCCAGCCGCCAAGCCGATGATTCGATACTGTCCGTTGCCGTCCGTCAAAGCCGTAAAGATCTTGCCGCTTCGTGATTCATCGCCTTGCCAGTAGGTGCCGGAATTGCCGTAGCCCGGTTTGACCTCTCTAGCCAGGACCCGTTTCCTGGCCGCGGGTTTACCGGCAATCGTCACTCGTCCGCTGATCGAAGCTGTGCGCGCCGGAGATTGCTTTGTGGGTGTTTGTGAAAAGGCGGTTGCCTGTAGACAGCAGATCAAGGAGATGTATAAGACTCGTGCGGGAAGATTGAGAATCATGGCTTACCCAGGGATTACATTGATTTGAAATATTAGATAACTGAACCCAGCACCCTCATGCTCTCACCGCCGGTATTTTACAATCGTCCATCATTGACAGCAACTCATCTTGAATTTATCAACTTTGACCATCTCACACCAGGCTTCAACCGACCGCTCGAGCAATGTCTTTTGACCAACTTTGAAAAATAATAATTGCTCCATTGCCTGAGGACAAAACTATGAGCTAAATTCAGATCTTATTTTTGTCTGCCCCGGATTGTTGTCAGATTGCTGCTTTTGTAAAGAAGAGGTAAAAGGTGAAGAAGATTGTCTTAGCGTTAATTGTTTTAAGCATTTTACCAGCGTTGACGGCTTGCTCAACAATCAAGGATGTGCAAGCCAACGCAAAGCCAGTAGAAAATAGAACAGTTTCTGCCGGAAACACTAAGAAAGAGCAGGATGAAGCGAGAGCTGTTGCCAAATCGATAGTTGACAGGCTAACAGATGATAAAGTAACGGCTTTTTATAAATGGGAGGTTGATACTCATACTACATTATTTTGCATTGTTCGCAACGATGGAAAAGGAGAATTTCCCGGAGAGCCTACTACCACCTTATACATTATGGATGGGCAGGGAAGAGTGGTCTATCAGGAGGATAAAATCGAAGTTGAGAGTTTGAAGACACTATGGCCCCTCAGGAAAGATACGTCGCAACTCCTCGTCGAAACGAATGGAGGCGGCCGCGTGACGTCGTTTGAGATTCTGGATTATGTAGGCGGCGAAATAGTAGAGTTGCTTGATGGGGATGGGGGGTATCAAGTGTGCGGTGTGATAAAACCGCAATTCAGAAGCGGAGTAGAACCGTCAGAAGAACCATACGAGATTTTGTTGACCGATGGTGTAGGGCTTGCCAGTCCCGCCCAAAAGGACACCAGCGTTTATCGTTACAATGGTGAATCGTACGAGTTTCAGGGCGAGTTCCCTCAAAAGCTGATGGATGATTATATGGAAAAGTTATTGAAGAAATACGCCAAAGAGCATTTCGAGAAATAGATAACTGCTGTACCGGACAATTACTGATCCCTGATCCCTGATCCCTGGTCCCTGATATTCTTAGAAAGGTACCAGGGGCCAGGATTAGAGGACAGTTCAATACTGCGATTTGCCCCGTCTGGCAGTACGGCTAAAGCCGAGCTTACGAGTGGATCGGATGAACTTGCCCCATTGCATTTTCGCGGCGTTCTATTGGCCTGTTGCTTACCAGTAAGGACAGAATCAGCGTTACCATTGCGATGAGGTTCAATCCTGCGCTGGCTGCGTGTGAATACTCCCATTGCCGTCGCAATACCTCCCAATTTTCCGGCAGAAATGTCCAATTGGTGGTCGCCTGATTCGCCGGGTAGGTAAATATCCAGAAGATGATCTGTGTTCCTACAATGGATAACAGAGCAATCAGGCTCAAAATGAAAGTCCTCGGCATTTTGCGGACCATAATTGTCGAGGTCAATGTCGAAATCAGCGCGCCCGCAACGACGATGCCCAGTAACGCCCATCCTCGATAAATCTGCTGGACGGTTAAGTAGTCGTCGCGCGCGAGATTGATTTTGTTCGGCAGCTCCAGGAGATGGGCCAATGCCGCGCCCAGAGCCAGCGCCGTAAAGAATAGACTCAGAAAGCGAAATATTTTCAATGCCATGATCCCCTCCGACATTGTTTTACTTTCGGCCACAAATCAGCAGTGGCTGAAAGTCACTCACACGTGTATTAGTTAGTAACACTGTACGTTGTGTAAATTATTCATGCACATCTTATTCCTTCTTATAGATTGCCCCTTTCAATCTTATAAAATTGGACCGAAGACTGATAAAAAAGGATCAGGGATCAGATAAAAATACTGTAAATGAAGGAAAGCCAGGAATTGCCAATTCTTTTTCATGAAATCTATAATCCCGATCGATCACGACACTGATAATCAGAAAGGGATTCATAACAGGATGGGCCTGAAAGATTCATTCTCTCGCAGAGACTTTCTTGTGACGGCCGGAATTGGCGCGTCGGCGATGTTGTTAGATGGTGCGGCCCAGACGCCGCCTGCATCCGTTTCGTTCGATCCCGCGCTGCGGTTGTGGTATCGCCAATCCGCGCCGGACTGGAATGAAGCGCTGCCTCTCGGCAATGGCCGGCTGGGCGCAATGATTTTCGGAGGCGTCGAGACCGAGCAGCTGCAACTCAACGAGAATACGCTCTATTCCGACGAGCCGGGCCGCCGCGATGTCACGCTTGATCTAACGAAGGATTTCGATCGCATCGTCGAGATGTTGCGCAACCGGCAATATGCCGAGGCGACGGAACTGATCACTAAGCGATGGTTGGGACGCGCGCAGCCCTGTTACCAGCCGCTCGGCGATCTGCATCTCCATTTTGAACATCAAGGTGAAGTTGCTGATTATGCGCGCGACCTGGATCTGGCGACGGCGGTTTCGACAGTTCGTTACCGGCTGGGCGGCATCACCTATACGCGTGAGTATTTCATCAGTCATCCCGATCAAGTGATTGCGATCCGGTTGACGGCTGATCGTCCGCAGAGTCTGAGTTTTCGTGCGGCCTTCAGTTCCGTCCATCCGACTGCAAAAGCGGAGCCGAATGGTCGCAAGATGATTGTGATGACCGGTCAGGTTCCGGGCTTTGCGTTGCGCCGCGAACTGAGTTTCGTCGAACAAAAAGGTGACCAATGGAAGTATCCGGAGATTTTCGATAGCTCGGGTAAGCGTCGCCCAATCGCCAAACAGGTGCTTTACGGCAACGAGATTGAAGGGTTGGGAATGCGGTTCGAGGCGCGGCTGCAAGCTATCGTTCAGGGCGGGGAAGTCCAGACCGCCGCCGACGGGTTGCACGTGCGCCAGGCGAATGAGGTGTTGTTGCTGTGCGCCGCCGGAACCAGCTTCAATGGGTTCGATCAAAGTCCCTCGCGATCGGGCGCAAATGCGTCGGCTCGCGCGGCCGCCGATCTTGGACGCGCGGCGAAAAAGTCTTTCACCGCCTTGCGGCAAGCGCATGTGCAAGATTACCAGGCGCTCTTCAATCGCGTCACGCTCAATCTGGGTACGGCCTCTGATCAAAGCCGCCTTCCGACTGACGAACGCATTGTGAAGTTCGGCAACGATCAAGACCCAGCGCTCGCCGCACTCTACTTTCAATTCGGGCGATATCTGATGATCGCCGGTTCACGGCCCGGCGGGCAGCCGCTCAATCTGCAAGGGCTGTGGAACCCACACGTTATTCCGCCGTGGGCGGGCGCTTACACTACCAACATCAATGCCGAGATGAACTATTGGCCAGCCGAAGTGGCCAACCTCTCAGAATGCCACGAACCGTTCTTTCGCATGATTCGTGAGTTGACCGTAACCGGCGGATCCGTGGCTCGCAAAATTTATGGCCGGCGCGGTTGGGTCGAACATCACAACACCACGATCTGGCGCGATGCCCAGCCGGTGGACAATATGGCGCGCCCGGCTTTCTGGCCGATGGGCGGCGCATGGATGTGTCAACATTTGTGGGAGCATTATCTTTTCACCGGTGACCGCGAGTTCCTT
>Ga0081539_10003636_pt1 | contig 18577 bp, 22 predicted proteins | sample TabmetS4T2R2_FD_71023 | JGI IMG/M metagenome (GOLD analysis project Ga0081539, IMG submission 71023) | Tabebuia heterophylla rhizosphere microbial communities from the University of Puerto Rico - S4T2R2 | ecosystem: Host-associated > Plants > Roots > Rhizosphere ...
GCGGCGTGGCCGAGACGACGTTGCCGAAGCGGTCGGCGACGTCGATGTGGCAGGTATCGCCGACGCGCAGGGTCGGCTCGCCGGCGCCGAGCGCAGCGCCCGCGGCGGCGAAGGACGGGACGGCGGGCTGGCGGCCGTCGGGCGCGCCGGGCCGCAGCTCTGCTGACGCCTCGTCGGTGACGAGCCTGCGGCGCTCGTCGTTGTACTCGGGTGACAGCAGCGCCGCGAGCGGGACGTCGGCGAAGTCGGGATCGCCGTACCAGGCCTCGCGATCGGCGAAGGCGAGCTTGGCGCACTCGACGATCGTGTGCAGGTAGTCGGCCGAGCCCAGGCCCATCGCCTCCAGGTCGAAGCCGGCCAGGAGCGCGAGCTGCTGGAGCATCACCGGCCCCTGCCCCCACGGCCCGGTCTTGCAGATCGTCAGGCCGGCGTAGTCGAAGGTCGTCGGCGGCTCGTAGGTCGCCGAGTAGGAGGCGAGGTCGTCGGCGGTCACGAGCGCGCCGTGGGCGCCGTCGATCGCCTCGGCGACGAAGCCGCGATAGAAAGCGGCGCGGGCGGCATCGATCTCGGCCTCGCGGTCCGGGCCGGTCGCCTCGTCGACGATGCGCCTGTACGTGGCGGCGAGCGCGGGATTGGCGAACCTGGTGCCCGGCGCCGGCACGCCGTCGCGCAGGTAGACCTCGGCCGAGGTGGGCCACTCGTCGCGGAACAGCGGTTCGACCTCGGCGATCGCCGCGCTCGCGCCGACGGGGAGCGGGAAGCCGTGCTCGGCGTACTCGATCGCCGGGGCGATGACCTCGGCGAGGCGGGCGGTGCCGAAGTCGCGCAGCAGCAGCATCCAGCCGTCGAAGGCGCCCGGCACGCAGGCCGCGAACGGGCCGGTCCCGGGCATGAGCTCGAACCCGAGCTGCGTGTAGCGCTCGATGGTCGCGGCCGCCGGCGCCGGGCCCTGGGCGCACAGCACGCGCGTCTCGTTGCTCGTATGGAAGATCACCGGGAGGTCGCCGCCGGGGCCGTTCATGTGGGGCTCGACGACCTGCAGCGTCAGGCCGGTCGCCACCGCCGCGTCGAACGCGTTGCCGCCGCGCTCGAGCACCCCCATCCCGACCGCCGAGGCCAGCCAGTGCGTCGAGGCGACCATGCCGAACGTCCCCACGAGCTCGGGGCGCGTGGTGAAGCGGGTCACAGCCACTCGGTGCTGAAGCTCGCGCTGACGTGGATGTCGATCTGGCGCAGCGGGCCGTCGCCCGAGTTGACGAACCGGTGGGGCGTGTCGGGCGGCACGATCGCGATCTCGCCCGCGCCGAGCTCGAGCTCCTCGTCGCCGACGACGAACGTCCCCCGCCCTTCCTGCACGATGAAGACCTCCTCGTAGGGGTGCTTGTGCAGACCGGGCCCCTGGCCCGGTGCCGCGTCGACGAACAGGATGCACACCCCGACGCCGCCGTGCTCGGCGCCCACGAGCTCGCGGGCGATGACGCTGAACGGCAGGTCGTCGATGCGCAGGACGCTCACGCGTCGTCCTTCAGGCGCCGGACGCTCGGCGTCAGCCCGATGCCGCGCCGCAGGCCCGGGGAGGGCTCGGGCTCGCCGAAGGTGGAGACGATCGGCACCACGCCGGCCCACGTGTCGAGCGCCGCGTCGGGCGAGTCATCGTCGTCGGGCGGGCCCGAGCGGGTCTTGACCGACGCCTCGTCGATGTCCATCGCGAGGATCGTCGTGGCCTTGAGCTCCTTGGGGCTGGGATGGCGGACCTCGTCCCAGCGGCCGGGGATGAGCTTGTTCGTGAAGGCGGCGAAGCCGGCAAGGCGCTCGTCCTCGTCCTCGACGAGGCGAAAGCGGCCGAGGAGGACGACCGAGTCGTAGTTGGCCGAGTGCTCGAAGGCCGAGCGGGCCAGCACGAGGCCGTTCATGACGGTGACGGTGAGGCACGCCTCCGCGCCGGCGGCGAGGGTGCGCAGCGTGCGGCTGGCGCTCGAGCCGTGGACGAGGACCTCGTCGCCCACGCGCGCGTGCAGCGTCGGGATGCAGAACGGATGGCCGTCGTCGACGAAGGCCAGGTGGCAGTACAGGCCGCGATCGAGCACCCGGTGGATCGAGTCGCGGTCGTAGCGGGCCTTCTTGGGCTGGCGGCGCACCCGCACGCGCTCGGAGGCGGCGGCGGTGACGCGTTGCGCTTTCGTGCTCATCGGTCGCGGAAGTGTCCCGATGGGCGGCCGGGGCTGACAAGGGCCAGTTGGCCGCGTCGCGAGCGGGCCAGTGGCGGCGGCGCTCAGGCGGCGAGGCGCCGCGCGGAGGCGATGCCGCGCTCCAGCAGGGCGCGCGGCTCGCTCGACGCCAGCCGCCGCGCATCGAACCCGTGCTCGTGCAGGACGTCGATCGCGCGGCTCAGCGTGGCGCCGCGGACGAACGGCTGGTGCGCGTCGGACGCGAGGACGTCGGCGCGGCCGGAGCGCACGATCTCGATGCCGGCCGCGCGGGCAGCCGAGCCGTGGTAGCCGACGAGCGAGGACGCGTTGACCTGCACGCGATCGCCGGCCTCGATGAGCCGATCGACGGCTTCCGGGTCGGCCATCATCGCCGTCGAGCGCTCTGGGTGCCCGACCAGCAGCCCATAGCCGCGCTCGCGAAGCTCGCGCGCGGCGCCTTCGAAGTCGTCGAGCTCGCCGGTGCCCGGCAGCGGCGCCTCGAGCAGGATCCACCGCCGCCCCGGCGGCCCCTGCGCGACCGCCTCGAGCATCTCGTCGTCGTAGCGCGCGACGTGGTCCCAGCTGAGCTCGGCGCCCGCGCGGATCTCGAGGTCGACGCCGGCGGCCGCCAGCGCGGCGCGCAGCCGGCGCACCCGGTCGGGCAGCTCGGCGACGTCGATCATGTGCGCGTGCGGCGTGCACACGACGAGGCCGGTGCCGTCGGCCACCGCCTCGCGCGCGAGGTCGAGCGCGGTGGCCAGATCGCCCGGCCCGTCGTCGACGCCGGGCAGCAGATGGAAGTGAAGCTCCACGCGATCCATGCACCTCTCAAGGTAGTGCACGCCGCCGCCGGCTCCGTGGCACGTCGCAGAAAGGTCACAAACGCGGCCGGCACAGAGTCTCTCGACATCATGATGCTTCAGGTGCTGCATCATGATGCGCTAGCCTCTCCCCATGCGTACGACGCTCACCTTGGCCGACGACGTCGCCGCCGCCGTCGAGCGGCTCCGCCGCGAACGCTCGATCGGCATGAGCGAAGCCGTCAACGAGCTGGTCCGGGCCGGGCTGGCCAAGCAGCATGAATCGCCGGCGCCTTTCCAGCAGGTCTCGCACGACCTCGGTCGCGGCATCGATCTCGACAACATCGCGGACACGCTCGAGACGCTCGACGGACCGTCCAGCAGCTGATCGATGCTGCTCGACGCCAACCTGCTGCTCTACGCGGTCCACCAGCGGGCAGAGCAGCACGAGCGTGCCGCAGCCTGGCTGACCGAGCAGTTGAACGGTCATCGCCGCGTGGGCTTTCCGTGGCAGAGCATCAACGCGTTCCTGCGGATCTCCACGCATCCGCGCGCGTTCGAACGGCCGCTGGACGCGGCAACCGCGTGGGGGCGCGTGACCGACTGGCTCGCCGCACCGGTGGCCTGGCTCCCCGAGCCCGGACGCGAGTACCGGCGCGTCCTCGGCGACCTGGTCGGCACCTACGACGTTCGCGGCAACCTCGTTCCAGACGCCGCCCTCGCCGCCCTGGCCATCGAGAACGGCGTCACGTTGATCTCGACCGACACGGACTTCGCCCGCTTCCGCGAGCTGCGCTGGGAGAATCCCCTTCGGTAGCGGCGCGACGCGACGGGCTGGCGCTCCGGGCCTTGGCCGCCGGGGGCGACGCGCCCCGCTCGGCTACGCGCTGCGGCGCAGCCAGGGCTCGGCGCCCGGCGGCGGGAGGTGGACGCTCAGGCCGGTGTCGAGCTGGGCATAGGTGCCGCCGTTGCGCAGGTGCTCGTCGAGGAGGTCTTCGAGGAGGATGCGGCCGACGAGCTCGTCGCACTCGACGCAGCCGTTGGAGACGTAGCCGCCCTGGATGCCGGGGCTGTCGCGGTGGCGAAGGGCGCCGATGCCGCGGGCCGCGAGGGCTCGGCGGTCCGTGGCGTTGGCAAGGGCCTCGGCCACCTCGGTGAAGGAGACGAAGGTCGGGCCCGTGGACGTGTCGACGAGGACGCCGACCACGCCGCGCACCTTCGCGCGGCACTTCCAGCAGCGATCGGTGATCGCCAGCACCCGCGCGCGCGTCGACGAGGTACCGTTCAGCGGACCGCCCGGATCGCCGTTCGACGGACCAGATCCACCATGCGGCGTTCCCACGCGCCACTTGGCGATCTGCACCACACCCGCAGCTTCCATGTGACCCGCCTCGGCGAACCGCCCGAAAGGGTTGAACGGTCGCGCGGCTTCGTGGCGTTTCGAGCGCGAAACCTCTGCAAATCCTGCAAAGGGAGCCTAGGTTCGGCCGCAATTTGCGGCCCGCGGCTCACACCCGAACGGTCCCGCCCGGCTCCGGCACCACCAGGCGGTCGCTCAGGCCGGCGGCCGCGAACGCCGCCCGCAGGTCGTCGGCGCCCTGCGTGAAGTGCGCCCAGCCTTCGAAGTGCACCGGCACGACGGCGCGGACGCCGAGCACCTCGGCGGCCTGGGCCGCCCGGTCGGCGGAGAGGGTCAGGTAGGCGCCGTCGAAGCGATGCGGGACGCTGACGCCCCCGGCGAACAGCACGGCCAGGTCGATCGTGCCGATCCGATCGGCGATCGTCCTCACGACGTCGACCGAGGCGTTGTCGCCGCTGACGTAGAGCGTGGGGACGTCCGGAGCGCGCAGCACGAAGCCGATGACCGGCCCGGTGAGGTGATCGGTGCCGTCGGGGCCGTGCTGGGCCGGGACCGCGGTGATCGTCAGTGTCCCGCCGCCGGGCCGCTCGACCGCGACCGATTCCCACGGCTCGAGCCCGCCGGCGTTGCCGCCCAGGCGCTCGGCGCCGGCCTTCGTGGTGAGTGTCCGTCCCGCGCGCGGGAGGAAGGCGCGGCCGGAGACGTCGAGGTTGTCGTCGTGGTGGTCGTGGGAGAGCAGGACGAGGTCGATCGGCAGGACGTCGTCGGGGCGGGCGGCCGAGGGAGTCAGCTTGCGCAGGCCGTTGGGCGTCTCCCCCGGCGGATCGAAGCTCGGATCGGTCAGGATCCGCAGGCCGGCGAACTCGAGGACGGCGGTCGGACCGCCGACGAGGAACACGCTGAGGGTGGTGTCGGACATGGCTACCTCACGTTGGGTTGACTGCTCAACCATGAGAAACCTAGCGTACCTCACGGTACGACGCCAGTGATACCGTTAGGTAGATGACGGCGCAGGCCTCGATCCCCGGCGAACGCGACCACCCTTCGCTCGCGCTGGTCAACTCGCGCCACAACAGCCGCACGGGAACGGTCGATCACCTGGAGAGCCCGGAAGCGCTCGGCGAGTGGCTGGCCTGGCGCTCGATCGGCGCGGCGGGTACCACGCCGGGCGACGCGGACCTCGACGCCGCGCATTCGCTGCGCGCGGCGGTCCGCGAGCTGCTCGTGGCCGCGATCGAAGGCCGGCGGCCCGAGCGGTCCGCGCTGGACACCGTCAACGCCGCCAGCGCCGCGGCCCCCGCCGCCGACCAGCTGCGCTGGGACGCCTCCGGGCCGCGCCGCACGCGCGCCACCGGTGGCGCAACCGAGGTGCAGCGCGCGCTTGCCGCCCTCGCCGAGGACGCGATCGCCCTCGTCGCCGAGCGCCGCGAGGACCTCATCGCCTGCGAGGCTCCCGGGTGCGTGCGCCTGCTCCTCAAGGACCACCCGCGACGCCACTGGTGCTCGACGCGCTGCGGCGATCGCGTGCGCGCCGCGCGCCACTACCGCCGCTCGCGCGAAAGCGCGCGCTAGCGTGCCCGCCGCCGCCGACGCGGGACCGCGCGTCCGCGTGACCGCCGCCGCTCGCGCGAAAGCGCCCGCTAGCGTGCCCGCCGCCGACGCCGGACGGCGCGCGCGCACCGCGTCGGAGCCCGCCGACCCCGCCGGGAGCGCGCCGGCGGAGCTCGCCATCGCTTCGACCTCGCTCGGCGCCGAGGTTCGCGTCAGCCTCTGGAGCCCGCCGCACGCCCGCGACGGCGACGACCTCCCGCTCCTCGTCGCCCACGACGGCCCCGAGCTCGACCGCCGTGCCGGACTGACGCGCTTCGCGGCGCAGCAGATCGACGCCGGGCGGCTGCCGCCCCACCGCATCGCGCTGCTCGATCCCGGCGATCGCGACCAGTGGTACTCGGCCAGCGCGCTCTACGCCCGCGCGCTCACCACTCGCGTCCTCCCCGCGATCGCCGACGCCGTCGCGGTCAGGCAGCCGATCGGCATGGGCGTGAGCCTTGGCGCGCTGGCCATGCTCCACGCCCACCGCCGCTTCCCCGACGCCTTCGCGGGCCTGTTCCTGCAGTCCGGCAGCTTCTTCGTCCCCCGCTTCGACCGCCACGAGTCCGGCTTCGTCCGCTACCGGCGGATCGTGCGCTTCGTGCGCGCGACCCTGCGCGAGCGCCCGCGCCGCAGCGTCCCGCTCACGTTGACGTGCGGCGCCCGCGAGGAGAACGTCCACAACAACCGCCTGATGGCGAGCGCGCTTGCCGCGCAGGGCTACCGGGCACGGTTCGTCGAGGGACCCGGCCTGCACGACTTCCCCGCCTGGCGCGACATGCTCGATCCGCACCTCACCCTCCTGCTGCGCGACGTCTGGAGGCGTTGATGCCCGCGACGACCCACTGCATCGGGCTCCTGCTCGGCACCGAGGAGGACTGGCCGACCGCCTTCGAGACGCTCATCGGCCGCCTCGGCGAGATCGGCGGCCCGGGCGGTTCGCGCCACCGCATCGACGTCGAGCGCATCACGATCGAGCCGTTCGATCTGCGCGATCGGCCGCGCTACGAGCTCGTCGTCGATCGCCTCGCCTACTGGTACTACCACCCGCGCGAGTGGCTGAAGAAGGTCGCGCTGATGGACGACGTCTACCTCCTCAACAGCCCGTTCACCTTCCAGTCGATGGAGAAGCACGCGGCGTACTGCGCGATGATCCGCTGCGGGTTGAAGGTGCCGCGCACCGTGCTCGTGCCGTTCAAGCGCCCGCCCGACAACGCCCGCTTCGCCTACACCGCGGCCAAGTACAACCAGCCGTTCGACCTCGACGCGGTCGCCGCCGACGTCGGCTACCCGTTGTTCATGAAGCCCTACGACGGCGGCCAGTGGGTCGGGGTCAGCCGCATCGCCGACAGCGCCGCGCTCCATCGCGCCTACGACGCCTCGGGCGAGCGGCTCATGCACCTGCAGGCGGCGATCGACGGCTACGACGTCTTCGCCCGCTCGCTGTCCATCGGCCCCGAGACGATGGTCATGCGCTTTCGCCCCGAGGAGCCGCTGCACAATCGCTACGCCGTCTCCCACGACTTCCTCACGCCCCAGGTCGGCGAGGAGGTCGTCGCGATCAGCCAGCTCATCAACGCCTTCTTCCGCTGGGAGTTCAACTCCTGCGAGTGCCTCGTGCGCGGCGACGAGGTCTACCCGATCGACTACGCCAACGCCTGCCCGGACATCGGGCTGACGAGCCTGCACTACTACTTCCCGTGGGCGATCCGGACGCTCGTGCGCTGGTGCGTGTACTGCGTGGTCACCGGCCGCCGCCCCCAGCTCGACCTCGACACCCGCCGCTACTTCGAGGTCGGCGACCGCGACGACGTCCCCTACGAGGACAAGCTCACCGCGTACAAGCGCCTGGCCGACGACTACTTCGAAGCCGAGCGCTACGAGGAGTTCTGCGCGACCCGGCTCGCGCACCTCGACGAGCTCGTGCTCGAGTGGGTCGACTCGCCGCAGTTCGATCGCCTGCTCGTCGACACCGTCCGCGCGCTCTACCCCGCGCACGAGCACGAGCCGTTCACGGCCCACTTCCGCGGCCTCGTCGGGCAGTGGGTGCGCGAGCAGGCGGTCCGTTGACTGACCACCGTGATTGACGGCACCCGGGGCTGGGGAAGTGCCAAGTGCGAGGGACCTCCTCCCCTCGCTGTGCCTCCTCCCAACCGTGGGCGACCGGCGCGCGTCCCCTCGTACGAGATGCGCCGGTCGCTCTCGGGGCCTGCTCTCAGTCGCCGGCGGCGACCTGCTCGATCGTACGGCCCGTCAGCACCGATTCCGGCTGGGTCGAGACCGGGTTGCGCCGCGCGTCGGCCTGGTCGTCGCGCACCTTGACGAGCAGCCAGCGCTCGCGCGGCTCGGTGTCGGTCCGCGTGAGCGCGTAGCGGCCGCGCAGCTTGCGGCCCTCGAGCTCGACCACCGCATGGCCGGCGGCCAGCGCAGGGCCCATCGCGACCTCCTCGCCGTCGCGCTCGGTGCGATTGCGGTAGGGCCCGGTGTCCCAGACGATCACCGCGCCGGCGCCGTAGTCGCTGCCGATGACACCCTCGAAGTCGGCGTAGTCGAGGTCGTGATCGTCGACGGCCATGGCCAGGCGCTTGACGCGCGGGTCGGTCGAAGGGCCCTTGGGCACCGCCCAGGACTTCAGCACGCCGTCGACCTCGAGCCGGAAGTCGTAATGCAGCGTGGTCGCCGCGTGCTTCTGGATCACGAAGATCGGAGCGTGCGCCGGCGCCACCGCGCCAGGCTAGCGCTCACGCCGCGGCGGGCAGCGGGCGGCGCACGGGCCAGTCGTCGAATCGGCGGTAGATGCTCGAGCCCAGGCGCTCGATGTCGGCGCCGTAGACGTGGATCGAGATCGTCGGGCCCTCGCCGACCGCGGTCACCACGTGGATGTCCTCGATCGACGGGACGATGACCTCGACGTGGCCGGGGTGGGCATCGACGCTGCCGGTCTCCTCGAGCCAGCGCTGGCCGCCGGCTTCGACGGCGCGGTAGCGCGTCTCGCGCTCGCGGCCCTCGTAGACGCCGACGATGCACCACGAGACGTGGTCGTGGATCGGCGTGCGCTGGCCGGGCAGCCACACGAGCGCGACGATCGACAGATCGCGATCGGGCGAGACGTGCAGCACGTGCTGGCGGTAGTGGTCGGGGTCGGGTTCGCGGTGCTCGGGCGCGAGCCAGTCGTCTTGCGCGAGCAGCTCGGTGAGGCGGGCGCCGATCGCGTGGGGGTCGTGGGTGAGTCGGTCGACGTCGGAGGCGAAGGAGGTGAGGGCGGAGGACTTCATGGACAGTGCGACGCCCGGCACGATGCGGCCTTCCTGTGCAACGCATCACACGCGATGTCGAAAGCGCCGCCGCGGCTCCGACCTAGGAGCGACCATCACCTGAAAGGAGCCACCCGATGAGCAAGGTCACCGCCGACATGTCGATCTCGGTCGACGGCTTCGCCGCCGGCCCCAACCAGACCCTCGACAAGCCGTTCGGCGACGGCGTCGAAGACGAGCAGCTGCACCGCTGGATGTTCGAGGAGCGCGAGCAGCACCTCGCCGAGCTCGAGGCGATCACCGCGGCCGGCGCCTTCATCATGGGGCGCAACATGTTCACCCCCGGCCGCGGCGAGTGGGACCTCGACTGGAAGGGCTGGTGGGGCGACGACCCGCCCTACCACGCGCCGGTCTTCGTGCTCACCCACCATCCGCGCGAGTCGCTGACCATGCAGGGCGGCACGACGTACCACTTCGTCACCGACGGCATCGAGTCCGCGCTCGCGCAGGCTCGGGAGGCGGCGGGCGACAAGGACGTGTCGATCGCCGGCGGCGCCGCGACCCTGAACCAGTACCTCGCCGCCGGTCTCGTCGACGAGCTGCGCCTGCACGTCGCGCCCTACACGATCGGCGCCGGCGAGCGCCCGCTCGAGGCGGTCGGCAGCCACGAGCTCGAGCTCGTGGCCTCGCGCAGCACCGATCTCGTGACCCACCTGACCTATCGCATGGTGCGCTAGATGAGGTCGCCGACCTGGTCGACGATCGTGATCGCCGACAGCACGCCGAAGAACGCGCCCGAGAAGACCAGCGCGCCGATCCGGTACGAGCGGACCTTGATCGCGTCGGGCAGGTAGCGGCGGTTGATGATGAGCAGCAGGATCGAGTAGACGAACATCGTCACCGCCGCGACGCACGCCGAGATCACCAGCAGCACGAGCGGCTGGTCGAGCCCGGCGAGCAGGATGAGCACGCCGACGGCCACGAGGCCCCAGACGACGCCGAAGTACAGGCGGCTCTCGGAGCTTCGTGGCCGGTAGGCGGTCTTGAGCACGTCGGCCGCCAGCCGGCTCGTGTAGTCGACGATCCCCATCGACGCCGCGAGCAGCGAGAACGCGCCGATCGTCCAGAACAGCGGGCCCATCCACGACCCGACGAGCTCGTTGAGGCGGTTGCCCTCGGCCTCCAGGAAGCCGATGTCGTCGGGCAGGCCCTTCTGGCCGAACACGGTCGAGTAGGACAGCATCGACATGAACGCGATGGTCACGACGGTGATCGCGACGAAGGTCGCCGCCTGCTCGACGTTGGCAAAGCGCCACCAGCGCCGCCAGCGGGCGAGGTTGCGCTCGTCGGGCTCGAACGCGAAGCGCCCGCCGCCCGCCGCCTCCTCCTCGCCGGTGACCGGGCTCACCAGGCGCGGCACGTAGGCGCCCATGCCGTAGCCCTTGTCGCGGATCCAGTTGCTCTGGCAGAGGTTCTGGCCGCCGCCGGCGCCCGCGTAGGCGATGGCGCCGAGCATGACCGCGATGCCGAGGTCGCTCGGGAAGCTCCCGACGTGGCCGGCCGAGGCCGGCAGCGCGCGCCAGGCGTCGCCGTTGATCGCGGCGAACGCGGCGACGGCGATGAAGGTGACGATCGCCGCCACCTTCAGGAAGATCACGCGCTCGACGAGGTCGTAGACCACCGGCGCGAGGGTCAGGCTCAGGCCGATGAGCAGCAGCAGGCCGATCGCGATCGGGTTGACCGGCCCGCCGAAGAGGTAGGTGAACATCGTCGCCGAGCTGGTCGCCCAGCCGGGCCACGCGTTGGCGAGGATCACCATGCCGACGAAGACCAGGCCCCAGTGGCGCCAGATGCGGTTGAAGCCGCTGAGCGCGGTCTCGCCGGTGGCGAGCGTGTAGCGCTCGATCTCCATGTTGATGAACCACTGCATCACCACGCCGAGCAGCGCGCCCCACAGCAGCACGAGCCCCACCTGCGAGGCGATGTAGGGCCAGAGGATGAACTCGCCGGAGGCCAGGCCGACGCCGGCGCCGACGATGCCCGGGCCGACCACCCGCCACAGCTTGGCCGGCGGCTCCGGCAGCTCCTTGACCTCGCCTCGGTCGGGGTGCGTCTCGGGTGGCGGGCCGGTCTTCGTGAAGCGGTCGCTGACGATTCCGCGGCGCTCGCGCAGCTCCTGATCGGTCATCGGCTCTCCTCCGACGATCTGTGTGTTGGAGGTGGGCGTCCCCGCGAGCGTCGCCCCACAAACAAGCGCGTCAGCGCGCTGTTTGCACGCGCGTCTCCTCGGCGATCGCGCGCAGGCCCTCGAGGAAGTGCCGGTGGGCGGTGGGCGACATGCGCGCCAGCGCGCGGCCGACCGGCGCGAAGCGCTCCTCGGCCCAGCCGTCCATCACCGCGCGGTAATCCGGGTGCAGGCGCACGATCGTGCGCCGCCGGTCGCGCTGGTCCTCGGCGCGCTCGACGAGCCCCTCGCGGGCCAGCTCGCCGACCATGAGGCTGGTGGTCGCCAGGCTGAGCCCGATGCGCTCGGCGATCTGGCTGACGCTCAGCTCGCCCATGAAGGTCACGGTCATGAGCACCGGGACGTGGCGCGGACCGAGCGAACCGCTCTCGAACGGGGTCCGGCACTCGTCGGGGATCTCGTGGGCGCCGCTGCGCTTGAGGCCGGTGATGACGTCGGCGAGCAGCCAGAGAACCTCGCGCACCTCGTCACGCGAGGGCTCGCGCGCGGGTCTTTCCTTCGTGTTAACCCGATTGACAGCCATGGACAGGGCCTGCTAAAAGCTTGGAATGCAAATAGCTTGAAACTCAAGCTATTAGATCTTGCAGTCTACTCCCTCTCTCCCTATGGACCCAAACACAGGATCGCAGGCCAACGAGACGGCGGCGAGCGGCGAGCCGGCCGGCGGCGGCAGCCCCCTCGCGCGCCTCGCGCGCTGGACCACCCAGCACCGCAAGACCGTCATCCTCGGCTGGATCGCCGTGCTGGTGGTGACGATGGGCATCTCCAGCGCCGTCGGCACCGGCTTCACCACGAACTTCTCGCTGGGCAACACCGAGTCGCAGCGTGCGACCGACCTGCTCAAGCGCGACTTCCCCGCGCAGGCCGGCGACGAGGACACGATCGTCCTCCACGCACGCCAGGGCAAGGTCACCGACCCGGCGGTCCGCGACCGCGTCGAGCCGGTGCTCGCCAAGGTGGCCAAGCTCCCTCACGTCACCGGCGTGCGCAGCCCGTTCCAGAGCGGCGCCGCGGCACAGGTCTCGCAGGACAAGACGATCGCGTTCGCCACCGTCAGCTTCGACCAGCGCGCCAACGCCCTCGAGAAGGCCGACATCGAGCGCGTGATCAACACCGCCGAGACCGCCCGCTCCGACCAGCTCCAGGTGGAGCTCGGCGGCCAGGCGATCCAGCAGGCCCAGGAGACCTCGCTCGGCTTCGCCACCGTCATCGGCCTTATCGCGGCGATCATCATCCTGCTGCTGACGTTCGGCTCGGTCATCGCCATGGGCATGCCGATCGTCACCGCGCTGCTCGGCCTGGGCACGGGCATCGCGCTCACCGGCCTGGCGTCGCACCTCATCGACATGCCCGACATCTCGACCGAGCTGGCGACGATGATCGGCCTCGGCGTCGGCATCGACTACGCGCTGTTCGTCGTCACGCGGTTCCGCGAGGAGTTCCGTGGTGGCAAGTCGGCCGACGAGGCGACGGTCATCGCCATGGACACCGCTGGCCGCGCGGTCCTCTTCGCCGGCACCACGGTGATCATCGCGTTGGCGGGCATGTTCGTGCTCGGGGTCGGGTTCCTCTACGGCCTGGCGCTCGGCTCGGTGATCGCGGTGGCGCTGACGATGGCGACCTCGCTCACCGTCCTCCCCGCGCTGATGTCGCGCTACGGCGAGCGGCTCGGGCGCCGCCGGCGCGAGGCGCGCGCCAGCGGCGGCTTCTGGCGGCGGTGGTCGGCGATGATCGAGCGCCGGCCGTGGCCGGCCGCGATCGCCGCGCTCGCGATCATGCTCGCGCTCGCCGCGCCCGCCCTCTCGATGCACCTGGGCAACAGCGACCAGGGCAACGACCCGACCTCGCGCACCACCCGCCGCGCCTACGATCTGCTCACGCAGGGCTTCGGCCAGGGCGTCAACGGCCCGCTGCTCGTCGTCGCCCAGACGCAGAGCAAGGGCGACGGCGCCGCGCTGAAGCAGATCGGCGACGTACTGCGCTCCACGCCGAACGTCGCCTCGGTCTCGAAGCCGCGCACGAGCCCGGAGGGCCTGACCGCGACGTTCAGCGTCTACCCGAAGACCTCGCCCCAGTCGACGGCGACCAACGACCTCGTCAAGGACCTGCGCGATCATCGCCTGCCGGCGGTCGAGCAGACGACGCACACCGAGGTGCTCATCGGCGGCACCACCGCCCAGGCGATCGACTTCAGCAACGTGCTCGCCGGCAAGCTGCCGTTGTTCATCGGCATCGTCGTCGGCCTCTCGGCGCTGCTGCTGCTCGTGGTCTTCCGCTCGGCGGTGATCCCGATCCAGGGCGCGCTGATGAACCTCCTGAGCATCGGCGCCGCGCTCGGCGTGACCGTGGCGATCTTCCAGCAGGGCTTCGCCGCCAGCCTGTTCGGCATCCAGGAGGGGCCGATCGAACCATGGCTGCCGGTGATGCTCTTCGCGATCGTCTTCGGCCTCTCGATGGACTACGAGGTCTTCCTGATCTCGCGCATCCACGAGGAGTGGACGCACCGGCGCAACGCCAAGAAGGCGGTCGGCGAAGGGCTGGCGGTGACCGGACGCGTGATCACGGCGGCGGCGACGATCATGATCTGCGTGTTCCTGTCGTTCGTCACCGGCGACGATCGCGGGATCAAGCTGTTCGGCCTGAGCCTGGCGACGGCGGTCTTCCTCGACGCCTTCGTCGTGCGCAGCCTGCTGCTGCCCGCCGTCCTCTACATCCTCGATCGCCACGCCTGGGCGCTGCCCGCGTGGCTCGAGCGCCGGCTGCCGAACCTTGCCATCGAGCGCCCGTCGGCGCCCGAGCCCAAGCGGCGGCTGGAGCCGGCGTTCGAAGAGAGCTAGTTCGCAGAACGCACACGTGTGCGCACCGCGGGAGCGTCGCGCTACGCTCCCGCGGTGAGCGACGCGACGACGATCGACGGCGCTGCCGAACGGCTGGACGTTCGCGGCGGGTCGATCCAGATCCTGCGCGGCGGCGAAGGGCCGCCGCTGCTGTTCCTGCACGCGGCCGGAGGCGCCGGCGCCTGGCTGCCCTTCCACGGGCTGCTGGCCCGGCGCTTCGAGGTCATCGCGCCCGACCATCCGGGCTTCGGCGGCTCGGACGACCTGCCGGAGATCGAGGCGATCGACGACCTCGTCTACCACTACCTCGACGTGCTCGACCGCCTCGGCCTGGAGCGCGTCGACGTCGTCGGCGGGTCGCTGGGCGGGTGGATCGCCGCCGAGCTCGCGGTCCACTCGCCCGAGCGCATCGGGCGCCTGGCGCTGCTCGGCGCGGCGGGGCTGCGCGTCCCGGGCAACATGGCCGCCGACGTCTTCCTCCGTACGCCCGACCAGCTCGTCGCGCTGCTCTACAAGCACCCCGAGGCGGCCGCGATGCCCGCCGAGCCCGACATCGACTTCATCCTCGCCGTCCAGCGTGACATGGCCGCGACCGCGCGCTACGGGTGGGCGCCCTACCTCAACGACCCCAAGCTCGAGCGCCGCCTGCATCGCGTCTCTGCACCCACGCTGGTGCTGTGGGCCGACGACGACCGCGTGGTGCCGATCGAGCACGGCCGCCTCTACGCCGAGCGCATCCCCGACGCAACGCTGCGCATCGTCGAGGACTGCGGACACGCCATGTACTTCGAGCAGCCCGAGGCGTTCGCCGACGCCGTGATCGAGTTCCTGGAGGCCGGGTCGTGAAGTTCGTCTTCTTCCACCTCATGCCGTACCCCTACCTGCCCGACGACTTCGACGAGCGCTACGCCTCGCCGTCGCTGGACTTCCCCAGCAAGCACTTCGATCCCAAGCTCGGCAACAAGCTCTACCACCGCTACCTCGACGAGCTCGAGCACGCCGAGAAGCTCGGCTTCGACGGCATCGCGGTCAACGAGCACCACCAGACCGCGTACGGCTTGATGCCCTCGCCGAACATCATGGCCGCGGCGCTGGCGCGGCGCACGAGCAAGGCCAAGGTCATGGTGCTCGGCAACGCGATCGGCATCCGCGACCACCCGCTGCGCGTCGCCGAGGAGATCGCCATGCTCGACCACCTCACCGACGGGCGGATCGTCTCGGGCTTCGTGCGCGGGATCGGCTGGGAGTACTACGCGCACTCGATCAACCCGACGCGCTCGCGCGACCGCTTCAACGAGGCCCACGACCTCATCGTCAAGGCGTGGACCACCGACGAGGTCTTCGAGTGGGTCAGCCCCAACTACGAGTTCCGCTACGTCAACGTCTGGCCGCGCCCGCTGCAGGACCCGCATCCGCCGATCTACATCCCCGGCGCCGGCAGCACGGAGACGATGAGGTTCTGCGCCGAGAAGCGCTACACGTACATGTCGGTCTACGCGCCCACGCCGGTGGTCAAGCGCTGGTTCGACGGCTACCGCGCCGCCGCCAACGAGCTGGGCTACGAGCCCGACCCCGAGAAGCTCGGGCTCTCGATCCCCGTCTACGTGGCCGAGACCGACGAGCAGGCCCACGCGGAGGGCCGCCAGCACATCGAGTGGCTCTACCACAAGGGGCTCAAGCAGGGCATCGAGCGCGTGATGCCGCCCGGCTACACGTCGCTGGGCTCGCTGCGCGGGATGCTCTCGGGACGCGGCAAGCCGCCCAACGAGTACTCCTACGAGGAGATCATCGAGGCCGGGATGGCGGTGGTCGGCGGCCCCGACACCGTCGGCGAGCGCTTCGAGGCGCTCGTGGACGAGCTGGGCTTCGGCCAGATCATCGCGCTGATGGGCGTGGGCGACATGCCCCACTACCGCACGATCAAGAGCATGGAGCTGTTCGCCGGGCAGGTCATGCCCGCGCTGCGCCGGCGCACGCCCGCGGCCGCGGCGGTCTAACGCGCCTGCAGCGCGTCCATCCCCACCGCGATCGCGAGGATGAGCCGGCGGTCCAGGGTGCGCTCCGGGTCGCCGCTCATGTCGATCGTGTAGGTGTCGCGGAACTTCCAGGCCTGCCTCGTGTGCGTGCCCACCACGGCGTCGCCGCGCTTGAAGTCGAAGTGGTAGGGGATCGGCAGCCAGTCGGCGAAGTCGCCGACGTACGGGATGAAGCCGGCCGCGCGGCGCAGCAGCGCGACGAGGAGGCTCTTCTCGGTCGCGATGGCGACCTCGTTGCCCTGCGCGTCGAAGATCCCGTAGGTCGAGCGCAGCAGGCTGGTGCCGAAGACCTTCTGGATCTCGCCGATCTTGGTGCCGTCGGGGGTGGTGACGTCGTAGCGGGCGCGCGGGTCGAAGCGCTGGCGCGCCTTGATGCGCATGAGCTCGTGCTGCTTGGTCTCGTCGGTGTAGAAGCGGATGTCCTCCTTGAACTTGAAGCGCTTCTGCTCGACGAAGGCGACGTGCTCGCCGGGCTGGCCGTCGACGGCCGGAAGGGTGAACTCGTACTGGTTGATGACCGGCCGGATGCGCTGGCGCAGGATGAACCGGTCGTGTTCGTTGGGCTCGACGAGGGCGGCCATACGGCAGGTAGGTTGACAGCCTCGTTTGCGCGCGGCAGCACGGCGCCTGCGGTCAGGAGCGCGTGAGGAAGCTCACCTTGCCGTTGCTCTCGAGCACGGCGTAGTGGACCTCGGCCAGCGAGCCGATCTGCTGCAGGCGCGCCTCGGCGCCGAGCTCCTCGATGGTCATGCGTTGGCGGTGGAGGTTGCGCTCGAGCACCTTGCCGTCGACGACCACCACGATCGGCTCGCCCTCGAGGATCGGGCGCAGCCGCTTGAAGCGAAAGCCCAGCCAGGCGGTGGCCACGACGAGCACCGCCATCGTGACGATGACGATCGTCGTGCCGGTCAGCGAGTTGTCGCTCTGGGTGATCCCCTGCTGCACGAGGTCGCCCATGACGACGAGCAGGATGACGTCGATCGGCTCCAGCGAACTGAGCTCGCGCCGGCCAACCGCGCGGGTGACGATGACGATCACGACGAAGACGAAGACGGTGCGCAGAACGAGGTCCATAGCGGCTACGGGAGGACGGTGATCGTCCGGTCGATGCGGGCGATCGGGCGGTCGCCGTCGTCGAGCTCGACGTCGTAGGAGCGGTGGCCGACGTTGACCGGGTTGACCTGGAACTGCGTCCAGATCACGAGCCGGTTGCCGGCGTCGAGGCTGGCGTAGCTGAGCACGACGCGCCCGTCGCGGCCGGCCTCGCTCATCGGCTGGGGCTCGAGGGTGTTGAACTGCATCTGCTCGAGCCACCCTCTCGCGAGCACGACGCGGGGGTGCTCGATCGATCTGCTCGCGCGGATCTCGACGCGCGACTGGAAGAACAGGCCGCCGCGCACGACATTCGGGGCCGACAGCCGCAGGGTCGCCGCGGGTCCGACGGCGGCGCTCTCGCTGAGGCGCTGCCCGAAGAACCCCATCAGCGCGACCGCGGAGATCAGCGCGAACAGCGCCATGAGCGCCCACCGCGCCCGGTGTCCGACGATCACGCCGCGCGGCGAGGTGTCCTCGGCGATCTCCTCGAAGAGCGCGCTCACGCTGGCTCGATTCGGGAGCAGACGGGCACTTCCTGCCGTGCGCGACCGGGTACAAGGTTGGCGATGACCTCGGCCTCGAAGTACCTCGCGACCTACCTCAACGACCATCTCGCCGGCGCCACGGGAGGCCTGGCCCTCGCCCGGCGGGCGGCGTCGGAGAACGACGGCAGCGAGCTGGGCGACTTCCTTTCCGCGCTCGCGGACGAGATCGAGGCCGACCGCGCGACGCTGAAGGACATCATGGCCGCGCTCGGCGTCCGCGCCGATCCGGTCAAGGTGGCCGCCGCCCGCGTGTTCGAGCGCATCGGGCGCCTGAAGCCCAACGCGCAGCTGCGCGGCTACTCGCCGCTCAGCCCGCTGGTCGAGCTCGAGGTGCTGCGCCTGGGCATCCACGGCAAGCTCGCGATGTGGCGCGCGCTGGGCGAGGTGGCCGGCACGCCGCCGCTCGAGCCCGAGCGTCTCGCCGACCTCGCCGCGCGCGCCGAGAGCCAAGCCGCCGACGTCGAGGCGCGGCGCCTGGAGGTCGCGCGCGACGCGCTGGCGCCGCGCTAAGGGGTGGCGAGGGCGGCCGACGTGGCCGCCCGAGGCGGGCCCCCCGACCGTGTCCTAGGCGAGGCCGACGGCGTCGCCCAGCCGCACGCGCCCGGGCTCGATCACGCGCGCGTGCA
>Ga0081539_10003637_pt1 | contig 18577 bp, 6 predicted proteins | sample TabmetS4T2R2_FD_71023 | JGI IMG/M metagenome (GOLD analysis project Ga0081539, IMG submission 71023) | Tabebuia heterophylla rhizosphere microbial communities from the University of Puerto Rico - S4T2R2 | ecosystem: Host-associated > Plants > Roots > Rhizosphere ...
GCAGCAGGTGTAAGTACCGGGTTTGTTACATCTTTTGCAGTCAGCACAACTGTCTTCACATCAGTGTTGCCTGCTGCATCAGTTGCTGTTACCGTTACATTGATGGTTGCATTATGTGATGCTGATACAGATGCACCGATTGCTGGGCTTTGTGTGATTAGAGTGCCTGCGCAATTATCCGTTGCCCCTCCTCTTACATCAGGAACGGTGATTGAACATCCGTTATCAAGATTTACGTCTTGATTAGCAGCGGGTGTAAGCACCGGTGGTTGATTATCATTTACAGTTACTGTGAAAGACTTAACATCGTTACCACAACCATTAGATGCTTTTACGTACACTGTTGTAGTTCCAACAGGGAAAGTATGCGGACTTGAAATAGTTGAACTGAAATCATTCACCAAGCTATAGGTATAGGTAAAGGGAGTGGTTCCGGAATTTTCAGTAACGTTGCCTCCAAATGCTACAGATGCACCACATACCCCATAATCGTTATTTACGGGACCAATATTTGACGGTGATATGGATGGTGCTGTGCAAGGATTTTTCACCGTTAGTGTTGCAGCACCGGAAGTAGCCGAAGGTGTACACGTACCGCTTACAATACAACGATACTGGTACCCGTTAAATGCATATTGTACATTAGCTATAGTTAAAGTAGAAGCAGTTGCAGTATTTACTACGCTGTAGGGACTTGCAATAGTTAAGTTTGCAAAGCCACTTCCAGTATTTACCTGCCATTGGAAACTAAGTCCTGCGCCGGTAGCAGTAACACTAAAGCTCGGGTTATCTCCAACATCAGCCGTTTGATTAGACGGGCTTGAAGAAACACTTGGTAATTGATTGACATTTACTGTAACGCTTCCGCTTAATGATTGGGTACAATTGGTTGTAGAATTTTTAACGCTTACTAAATTATATGTCACTGCTGTTGATAGGGGTCCTGTACTAACACTCGCATTGCCTCCACCATTTAAAGTTATTGTAGTATTTGAACCACCGTTTATATTATAAGTTACAATAGCATTTGGAGTACCATTCATAAATTGAATAGTTGTCGAATTACCTGCACACACTGTAGTTGCATTTGCACCTATAGCAGCTGTCGGTAAAGCATTCACTGTTATTGCAGCGCTTCCGCTTAAATCACCGCCTGTTGATGTACAATTATTGTCAGACAATGAGGTTATGTTGTAAGTTGTATTTACGGATGGAGAGACGGTAACAGATATCGGGCTTAAAGATCCGCTGAATGGTATGCCACCTGTTATAGTACCGCTCCACGGACCAGTGCCTGTCACCGCTATATTCAAATTAGTGCTGGCTCCGGCACAAATGGCTGTAGTTCCGCTGATTGTACCTGTAGGTCTTGGCTTGACGGTAATTTGTACCGAACTTGAAGTAGTAGCAACACACGCTCCATTTTGCACCTCAGCCCTGAAATAGGTGCCTTGGGAAATCGCAGCAGTTGTATAAGGATTTTGCCCTGCTGTGCCCCCGATATTACTCCATGTAGAATTGTTAGGAGATGATTGCCATCTATTTATACTGCCTGTGAAGCCTGATAAGGTAAGTATTGCAGTTCCTCCTGCGCAAACGGCAGATAAATTTGAGCTAACCGATCCGCCAACAGAAGTAGCATTAACAGTAAAGGTGGCAGAATTTGATTGTGTAGGTTGACCGGCATTTGGCCCGCTCTGTATTGTTGCAATAACGTAGTACGTTCCGGCATCAGTAAGTTGAGCAGTACTTAAAGTATAAGTAGATGAAGTAGCTCCCGGGATTGCAGTATTGTTTTTATACCATTGATACGGACTTGTGACGCCACCACCGCTTATCGAAAAGACAATATTAGTAGTCCCCTGACAAACGGTAGAACTGGGAGATATATTAACATTATTAGCGTCTGTAAAGGTCGTTTCGGCATGCAATCCGGATATTTGTCCATCTGCCGTTGCCCTTAAGGTTTCACCAACGCAGTCATCCTCGCATACATGCCAAGTGGTTACAAAATTGCCGTTTGCATCGGCGACAACTTCCCATGGTTGATGGTCTTCACCTATAAAGTCACCCAGTTGATAGTTAACGTGCAATACCTGCACAGTTACTATTTCACCCGGTTGAAACCCACTACCGGTAAGCGTTGCGATTGTGCCCGGCGCATAATCAGCCTGGTCACTTGTTAATGTAACTTGTGCCTGTGCAAACGACACAGACCCAAGAAAAAGGATAAGAGCAATTGCTATCTTTTTAGCTGCATTACATCTTGTTACAAAATTTAAGATGCCAGCATGCTCGGAGGGTACAATTGAATTCATAAAGTTTTTTTTATTGGGTGTTAACGGATATAATAAAGGGCAATATTTCAATTGCATAGTTCCTGATTTAAGAACAATAAAAATGGCAGTCATCCAATGGATGACCGCCTTTATATTTTTCATGGCTAAAACGGTAAGTGTATTTACACGGCTAAAAATTTTCATTAATAAGGTTGCTCCGGCATCCAGAGTACGTTTTAAGCAATCATTTAAGGCTGTTCTCATCCCCTGCTTTTTTAAAAATTATGAATAGCGTTTTCTTGCAATTCACAAAACCTTTTACACAATACTTCAACTTTATCTACCTAAGGTAAACTTCAGTTAATGGAAGTGTTATAATAAATGGTGCAATGACAAGGATAGCGGGATATACAGGGGCTTTTTTGAATGTCTATCGCCAAACGAAAATTAAAAGAAATCAAAAAAATAGCAAAACAGTTAGTGTACATGGGATAACAAGTACGGCAATTCCTAAGGATGGTGGATCAGGGTAAACGCTACAACGTTACAATTTTAGTATCAGCTACGAACTTAAAGCAAAATTTTTGCTCTTCAAATTAAAAATAAAGTAAATCGGCGAATGGAAGAAAATAAGCGTCAAAAGGGTGAATGTCTTCTTATGGAGGAACTATTTACTTGTGCACAAAGATTTTTATTTTACCTGTAACCGCTTGCCTGCAATTCAAACAGTTGTGCATACCGGTTGCCTGCAGCTAATAACTCCTGATGTGTTCCTAATTCGGTGATATGACCGCCATCTATCACGGCAATACGATCTGCAATTCGTACAGTTGAAAAGCGATGTGAAATAACAATACCGATGCGGCCTTTTAGGTTTTCTTTCAATTCAGCAAAAATGCCTGCTTCGGCTTCTGCATCAAGTGAAGCCGTAGGTTCATCTAATATCCAGATATCTGCATTGCGATACATGATCCGCGCTAAAGCAAGACGTTGCCATTCTCCGCCCGAAAGATCATGTCCACCTTCAAACAATCTCCCTACTTTTGAATCAAGCCCGTTTGACATTTTTTTCAAAAGCCACTCGCTCCGTGCATCCTGCAACGCTTTAATCACTTTATTATCATCACTCATGCCATTCGGTCTTCCCATTACAACGTTTTCTCTCACGGTGAGTTCATAAGTTGCATAATCCTGGAATAATACACCAATCCTGTTGCGCAATTCTGCAGGATTCATATCTTTCACATCAACGCCTGCTATTTTTATGCTTCCCTTTTCAACGTCATAAAAGCGAAGTAACAATTTGATAAGTGTACTTTTTCCCGCGCCATTCTCGCCGACTAATGCAATAAGTTCACCTTTGCGAATATGCAGCGTTAATCCATTAACAGCAGGCTCTGTTCCTCCGGGATAAGTAAATGTGATGTTATCAAACTCAATTCCTTCAATTGATTTGTCGGAAATTGGCTGAGCCGGTGACGGAACAGGTACAAGAGGCTCGATAGAAAGAAATGAAAAATAATCATCAAGAAAAGTGGTGTGTTGATCAACGGCAACAAAAGTGCTCGAGATTTGACTAAGTGTTCCTGATACTGATGTAAAAGCACCTATGACCAACACAACTGCTCCGGGGTTGATTGTGCCTTCTATTCCACGCAGTGCAACGAACACATACGCCAATGCAAGAATGGTTCCTGTTACAATGCCGGACAAAAGAGAGATTTTGCTTCCTAAACGAAACATTTGTTCTCTTTGTTTGAAAAGATCATCTGATAATTTGCGGTATCTTCCGAGCAGGTATTCGGCGAGTACATACGCTCTTACTTCTTTTGTGTTGCGGGGTTGTACAAGCAAGTCACCAAGATATTGCCGCTCTCTTTCTTCCGGTGTTTCTTTATAGAAATAGTTATACAATCTTTTTGTAACGCGGCTTTCAAGAGCAAGAGAAAGTAATGCTGCGCCAAGCGCCAATATCACTAACACATAATGCAGGCTTGCCAGCAAACCTGCCATTAATATGATTGTTACGATATTTCCTGATAACCCCAGTATTGACCATGTGAGATCACCGGGTCTCCAATTCACATCACGTTTAGCACGGGCAAGGCGATCATGCCAATCAGAATTATCAAAGTGACCAAGATCAACTTTGGATGCTTTTTCAAGCAAAAGTCTTTCGGCCTGTAATTCCACACGGCGCACATAAAGATTTCTTCCATAACCGATATAAGCACCTATTGCCCGTTGTACTACAAATGTGCCCCATAAACCGAGAATGATATACAGAATATTTTCAAACTTAAGAGCATGTATATGTGCTTCGGCAATTTTATTAACAAGCACCGATCCTAAATAAACAGAAACAGGAGGCATGATTGCGTTGAACATCCCAAGCAATGTATATCTAATGAGCAAACGCGGTGAGGCTGCCCATGCAAGAGCCATTGCGTGACGCAGGTTTTTTCTTACCCTCTTAAAACGACTGGTTGTTTTATGTTGCTCAGTTTGCATAATACAAGTTACGGGTTTATTAAATTAAGAGTCAAACAGAAAGAAGCGAAATAGTTGTAGATAAAATTTCTGCAGTTTGTAGGAGATAAATGTAATAAGTAAACTGCATCTTGTGTTCAGTCCATGTTTTAAGCGCTTATATATTTTTCTTCAGCGTAAGTTCTGTCTTCGAGAATGTTCCACCATTGCTCGAAGTTCACCTTTTCAGGGGTCTTTACGCGGGCATGCTAAAATAAAAAGTTGCGCCTTTTCCCGGGGATGATTCTGCCCAAACATCTCCTTTATGTTTATTGATTATCCGTTTAACTAAGGCAAGACCTACACCGGTTCCTTCAAATTCTTCATCGCTGTGCAAACGCTGAAAAACGCCGAATAGTTTATGTATGTATTCCATCTCAAAACCGACGCCATTGTCGCGAATAAAATAAATGTGCATCGCTTCACCATCTGTAGCACCTATTTCTATTTTAGGTTCTTCAGCTTTTAAAGAATATTTAAACGCATTGCTTAATAAGTTTGTCCATACCTGTCTAATCATACCTTTGTCGCCCTCACAAGATGGCATGGCGTGAACTTTTAAGTTAAATTTACGTTCAGGATAATTCTGAAGCAGTTCTTCAATACATGATCTTACAAGCGAATCCATATTAATATGCTGATTCCTTACTTCTTGTCTTCCCAACCTTGCAAAAGCCAGCAGGTCATCAATAAGGCGTCCCATTTTTTTAGAATTTGCGATAATCCTGTCTATAAGCCGGATAGCCCGCGCATCAAGTCGTGCTTCATAATTGTCTTTCAATATTCCTGAATAACTGCTAATTGCACGCAAGGGAGTCATTAAATCGTGTGAAACTGAATAAGAGAATGCCTCCAACCCTTCATTTGCGGTCATTAGTTGCTCTGTGCGATTAATTACTTTCTCTTCCAGTTCATTATTCAGTTTCAAAATTTCATTTTCTATTTTTTTCCTTTCTGTGATGTCTTGTACCACACCAATAAGAGTGGTGGCCTTACCTGTTTCATTATAGATTATTTCTCCCTGTTCATGTACCCATTTTATAATTCCATTCGTAAGTATAATGCGATGATCAATAGAATATGCTTCATTATGCTCTATAGCAAAAGCAGTAGCAGATTTAACTTTTTCACGATCATCAGGATGTATTTTATCCAAAAAAGTTTGAATTCTGCCATCGAAGTTATCAAGGGCTATTCCAAATATACGACAGGCTTCTTCAGACCATGTTAGCTTGCCTGTTGTTCTATCCGAAATCCAGTGGCCGATTTGTCCTACTTTTTGGGCTTTTTCGAGAAAATATTTGCTATTACGTAAATCAAGTTCCACTTGTTTTTCCTTAGTTATATCACGGCTGATGCCAACAATTCCTGTTATCTTATTATCCTTCTCTTTTATTGGTACCTTGGTTGTGAGCAAATATTTAGTTTCGCCGGTACTTGACACAATTGTTTCTTCCCGGTTAACAATTGCCGTACCTGTCTGTATAACATGTCGGTCATCTTCTATGAATGGCTTTGCTTCAGGGCCGAAGAAATCAACTACCGTTTTTCCGATGGTTTCTTCTTCATCGGATGCACCCATTAATATAATGTTTGCTTTATTATTTATGAGATGTCGGGATTCAGTATCCTTAACGTAAATGTAATCCGGCAGGTTATCGATCAAGGTTCTTAAAAGATTTTTTTCATGCGAAAGCTCTTCATTTCTTTCTTTGATTTCATTATTCATTACATCCTGTTCTTTGCTTACATCAGAAAGCTTTTTATTGGCTACCTGCAAATCATAAAAAATTTGTACAAACTGCCTGGATAAAAGAATGGATAATGTAATTATAAAAAAAGAGAGACCTACATAAAAAAGAGGCATAGAATCAATGATAAGGTTTGCGTATAAAATGTCATTGATAACGGTAATGAGAAAGATGCAGAAACCGGTGAGAAATAAAAAACTTCCTTCCCTTTTCTTTAATGCAGCTTTTATATAAACATAAAGACCATAAAAACCGGCAAGCAGCATTATAAACTGATAGTACTGTACAGGATAAGTATATACATAATAGGAAGCAAATAAACTTATAAGAAAAAAGAGAACACATACAGACAAAATAAGATACAGTGCTTTTTTTGAAAACTCCCGGGGAAATAAATAATAAGAAAAAAGAGACATTACAGGAACGGAGAGATAAAATGAAACATATTCCATCCTTCTTGCAAATTCCCAGTCAGTATTTAAAATATAAATAACCGGCATTTCTCCGGTTACAAAACTGCGGATAAATATTATTATACAAAGAATGCTAAAACAAAGAAGCACATATCTTTTCTTAAAAGAAAGAAAAAGAATCAAATAGTAAATTGCTGCAAGAAGAAAACTGCCTGCTACTAATAATTCAATAGCAATATTACTGATAAGGTTATCATGTATTTGGCTTGCTGTACCAATCTTTATAAAATCCCATAATCCGCCACCCCTGTTATGAAAGTTTGAGACTTGTATCACAATATCCAGCTTATTATTTTCGGGAAAAACAGATACAATAGAAGGCTTAAGGTTCGATATCGTTGATTCTTCAGTAGTATCAGCATGACCTACATTGAATACTTCTTTTCCATTAACAAATAGCCTGTAAGAAGACTCAACGGTTAAAAATTTAAGTGCCAATTGATTGTTTGAAGGAGGACATAAAACAACAACACGATATGTTGCATATCCAAAACCTCCATCTGAATTCTGATTTGATGGTATATACTTATTCCATAATGACGGTACAAATGCGAAGTGTTTTGTATAAACAGCCGATGTGTCGTTGAAAAAACCGGGAAAATAAAATTTGTTCCAATAAAATTCCCAGTTGCCGGTAAGGTTAGTAATTCCATCTCTTTGCCAATTCCATGCTCTTAAATCAAGCACACCATTCTCTACAAAAACTTTATTTTTTCCGGATACTGAAACAACGAACAGTAAAAACCAAACACTGAAAAAAAGCTTGTGCATAAAAATGGCTTTTCAGGAATTTAAACCAGTTCTAATTTATACTGGTTTTTAAATTTTGGCAGCACATTATCGTGAGCTGTAGGTACTCCTAAACTTCAATTTACAGACAAGATAGAAAACAACGAGGAATATTTCGAATTCACTTTTGCACTTTTTTCTTTTCCTACGCTTCAAAATATTCGCAACAATTGCCCGGATTCCAGCACTTAGAAACTAAGATAAAAGCGGTTTTAGACCGGAATTAAAAAACCAACACCATACCTTGGTTTCTACAGTACAACCACTTTACCTATTTCCAGCAACTTATTATCGCTGCTGAATAATTTATAAATAAGAATACCCGGTGCAATGTTTCGCAGATTAATCACGTTTGGCATTTCTGAATAACTTTTAATCAGGCGTCCCGTTATATCAAACAACTGCAGTTTGCTGTCAAACGGTAAATCTTGTTGAAGCGTATAGTATAGCATGCTGTTTCTTGACGCAGGATTAGGATAAAAGAGTATATACTTTTTGCCTGTGGTGAGTACTGAAATGATTTCTGTATAAATAATGGTACCGTTTTTCAGTTTTATTTTTGCCCTCCAGTAACTGGTACCTTCAGGTACGCCGTTTACACGATACTTAAAGATTTCACTGCTTGCTTTTGTTCCGCTATAAGTTTGCAACATCTGACCATCAGAAGTTACCTGTTCAAAAAAAATGCTGTCCACATAATTTATTCCGCTTAATTCAAGTACCAGTTCAAGCTCGTTACCGGTAAACAAATTATAGTAAAGTGTTTTGTAAAAACATTTTACTCCCTGCGATTCTATATTCAGTGCAATGCTGCGTGCTGCAGGAAGATTGTTGTTCAATACAGGCTGCACTGCATATACAAGTTGTGGATAAACCGACCGCCGCAATACAATAAAAGTGTCGTTCACAGTAAGTATGTGTTTTAAATAAGGACTGTCTGTTAATGTGTAAATTTTGTACGCATCAGCATATACATGTTTATTCCACGACAACCTGAAAGAATCAGCACATACAAAATCAACTGAAGGGTTCACTACTTTACTGATAACAAAATCATTTGAAAAAAAATTGCCAAACGGAGTTTCCATTTTTAATACGGCAATACTGTTGGTATCTTTTATCTGCCACAAATATTTTTTGGTATATATCTTAAGTGATTGTTTTATCAGTTGCCAGTTTATTCCATTGTTATAACTGATATATAAATTGCTGGTTTGATTAGTGTCTGCTATAAAAGTTTTCCATCGTATAAAAACATTTGCATCAGTTATGGCGAGATCTGAAGCTTGCAATGGATTCGTGAAAACGAAGGTATTCAGTGTGTCAATATGATAAGCAATATGAAATGGTAATGAAGCCGTGTTTACAACAGTGCCGGTGATTTTTATTTGGTAACTCCCTGCTACCGGTAATTGCACACTCACCTGCTCTGCGCTATTTAATGAATCTCTTTTTCTCGTCGGAAGTTCAGATAGTGAATCCGTATGCGCAGCGGCATTCAGCACCCACGGTTTATAAACAATTCCTGTATTGAGTTCCAGTACTTCAAGATCAAGATCATTAATAAGTGCTTTGTTGTTATTTACTGATGCAGCAGTATCTGTCCAAGCAAGTGTTATTTTTAATTGTGCAGCATTGGCGGGAATCGTAATCGTTTTTATCCATACCCCGCCTTGCGTTAACGCTCCGCCATCATATTCTCTTTGTTGAAGAGATTTTATAGCCGCAAAACTATTCACCAAACCATAACCGGTTTTGTAATCAATACCGGCGCGGTAAACATCGTCAGCCGTGTTATATAAAACAGCTTTTATCAATGATGCGTCAGGCAATGATTCATTGTTGCTGTCTTTATATACTTGTTGCATAACGGCTATTGTGCCACTTACAACAGCGGCTGCGTCAGAAGTGCCGCTTGGTCCTAATGCTATCAGTTGAGGTGCTAATCTTCCATCGTACAACGGTCCTGCAGAACTTCCTGCCGGAATATTTTCTTTATTATCAATTGCTCCCACAGTAATAACATTCTTTGCCATTTTAAAGTTACCTGTGATGTTGGCATAACCGGCAATATTCGCATAGCGTCCTTCCGTAGCAAAAGATGCGCCTTCATTGCCTGCTGAAAAAACATGAACAATATTTTTATTCTTCCAAGTTTGCACGTCATAACTTACTGCTTCAGCGCCGTAAAATTGCTGTACTATAGTTCCGTAAGAATGGTTTTGTACCGTTACATTATTTGTATTTAAAACAGTGGTATCGTCTGCGAAAAGATTGTCAAAACTGCTTGTGAAAAATTTACATCCATAAGCAATACCTCTGCCATCATAAAACCTGTTTCCTGCTCCGCCAATAATAGAAGAAACAGTTGTTGCATGAGATGTTATGTTCGCTGATGCTGTAGGTGACACGAGTACACGCTTATAAAGATCGAGATCGGTTTCATCCATTTTTTGTTCTTTCACTCCTACAGCTATATTTTTCCCGTTGGCATTTGGTATAGAATAATCTACTGTGTTCAATTCATCAAAACTGCGATCGTAACCAATGATGCTAATCTCCGGATGCGGTTCTGCCCGCACATCTATAAATATCACTTCCTTCATAGAAAGCAATTTGTCTCTGATAAATTTTGGAGTCGTTTTAACGATGATAGAATGTGATGGACTATTGGGAGAAATAATTTTCAAATCATCTTTTAAATCATGTAATAAATTAAACAGGATGTCGGTATCTGGAGATGAGAGAATAAATTGTTGTTCCTTATTATCTTTTGTTATTTGCTGTTCTGTTGATGGTGAGAACTTCCATTCATCAATTGCCTCGGCGATCCTGACTTGTTGCTTTAATAATTCTAAAGCTTGTTGGTTTTTCAATTCAATTATAGCAGTTCTCCCATCCAATTGACGAATAACTTTTACACCCGGCGGAACAGCTTCTTCCCATGCAATGATGTAATAAGGTCTTGTGCTTGTAAAGTCTTGAATTGTTTTTGTTGCGTATTTATGAAACAGGTTATCACGGTTGGTCTTTTCATTTTGTTGTGCATCTGCATGTTGTGCTGTTAACAGGCAGAGAACAATAATAAAACTGCATAAATTTCTTCTTTGTAACAAAGCGTATTTGTTCATATTACACAACAATAAACTTAAATTTCAAAATTTCAGATGTAATAAAGCCTTACAAGGATAACGATAAAAAAAATCCCTTTCTTTTGAGGAAAGGGATTATGTTGTAAAAAATAATTTTTAATAAACGGATTGTAAGGCAAATACATCTTCAGAGCTAAAAGAATTATCGCCATTGGTGCAAGCCATCATCCATGAATTGTAATTGCCCTGTGTTACTGTTGTAATAGTACCATCAATATGAATAGCGCCCACGCCGGCATCGCCTTCATTGCTGTTTTGACCGCAACTGATCCTGTTCATATAGTCTGTATGACGAAAACCGATGCAGTGACCCATTTCATGAGCAATCACTTCGTCAGCCAAATTTGCATTACTGATATAGCTTGTTGCACATTTACTCGTACTAAGAGTGAAACCAGGAGCAGGATTGCCATTAGTCGGGAAACCTGCTGACCGTCCTAAAATACAACCGCCGCCGATCGCACGCCCAAGATTAGCACCTGATACTACTATTTCCCCACCGGTGCTCACTCTTTGAAAACGGATATTAAGATTATAGCTGTTATAGCGAGCAATTGCCTTGTCGAGACCGGTTGAATAATGGCTTGGAAAACCACTGCCCAAACTAACCGTGATTGTTCTCACACCACCATTTGTATTCACCAAATTTGTTGTGCGATAATGCTCTTCATTGGCGATAATAAAATTGTGTGTAGGAGGAACACCCGACATTGATTGCAGTTGAGCTTTGGTTAGTAAAATATCACCTTCAATAAGATAATTGCCATCTGCCGTTTTTTCTGCCCAACCCGCGTCAAAACCTGCTGATTTCACAAGGCTTATTTCATCGCTCGTCAAGGAACTGCCTGTAGGTGGTTCAGCATCTGAGTTATTAATAGACTTTGTACAACCAATAATAATGGCGCCTGCAAGCACTACCGTAATTCCTGCTGCATAAAGAATTTTACTCATAATAAAAGTGTTTTTTGTTGTTTAAAAAAATGAGAAAACTAATATACGTTAATATTTTTTAAACCAAAGCGGTCTCACCGAGAAGCAGAAATATTTTATTGGCCTTTTTACTCGAAGCCTTTCTATTTACTGAATTTGCTAAGATTGAAATTCATGCTTACAAGGAAAAATCTTGATAACGCAGCAGATTTTGTATCCTGAATGAAATTATCGCCGTAGATACGCCAGATGCCGATATTTTGATTGAAGATATCGAAAGCCTTGAACGAAAATGACACATCGTTTTTTGCAGTGAGGTATTGCGTAATGTTTGCATTAAGTACGTTTATGCAGGTGTTGAAAGCTGCATGACGTGCAGTTGTTTTTCTATAATCGTAGTCAAGATTTATTTCTGTTTTATCAGAGAGTTTAAATGTGAAATCGGGACTAATCACAAATGAGTAGAAAATATTATTAATGTTTTGTAAAGAGTATTTGCTTGCCGTTCTGCTGGCGCTGAAATCTGTATGAAAATTTATCCATTCAGGCGTATCGTAGATGATTCCAAATAGTATTCTTAAGAAATTATTGCGGTTTATATTTTCAGCTTCATTCAACAGCGTAATTTGTTTTGATGCCGAACTTTGTAAGCTGGCACTCCATTTTATTTTATCATTTGCGATATAAAGCGGGGCAAAATAAGAGAACCACATATTCCAGTTATAAGCCTTGCCTGTGTTTAATGGTTTCGAAATTTGCTTTCCCGAAATGTTATCGAATGTAATGGCATTGCTGATGTTGTTTGCCATTGATGAAAAGCTTCCGTTTGAATTATACCCACTCTCTTTTTTAGCATTGTAATGTTTAAAATTGTATCGAACTGTTTGAACCCTCGCATACTTTAACGCAGGATTGCCCAACACAGTGTACAAAGGATTGGTATTGTCAATTACAGGCTGTAATTGGTAAGGCTGCGGCGATTTTATATAAAAATACCAGTTGATGCTGAAACGGTTCTTCTTTCCGTTAGAATAAAAATTTATTCCCGGCAAAAATCCTCTAAAGGTTTGGCTGTACGCGCTGTCTTTACCGGGTGAGCTGCTTTCTGTTATGGATTGTTTCCATCGTATCCCCATACCAAAACCAATTCGTCTTGAGTTATAATTATAATTTACCGCTGCCGTGCTGCTCGTTGTATTGTTACTAAAATGATTGCTTAAGGTATCGTTGAATAAATTGTATAAAGACGCACTGTCATTAAAATCATTTACATCTTTTTGCAAGTTGTTATTGTCTCTGTTATACCCACAACTAATATTGAGCGAGGTCTTTGGTGAAAGCGGTTCAGTATAACCAAGTGTTGTACCAAGATTGGTATTCCTGCTATTATTGTATTGCATTTGATGAATCAGCGAAGAATAAAATGTTGAATCTGCAGGATAAAAATTATTAATGAAGTTATTATAGCTCATCACGCGATTGTTATTGGCAGAGTTGGAAAAGTTTAGAAAAATATTTCTCCCTGCACTGTTTAAACGACGATTCACACTTATTTGTCCGTTTAAATAAGGTGTTTTAGATAAGCCGTTAATTTTATTGGAACCATTATTCGATTTGTATCCGCCAAGCAATGCAGAATTGAATTCAGAAAAAGAATTGTAGTTGTTACTATTGAAACCGGCAGATTCATTGAAGCGGATAAAAGTGAATGAATCTGGTTTGTATTCGAAATACAGTCCGCTATAAAGATTTTTCGCAAAGCGGGCGCTACTGTTATTTTCAAAGTAGCTGGCAGAAGAATCAGCAAAAATATTTTGCCTGTTGATGAGTTGCTCTGTAGTTGTTTTATTTTCATCGTAACCGGCCCATATGGTAAAATCAAAATTGTTTCGCAGCTTATTTGCATAATTTATTTTTAGCTGCTTGCTATTCGTAATGCCATTTGAATTGTAGCTTCCATTATCATTCCTGCCTGTGTTGTTTGCGCCGGCAATTATAGAAAGCTTTTTATCGTTATTAAAAAAGTTTGCTGTGCTCTTTGCTTCATAATGTTTACCGGTTCCGTAACCAATATTTTCTTTGCCAAAGAAACCTTTTTTCGAATTCTTTTTTAAAGTAATGTTGATTATTTTTTCATAAGAACCGTCATCGGCTTTGGTTGCCTGCGCCTGATCACTTTTTTTATCAATGATTTGTATCTTATCAATGATATCGGCAGGAAAATTTTGAGTCACTGCTTTTAAATCATTACCAAAAAATGGTTTGCCATCAACATAAATCTGAGTAATCGTTTCGCCCTGCGCTTTTATTGAACCGTTCTTACTCACTTCCACACCCGGTATTTTTTTAAACGCATCTTCAACCGTTGCATTCTTATTTACTTTAAAAATGGCGGCGTTATATTCCAATGTATCCTGGTTTACAGTTACTGCAGGTTTTTTTGAAGATACCACCACGGATTGCAAATCTTTATAAAACGATTCCATCAAAATAGAATCGCTCACAACTTTTCCAATAATGCGTACCGCCTTCCATGTTTTTAAATAGCTCATTGCTTCAATCTGCAAAATATATGTGCCCGCTGAAAGATTGGAGAAAGAAAAATTGCCGAGCGTGTCTGTTACCATCGAGCCAATAACAAGAGAATCTTTGCTAAGCAGTTTAACCGTTGCATCTGCTATGGTTTCTTTTGACGCAAATGAAAAAACCCTTCCCGAAATTCTGCCTTTTTGCGCATGCACAACGTAACCTGCCACGCATAGCAATAGTATGATTACAGATTTTAGGGCTGAACTTTTTATCATAGAAAATGGAATACGCAAAACTAACTGTTCGCATAACCAATGATTCTTGCACAGCGCTTTTTAATGGGTTTTGAATCAGCTTTTAATCACAATTAAAAGAGTAAATGAAGCAGACTTTAGCCAGAGAGAAGATACTGATTCGTTACGAAGAAAGAATCGAACACGTCAATCTTCATTTACCGACAAATAAGGATATTTACCGAGTTTCTTAAAGTTTATCAAAATTTAATTGAAGAATTTAAAGATTTTATTTTATGTTCGCTTCATAGAATCCGAAAAGATACACCCTGAATCTATAATCCCAAGGAGCCTTAAACTCGATATCCCATGTTTTACTAAACTAACTTATTGCATAAAGAATGCTTTGTGTGTTTGCAATTTAATGTGATCCGAGACCCGACATTCTTATCACTACACCTTATTGGTATCTCTGTTATTCACGTTAGCTACGTGAATTGGTATTGTTTGGTTTTTTTGATTTAGTCAAAATTCCGGCAGATACTTCATTGTGTCATCTTTATAAGGAATGATGCGAAGAAATGCTGCCTTGTTTTAATTTATAAACATTTTATTTCAAAACGGACCTTTATGAGAACAGGTTTACTCCTTACCCGTGGAAACGCGAATAACGTTGTTGCCAATAATCCTGCAATAGGATCATTGGAAATTTTAACCGGCAAAAACACACAAAGCCGCACCCTCGTGAACTCAACAGCAGTCATCATTAAGTTGATGGCTGCTTTTTTTGTTGGAAAAAAGGTGGGAAGATTGGCGTTGATGATGATGTTGATGATGATGGGAATTTGTGTGAATGCGCAAAGAACAGCCACTGTCAGTGGAAACTGGAATAGCACCACGACTTGGGGTGGTCAGCCCGTTCCTACAAGTTCAGACGCAGTTACAATTAATGGTGGCGTTACAGTTACGGTAAATATTACAACCGCGACTTGCGCTTCCATGGCAATAAATCCCAACGATAATAATCAAACAGGCACATTATCTTTTAATAGCGGATCTATATTAACCACTGGAAATGTAACTATTGGTGGTTCGGCAAATAGAAGAGGTTCAATTGATATGAATAGTGGAGGCACTTTAAAAACAAGTGGATCATTTACAATTACCAACTTAAACACCTTTACTGCCGGTACAGGTACGATTGAGTACAATGGATCTGGAGCACAAACTATCACATCGGCTTTGGGTTCTTATAATAACCTTACAACAAGTACCGGAGGTATTAAAACAGCAGGTGGGGCAATTACTGTAAACAGCACGTTTACGATAGGAACCTCTACAACATTTGATGCTGCATCATTTACTCACAATATCGCCGGCGTCTTAACAAATAATGGAACATTTACGGCTAGCACTTCAACTATAAACTTTAATGGAGCCGGTGCGCAAACAATTCCTGCTTTAAATTACAATAACCTTACCATTAGCGGCGCAAGAACAACAAACAGTGTTACACTTGCAAGCGGTACGATAAATGTTGCAGGCAACTATAGTGCTTCTGCAACGTTTACTTCAGGTGGCTATGTTGTTACAGGAAATACCTTTACTTTAACAGGTTCTGGGCAAACTATTTCAGGAACTGCAACATTCAATAATTTATCATGGAGCACTGCGGGCACTAAAGATTTTGGTTCCTCAACCACTACAATTTCAGGGACTCTCACTAATAGTGCAGGAACGATGACACCAAGTACTTCGACAATTATTTTTACAGGTTCATCAAGTTCCATAACAGGAAGCGCAAATAAAAACTTTAATAACCTTCAAATAAATAGTGGCGCAAGTTTATCTCATTCTTCTGGTGGAAATATTACAGTGAGTGGTACTTTCACTGACAATGGGACATTTACACAATCTTCATCTTTAACAACTACATTTAACGCGTCTTCAGGAACACAAACCTTGTCAGGATCAGGCACAACAACATTCGGCAACTTTTCAATTACCAATGCTCATACATTAAATGCGGGTTCACACAATTTTACAGTTACTGGTAGCTTCGATGTTGGTAATTCATCAGGTATATTTAACGCTGGAACTTCCACTGTTACTTTTTCAGGATCGACAAGTTTTACTACAGGAACCGGGACAATAACTTTTAATAATCTAACTATTAGTTCCGGAACTTTATCGAACAGCAATAACAAAAACTTCAATTTATCAGGAACATGGAGTAACAATGCATCCTACACTACGGGGACAGAAACGATAACATTAAATGGAACAGCGACACAAATAATAGGCGGTTCTTCAGCAACAATATTTAATAATGTTACATTAAACAATACTACGGGAGTAAACATAACTGGTGCCATTACAATTAATGGCATTTTAAATTTCCAAAACGGCTTAATTACTCCAAGTACAGGTTCACTTACCATTGGTGCTTCTGGAAGTATTACAAATGCTTCTTCTGCAAAATATGTAAATGGAAAATTAAGTTGGATTATTAATTCAACATCGTCTAAGAAATTTGAAATAGGTAAAGGAGGGAATTATCGTCCTGTAACATTTACCTATTCTTCTGCGCCAGGCTCTAATACAGTTTCTATAGAGCAATTCGAAAGTGGCTCTCCACTTTCTCTTTCAAGCGTTAGTCTTAGCCGTTTTGGTAATGGGCGTTATTGGAATGTTACTCAATCTGCAACTGGAACCGGTTATACAGTCGGTTTGAATAATGGCGGCAATACACCAACAGGAACAGTTGTAATATTAAGACGCGAAGGAGCGGGAAGCACAACTTCAAATACTACAACCTTCAACTCGCCTACGTATACGAACTCATCGCCTTTTTCTACCACCAACACTTCAGGCGATGTAGCTCTCGGTGAAACCAATATTCCTCTAACCATAACCGGTGTAACAGCGAGCAATAAAACTTACGATGCTACAACAACAGCTACTTTAAATACAGGTAGCGCAACTTTAAGTGGAGTTGTAAGTGGTGATAATGTAACATTAAACAGTGGCAGTGCAACTGGAACATTTGCGGATAAAAACGTTGGAGTAGGCAAAACTGTAACTACAAGTGGTTTTACAATAAGCGGAACCAATGCAGGCGCATATATTTTAACACAGCCAACAACAACGGCTAATATAACTGCGAGAGCACTTACTGTTACAGCAGCAACAAATTCTAAAACATACGATGGAAACACAAGTGCTGCTGCAACACCAACAATAACATCAGGTGCACTTCAAGGAAGTGATGTTGCAAACTTCACAGAAGCATATTCTACAAAAACAGTTGGTACAAATAAAACATTAATACCATCCGGAACAGTTAGTGATGGCAATAGTGGTAACAACTATTCATACACTTTTGTCAATAATACAACCGGTGTTATTACTACCCAAAGCTTAATTATTACAGGCGTTACAGCCAATAATAAAGTTTATGATGCAACAACAACAGCAACACTCAATACAGGTTCTGCAACATTAAATGGAGTTGTAAGTGGAGACAATGTAACATTAAATAGTGGCAGTGCAACGGGAACATTTGCAGATAAAAATGTCGGGACAGGCAAAGCAGTTACAGCATCAGGGTTTACAATCACTGGCACCGATGCAACTAATTACAGTTTATCTCAACCAACAGGATTAACAGCTGATATCACTGCAAGATCAATCACGATTACAGCCGATGCAAAGAGCAAGACATATGGTGACAGTGATCCTGCACTCACATATCAAATAACCAGCGGAACACTGGTAGGCAGCGATGACTTTACAGGTTCACTTACAAGAGATGCGGGTGAAGATGTAGGCAGCTATGCCATCACACAGGGAACAGTTGCACTCAGCAGCAATTATGATCTTCATTATACAGGAGCAAACCTTACCATCACT
>Ga0081539_10003638_pt1 | contig 18574 bp, 16 predicted proteins | sample TabmetS4T2R2_FD_71023 | JGI IMG/M metagenome (GOLD analysis project Ga0081539, IMG submission 71023) | Tabebuia heterophylla rhizosphere microbial communities from the University of Puerto Rico - S4T2R2 | ecosystem: Host-associated > Plants > Roots > Rhizosphere ...
TCAAGCTCCTGCAGGGCTGGCTCAGCGGCCTGCCCGACGCGCTCGCTCCGCGCCAGGGCCTGGCCGAGAACTCGCTCGGCGAGTTCGGCGTCCCGTTGCAGGGTCTCACGGGTGAGGCCCGTCTCCTCGCGCAGCCCGTCTCGTTCGAGGTCGTAACGACGACGCACGCCGAGGGGATCGAGGATCGGATGACACTTGCGCCGCTCGCGGCGCGCCGCCTGGCGGAGATGGTCGACCTCGCCGAGCGGATTCTTGCGATCGGGCTCGTGATCGCCGCCCAGGCGATCGACCTCCGCCGGCCCGAGCGCCTCGGCGCCGGCACCAAGCGCGCCTACGAGCGCGTCCGGACCGTCGTCCCCTTCATGGACGAGGGCCATCCCGTGCCCTCGGATCTCGATCCCGTTCGGGAGCTGATCCGCTCGGGAGACCTTAAGAGGCCGTAACAGAATGAAAACCTGAGCCCCCGGGACTGCCTGTACGGCGCGAGGCGGCGTCCTCGGTCGCCCCCGTATCTAAGATCGATACGACGGCTCCCTGCGTCCTGGCCTCGCACCCGCCCAAGCTGCCCCGGCGACGAGGCTCCATTTCTGTCACGGCCTCTAGCCCTGCCAGCCGGTGAAGCGCTTGTTGCGCTCCTCGACGTTCTCGCCGAGGACCGGATGGAGCTCCATAGCGGGCGAGTAGCGGCTCGCTGGCACCGTCCGGCCGAGCGCCTCGGCCATGGAGCGGACGTGGTGCGGAGCTCCGCCGCAGCAGATCCCGATGAAGCCGACGCCGAGCTCCCGGGCAGCCACGGCGAAGTCGGCCATCTCGAAGCGGGTGAGGAGAAACGGATCGAGCGCGACGGGAAACGCGCGCGAGCCGTCGTCGCCGTGCAACGTGATGAAGGTCGGCTCCTCAGGCGTCGTCCGATATGGGACCGGCTGCGCGGCAACGGGAACCGACACCGCCGCCCGGACGTGCTTCAGAAGAGGCAGCATCGTCGCAGGCCCGCGCGAGCAGTTCAGCCCGACGACGTCGGCACCCGCCTCCTCGACGCGCCTGCAAGCCTCGTCGAGCTCGTACCCGTCGATCGTCGCGTCGCTCGTCGAGGCGAATGTGACCACCGATGGAAGACCGTGCGCGCGGATCACCTCGACGCCGATGAGCGCCTCACCGAGGTAGTCGTTCGTCTCGGAGAGGATGAAGTCTGCGCCGGCCTCGACCGCCCAGCGGACCTGCTCCTCGTACATGCCGCGCACGACCTCGCCGCTGTTTTCGTCGTCGTCGGGGTCGTAGGCCCACGTGTTGCAGATGTTGCCCGCAAGGAGGGCATCGCCTTCCTCCGCGACCTCCTTGGCGATCGCAAGGGCGTTGCGGTTGAGCGGCTCGAGATCGTCCTCGCGCCCGATCATCCGCAGCTTCTCGCGGTGGCCGTAGTAGGTGAACGCGACCATCACCTCGGCGCCGGCTCGCAGGAACTCCCGGTGGAGCTCCCGGACGGCGTCGGGGTAGTCGAGCACGACCTCGGGGACGAACGGCCCGCTCTGGAGGTAGCCCCGGCGCTCGAGCTCGAAGAGGTAGCCCTCAGCGCCGAGGACGACGTCTCGTTCGAGGCGTTCGAGAAGAGGCAGTCCGGCCATCGGGCGGTACGGTAGCGGCCGTGCGCGTGATCGTCATCGGTGGTGGCGTCGTCGGGCTCTGCTGCGCCTACGAGCTCGCCCGAAGCGGAGCCCAGGTGACGGTGCTCGACCGCGGCAAGGTCGGCCAGGGCGCGTCGCTCGGCAACACGGGCTGGGTCTGTCCAAGCTTCAGCTATCCGCTCCCCGGGCCCGGGATCATCAGGGAGGGCCTCCGCGGGATGCTGCACGGCGGAGGCCCGCTCGCCATCCGTCCCACGCTCGACCCGACGTTCCTCCGCTGGCTCCTCGGCTTCCGTCGCAGCGCCACGCGCGGGCGCTGGGAGCACGGCGTGCGGGCGCTCATCGGGCTGAATGGGCGGACGCTCGAGCTCTTCGACTCCTACGCGGAGGCCGGGGTCGAGTTCGAGATGCACGAGTCCGGGCTCGTCCTCGTCGCGACGAGCCAGGCGGGGCTCGACTCCTACTCCGCGATCTTCCGTGAACTGCGGTCGCTCGGCTTCGAGGGAGAGTCCGTGGAGCTGACGCCCGGCGAGGCGAAGGAGCTCGAGCCTGCGCTCTCCGAGGACGGCATTGCCGGAGGCGTCCATGCGCTCGTCGATCGCTACGTGCGCCCGGAGAGCCTGGTCGCCGGCCTTGCCGCCCGCCTGGCGGCCCAGGGCGTCGCGGTCCGGGAGGAGACCGACGTCACAGGCATCGAGAGCGCGAACAGCGGCGTTCGCGTTGCTGCCGATGTGGAACAGCTGGATGCCCACCGGGTCGTCGTCGCGGCCGGCGCTTCCTCGCCCCGCTTCCTCGCGGGCCTTGGGGTCTCCCTGCCGCTCGTCGGTGCGCGGGGCTACAGCTTCACGTTCGCAGGCGGCGCTCTGCGGCCGACGCACGCGCTCTATCTCGCCGAGGCGAAGGTCGGAATCAGCTCCTATGCAGACTCCGTGCGAATCGCGGGCGTTTTCGAGCTCGGGCAGTCGAACGACTCGCTCCACCGACGGCGGATCGAGGCGATGTTGAGGACCGTCGAGCCGTACTTCGAGGCGTGGAGCCCGAGCGCCCAGGTAGCGCTGCTCCAGTGGGCTGGCCTGCGGCCGATGACCGCCGACGGGCTCCCTCTGATCGGTCGCTCGCCTGCAATCGACAACGTTTTCGTCGCGACGGGCCACGGGATGCTCGGCGTGACGCTCGCGCCCGCCACTGCCGCGCTCTTGGCGCCGTTCGTCCTCGAAGGGATCGCGCCGCGGGAGCTCGAGCCCTTCGATCCCGCGCGTTCGGCATGACACGCGTCCTCCTCGACTGCGACCCCGGGCTCGACGACGCGCTCGCGCTTCTCCTCGTGCTGGCGAGCCCGGAGCTCGAGCTCGCCGGCGTGACGACGGTCGCAGGCAATCAGACCATCGAGAAGACGACCGCGAACGCGCTCAAGATCTTGGAGCTCGTCGGGCGCAGCGAGGTACCCGTCGCGGCCGGTGCCGCCGGGCCGCTCGTCGGCGAGCTCGTGCTCGCAGACGACGCGCACGGCGAGACAGGTCTCGGGAGCCTTCTCCTCCCCGAGCCGAGCGCCAGCCCAGTCGACCGGGCTGCTGTCGACTTTCTCGCCGACCACCTTCAGACGGCGTCGGAGCCGGTGACCGTCCTCGCCGTGGGTCCGTTGACCAACATCGGGCTCCTGCTCGCGCTGCGCCCCGAGGCCGCCGAGCGCATCGGCAAGCTCGTCCTCATGGGCGGAGCGATTCGGGAGGGGAACATGACGCCGTCGGCCGAGTTCAACATCTGGATCGACCCCGAGGCCGCCCACCGAGTCTTCACCGCGGGGCTCGAGGTCACGATGGTCGGGCTCGACGTCACCAACCGCTGCGTGCTCACTCGCGCCGACGCCGAGAGGCTGCGCGCGTCCGGGCCGATCGGCGCAGCCGCCGCCGAGCTGCTCGACTTCTACCTCGGCTACTACGAGGAGGCGTACGCCCACGGAGGAGCACCGATCCACGATGCGCTCGCGGTCGCACACGTGCTCCGGCCGGAGCTCCTGACTCTCGAGCAGCGGCATGTCGAGGTCGAGCTCACTGGGATTTGCCGCGGGCGGACGGTCGTCGACATGCGGCAGCGGACGAAGCTTCCCGAGCCCAACGCGTCCGTCGCCGTGGACGTGGACGCCGAGGGCTTCCGCGAGCTCCTCGTCAGCCGCTTGACCTCACTCGACGGGCCAACTTCCTGAGCGCGACCGCGTCAGAGACCGTGGAACCGCCAGCGGTGCTCCTCGCGTTGACCGACCCCAGCGAATGAGCTATAAGCGGGCGTTCCGGGTGAACCGGACGGCCGCCGCCGAACGGAAGGAGAGGGCATGGACGAGACGCAACGACGCGTCGACGAGATACGCCAGGAAAGCAGTGAGCTCGAGAACCACATCATCGATCAGTTCATCGACGGCAAGATCACGCGCCGGGACTTCGTGCGCCGCGGCAGCGTCATCGGCATGTCGATCCCGCTCCTCTCGTTCATCGCAGCCGCGTGCGGCGGCAACAACGAGACGACCGGGACGACCGGCGGGGGCACGGCCACCGGCGAGGTCTCGTCGGGCGGAAACGTCCGCGTCGCCCTGATTCAGCCCGCGACGGCCCCCAATCCCGTGATCGTGAAGGACGAGGGCGGCGCGGGCCTCATCGGCTCGACCGGTGAGTTCCTCTCCTTCTCGAACGCGAAGCTCGAGCTCGAGCCGCGGCTGGCGGAGAGCTGGTCGCCGAACGATGACGGCACTGCCTGGACCTTCAAGATCCGCCAGGGCGTCAAGTACCACAGCGGCGCCGCCCTGAAGGCGGACGACGTCAAGACGGTCTTCGACACGCTGTCCGACCCGAAGAACTCGTCGAACGCGCTGTCGGCGCTGGGCGGCGTCCTGTCGCCGGGCAACACCGAGGTCGTGGACGACGCCACCGTGGTGTTCCACCTCGACGGCCCGAACGGCAACTTCCCGACGCTCGTCAGCTCGGCCAACTACAACGCGATCATCATTCCGTCGAACCTCGACCCGGCCGACTGGGGCAAGACGTTCGACGGCACCGGCCCGTTCAAGCTCGAGAAGTTCACGCCCAAGGTCGGCGCGACCTTCGTGCGATTCGACGGCTACTGGGGCGAGAAGGCCAATCCGGACCGAATGGAGATCAAGCTCTACGACGACGAGGCCCCGATGGTCAACGCGATCAAGGGCAACGAGGTCGACTTCGTCGAGCACTTCTCCGTCTCCGGCGGCAAGGCGCTCCTCGACGATCCCAGCGTCACGGTGATCGCCATCCGAACGGCGACGCATCGCCAGCTCCACATGCGGACGGACAAGGACCCGTTCACGGACAAGCGTGTGCGCCAGGCAATCGCCCTCTCGATGGACCGGAACGCTCTCGTCGACGGGCTCTGGGAGGGGAAGGCCGACATCGGCAACGACAGCCCCTTCGCCCCCGTCTACCCGTCGACCGACACGAGCGTTGCGCAGCGGGAGCAGAACCTCGATCAGGCGAAGCAGCTGCTCGCCGACGCGGGCCAGTCGAACCTCACTGTCGAGCTCAACACCTGGAACGGGTTCGAGATCCCGGATCTCGCGCAGCTCGTCAAGCAGTACGCCTCCCAGATCGGCGTCACGATCAACCTGAAGATCACGGACGCAGGCACGTACTACGGCGACGCGGTCTTCGGAAAGTCGCCGTGGCTCGACTCGGTCATGGGCATCACCGACTACGGCCACCGGCCGGTGCCGAATGTGTATCTCTCGTCCGTCTACACGAGCAAAGGGACCTGGAACGCCGCGCACTTCAAGAACCCGCAGGCCGACCAGCTCATCTCGGAGTACATCGGCGCGCTCGACCTCGACTCGCAGCGAGTGGCAGCGAAGAAGCTCCAGGAGCTCCTGCTCGACGAGACGCCCGTCGTGATCCCCTACTTCTACAACTTCCTGTCGGCGGCCGTGCCCAAGCTGAAGAACGCGGTCTCTGCCGCGACGGGACAGTTCGACCTCTCGAGGGCCGGCTTCACCAGCTAAGGCAAGATGGAGGCGGCCGGGCTCAGCCCCGGCCGCCTAAGCTTCACAAGGGAGAGCGATGGGGCGATTCCTTCTCAAGCGGCTCGGCCTCGCCACGATCACCCTCTTTCTGCTGACCGTGATCGTCTTCTTCGGGTCGCAGGTCCTCCCGGGAGACGTTGCGCGCCGGATTCTCGGTCCGTTCGCCGACCAGCGTGCCGTCGATGCTCTCAACCACCAGCTCGGGACCGACAGGCCGCTTCTCACGCAGTATTGGGACTGGGTTTCGCACTTCTTCCGCGGCGACCTCGGCACGTCGCTCTCCTATCACGCTCCCGTCAGCGACCTCGTCGGCAACGCGCTCGTCCACTCGTTGAAGCTTGCGGCGTTCGCCTTCGTGCTGGTGGTCCCGCTCGCCGTTCTCGGCGGGGTGGTCGCCGCCCTGAAAAGGGACCGCCCCACAGATCGCATCATCACCCTCGGCGGCCTCTCTCTCACGGTCGTGCCCGAGTTCGTAACCGGGATCATGCTGATCCTGATCTTCGGGCTCTGGCTCGACGTCCTCCCGGTGAGCGCCAACGCGCCCGACGGAAGCAGTGTCCTGACGCAGATGCGCTACCTGGTCCTCCCCGCGCTCACGCTGGTGATCCTGCTCTTCGGGTACATCGCGCGGATCACGCGCGCGGGGACGATCGAGGCACTGGACGCCGACTACACGCGTACGGCGGTGCTGAAAGGCCTGCCCCGGCGTACCGTGATCTTCCGTCACGTCCTCCGGAACTCCCTCCTTCCGACCATCGCGGTCGTCGCAACGCAGACGGGCTATCTGATCGGCGGGCTCGTCGTCATCGAGACGCTCTTCAACTATCCCGGTATGGGGCGGCTCATCTTCACTGCAGCCAACCAGAAGGACTTTCCCCTCCTCGCGAGCGCGGTTCTCATCGTCGGGATCGGATTCCTTCTGGCGACGCTCCTCGCCGACATCGCCTATTCGCTTCTCAACCCACGAATTCGCTACGCAGCAGCCGAATGACGGTCGTCCAGGATCCCACCGCCCCGATCACGGTCCCTTCGGCGCCGGACCAGGCGGCAATCGCTCGTCGCGAGCGGCTCCGTTTCCTCCGGCGATCGCCGACCTTCCTGATCGGATGCGCATTGGTCGGCATCTGGGTGATCTGCGCGATCTTCGGAAACCTGATCGCGCCCCACGATCCGGAATTCCCGGATGTCTTGAACAAGCTCGTAGGCCCGTCCGGCGAGCACATCTTCGGAACCGACCGGCTCGGGCGCGACGTGTTGTCGCGGGTGATCGTCGGAGCGAGGTCGGTCCTCGTCATCGCGCCGATCGCGACGCTCCTGGGCACCGTCCTCGGTACTGCCATCGGGCTGGTCACCGGCTACTACAGAGGCCTCGTCGACGAGGCGACGATGCGCGTCGTCGACGCCGTCCTGGCGATCCCGCTCATCATCACGTCCCTCCTCGCCGTCGTCGCCCTCGGCCCGTCGCGGGTGACGCTCATCCTCGTCATCGGCTTCGTCTTCGCACCGATCATCGCGAAGACGGTGCGCGCGGCCGTGCTCGGAGAGGCGCAGCTCGAATATGTCGAAGCGGCTCGCCTCCGGAACGAACGCGGGTTGTACGTCATGTTCGCCGAGATCCTCCCGAACGTCATGGGGCCCGTGATCGTCGAGTTCACCGTGCGGCTCGGCTACGCGATCTTCACGATCGCGACCTTGTCCTTCCTCGGCTTCGGCGCGGATCCTTCGATCCCGGATTGGGGTCAGGACATCTCCCAGCACTACCAGTTCATCAGCGGCGACGTCTGGTGGCCCGTCCTCTTCCCGTCCCTTGCCATCGCGACGCTGATCGTCGGCATCAACCTCGTCGCCGACGCGATCGCGCAGAGCTTCGAGCGATGACCGACTTCGCGATCGAGCTCGACGATCTCCAGGTCGTCTACCGCGTCCGGGGCAAGGACCGTCAGGTCCTGCGAGGCGTCTCGCTTGCGATCGAGCGCGGGGAGTCGTACGGACTCGTCGGCGAGTCCGGGTGCGGGAAGACCACGGCCGCGTTCGCGATCATGCGCTCGCTGCCCCGGAACGGGCGCGTCCTCTCGGGTTCCATCCGCGTGAACGGCGAAGACCTGCTCGGGATGGGGCAAGGCGAGGTGCGGAACCTGCGCGCCACGACCCTCTCGATGGTCTATCAGAACCCGGGCTCGGCGCTGAACCCGGCGATTCGGATCGGCCCTCAGCTTGCAGAGGTCTTCGAGCTCATGGGCGTGTCGAAGGAGGACGCCGCCAAGCGGGTGCACGGCATGCTGGAGAAGGTCCAGATCTCCGATCCGACGCGCGTCATGCGCCGCTACCCGCACCAGCTCTCCGGAGGGATGCAGCAGCGCGTCGTGATCGCGATGGCGCTCGCCAAGGATCCGACCTTGCTCATCCTCGACGAGCCGACGACGGGGCTCGACGCGACCGTGGAGGCCGAGGTGCTCGATCTGATCGCCGCGCTTCGTCAGGAATTCGGGACGAGCGTCCTCTTCATCAGCCACAACCTCGCCGTCATCGCGAAGATGTGCGAGCGAGTCGGTGTCCTCTACGCCGGGCGGCTCGTGGAGGAAGGTGTCGCCGGCGAGGTCTTCCGCGACCCGCGCCACCCATACACGGTCGGGCTGCTCCGCTGCATCCCCCGCGGAGGCGTGCGCAAGGACGAGACGCCCCTCGACACGATCCCCGGGTTCCTCCCTCCGATCGGCGCCGAGATCCAGGGATGCGTCTTCGCGCCGCGCTGCGGGCTTGTCAGAGACATCTGCCGCGAGGAGGAGCCGCCGCTCTACCCCGTCGGCAATGGCCGCACGAGCCGCTGCCACTTCCATCAGGAGGCGCACCTGCTTCCGCGTAACGCGCCCGCAGAGCTCGTCGGCACCCGTCCGGGGAACGGTGGAGGCCCCCTCCTCGCCGTCGAGAACGCAGGCAAGACGTACCGGCAAGAAGGCCAGGAGGTGCACGCGCTCTCGGACGTCTCGCTCGGCATCAGACCGGGCGAGGTGCTTGGGCTCGTCGGCGAGTCCGGCAGCGGCAAGACGACGCTCGCGCGCGTCCTCTTGGGACTGACCGCCCCAGACCCGGGCTCGCAGCTCGAGCTGGAAGGGGCGCCGCTCGCAGCAAGGGTCCAGCAGCGAAGCCGTGAGCAGGTGCGGTCTCTCCAGGTCATCTTCCAGAACCCCGATTCCGCACTGAACAGGCGCTTCTCCGTGCGCCGGATCATCGAGCGCGCGCTCTACAAGCTCCGCGGCCTGCGCGGGGACGAGCGCTCTCGGCGCGCGCGGGAGCTCGCCAGCTCGGTGCGCTTCGACGAGTCGCTTCTCGCCGTGCGGCCGAGCCAGCTCTCCGGTGGGCTGAAGCAGCGCGTCGCCATCGCGCGCGCCTTCGCCGGCGAGCCCCGAATCGTTCTCTGCGACGAGCCCACGTCGGCGCTCGACGTCTCCGTCCAGGCCGCGATCCTCAACCTGCTGGCGGAGCTGCAGTCCGGCGAGGGCGTGACCTACCTCTTCATCTCCCACGACCTCGGCGTCGTCCGCTACATCTCCGACCGGATCGCGGTGCTCTACCTCGGGCATCTGCTGGAGCTCGGCGACGCGGAGACCGTCTTCAGCACCCCGCACCACCCCTACACGGAGGCGCTCCTCTCGGCGGTTCCGAACATCGAGGGCGGCGAACGCCCGCGGATCCGCCTCGAGGGAGAGATCCCGAGCGCCGCGGATCCGCCGTCGGGCTGCGTCTTCCACACGCGCTGCCCGCGCAAGATCGGGCCGATCTGCGAGCAGGAGGAGCCGCCGCTCGAGGAGGTAGAGGCCGGCCATTTCATGCGCTGCCACATTCCTCTCGAAGAGCTCCGGGTCCTCCAGGCCGCGCCTCCCGCGCCGCGGTATCAGTCGAAGACGACGAGCTGACGCAGGCCGTCGCCCGCACGTAGACGCTCGAACGCCTCCGGCAGCTCCCGAAGCGGAATCCGCCGGTCGACGAGCTCGTCGAGCCGCAGTTCGCCGGCCGCATAGAGGTCGACGAGCCGCGGGACGTCCTCGTGGACGCGCGCCGAGCCGAGGAAGGAGCCCTTGAGCGTCTTCTCGGAGAAGAACTGCCACGGGTCGATCGTGAGCGTCTTCCCCTTCGGGAGGATCCCGACGACGACCACGGTTCCGCGTGGGCCGGCCGCTTCCCAGGCCTGCTGGATCGTGGGCTCCGTCCCGATCGCCTCGAAGGCGTAGTCCGGCCCGCCGCCCGTGAGCTCGCGGACGCGCGGGACGACGTCGACCCCGGGCCGGGCCTCGACGACGTCGGTCGCGCCAAGCTTTCTGGCCAGCTCGAGCTTCTCGGCCTGCGTGTCGATCGCGACGATCTGCGACGCACCCGCGAGGCGCGCGCCCTGAACGACGTTGAGGCCGACGCCGCCGCAGCCCCAGACGGCGACGCTCGTCCCCTGCTCGACGCGGGCGGTGTTCAGGACGGCGCCACACCCGGTCAGGACAGCGCAGCCGACGAGCGCGACCGTGTCGAGGGCCACGTCGGCGCGAATCTTCACCGCTACGGACTCCGGAACGACCGCGTACCGGGCGAACGACGACACGGAGTTGAAGTGATGGAGGGTCGTGCCGTTCAGACTGAGCCGTGACGTCCCGTCGGCGAGAGTCCCCGTCGCAGCCATGCGTGCGCCGACCTGACAGAAGTTCGGCCGGCCGCGCATGCATTCGGCGCAGGTACCGCAGGCTGGGACGAGTGCGAGCACGACGTGGTCGCCTGGCCCGAGCGATTCGACGCCCGGTCCAACGTCTTTGACGCGAGCCGAGGCCTCGTGCCCGAGCACGAGTGGCAACGGCTCCGGCAGGTCGCCGTCGACGACATGCAAGTCGCTGTGGCAGACGCCGCAAGCCGCGATCTCGACGAGCACCTCGCCCTCCCGCGGAGGGGCGAGCTCGACCTCGTGGATCTCCACCGGCTCGCGCGGCCGCCACAGAACTGCTGCTTCGGTCTTCACGGGGTGAGCCTAGTCATACAATCGGCTCGTGCGAGCCGCAGTCCTTCGAGGAATCGACGAACCGTTCTCCGTCGAGGACGTCGAGCTGTCGGCACCCGGACCAGGCGAGGTCGAGGTGAAGATCGAGGCCGCCGGCGTCTGCCACAGCGACTGGAACGTCGTCACAGGGGCGACGACGAATCCGCTGCCGGCTGTGCTCGGGCACGAAGGCGCCGGCGTCGTCGCCTCGGTCGGCGAGGGCGTCGAGGGCGTTCGCACGGGCGACCACGTCGTCCTCTCTTGGCTGCCCGCATGCGGGCGTTGCTTCTACTGCAAGAACGGGCGCCATGTGCTTTGCGACGTCGCCATGGAGGACATGTTCCGCGGCACCCTGCCGGGCGGCGCGCTGCGCCTCTCCCAGAACGGCGACTCGCTCTACCACTACTCGTATCTCTCGGCGTTCGCCGAGCGCTGCATCGTCCCGGAGGGCTGCTGCGTACGCGTGCGCGACGACGCGCCCTTCGAGGCGGCCTCCCTCGTGGGCTGCGCCGTCATGACCGGCTACGGCGCCGCGGTGAAGCGCGCTGCTGTCGGTCGAGGAGACGTCGTAGCGGTCTTCGGCGCGGGCGGCGTGGGCCTCTCCGCGATCATGGGCGCGCGGCTTGCGGGCGCCGAAGCAGTCGTCGCCGTCGACCCCCTCGAGTTCAGGCGACGGACGGCCCTCGAGCTGGGAGCGACCCACACGCTCGATCCGAGCTCCGAGGACGTCGTCGCGGCCCTTCGGGATCTCACGGAAGGGCGCGGCGCAGACGCGGCGCTCGACACGGCGGGAGTTCCGGGCATCGTCGCGCAGGCGTATGCGGCAGTACGCCGGGGCGGCACCGTCGTCGCGGTAGGACTGCCCGCCGAGGGCCTCACCGCCGACCTCCCCGCATCCGATCTGCCGCGCGAGGAGAAGGTCGTCACCGGCAGCTTCTACGGCTCCTGCGACCCGCAGGTCGACATGCCCGAGGTCGTCGACCTCTACATGGACGGCAAGCTCCCGCTCGACCGGCTCGTCACCCGCACGTATCCGCTCGAGGAAATCAACGAGGCCTTCGCTGCGATGAGCTCGGGCGATGTGGCCCGCGCGGTAATCACCCCGTGAGCGCCATCCAGATCGGAGAGGGCTTCGCCGGCGAAGGGGCGAATGCGGCGCACCTCAACACCGTGCTCGGCCGGCGCGACGGGCCGGTCGGGACAGCCTGGGCAACCGCACTCGCCACTCCAAGGGCCGGGCACGCGTCGTTCGTAGTGGTGGCGCGACCGAACATGCCCGTGAAGCCACCGACGGTCTTCGTCAACAAAGCTGAGATCCGCGGCGACCGGCACGGCTTGCTCCACTGGGGGGCGGCTCAGGCAGCCGTCGCGCGGGGGGTGCTCGAGTCGGTCGCCGAGGGGACGATCCCCCAGGGCGACGTCGAGGAGCTGGCCCTCATCGCCGCCGTCTGGGTCGACTGGGCCGCGGACGACGAGGAGGCCGTTTACGCCAACAACGTCGAGGCGACGCGCGCCGCGCTTGCCTCCGCAGCCGAAGGACGGCCGCGCCTCGAGGACCTGCTCGCGATCGCCTCGGAGCCGTCCAACCCGTTCTTTCGCCGCGCTTGAGGATCCGTCGCATCAGGATCGAGCGGCGCACGATCGCCTTGAAGCCGCCCTTCCGGCCTGCGTGGGATCCCGACCCACGCAACGAGTTCGAGGCGACTCTCGTCTTCGTCGAGACCGACGAAGGAATCACCGGGATCGGCTCCGGCGACACCATGGACGGCTTCGCCCGCTTCGAGCGTCTCTTCCTCGGCGAGGACCCGCTCGACATCGACCGCCACGTGCGGGTACTCGAGACCATCGCGTTCCACGCCGGCCGCTACTGGCCGCTCGAGGCCGCTCTTTGGGATCTCTGCGGCAAGGTCGAGAACAAGCCTGTCGCGAAGCTCTTCGGCGGGATGCGCACGCGCATACCGGCCTACGCCTCGACCGCGGAGCGGCGCGAGCCCGCGGAGCGGGCGGAGAACGCGCTCGCGTTGCGCGAGGAGCGCTTCAAAGCCCTGAAGATCCGCATCGACCGCGAGCGGGTCGACGAGGGCGTCGCGGCCGTGGACGCGGTTCGGGCGGCCGTCGGTGACACGATGGAGATCATGGTCGACCTGAACCAGGGCTGGCGAATGGCCGGCGACATCTCCCCCTCGCTTCCAAAGCGCGAGGTGAGCCGGCTGGCAGAGCGCCTCCGCGAACTCGACGTCCTCTGGCTGGAGGAGCCCCTGCCCCGGGAGGACGTCGCCGGCTATGCGGCGCTCCGCGCGGACGGCGCACCCCGCATCGCCGGCGGCGAGATGGCGCGGACGACCGCGGAGCTCGACGCCTTCGAGGCGGCGGGCGCGCTCGACGTCTACCAGCCGGACGCCGTGCTGGCGGTCGGCCTCCTCCGAGCAGCGGAGGTCGGGCGCCGAGTGCTCGCCCGCGGCCCGTGGTTCACCCCGCACACGTGGACGAATGGCATCGGCCTCCTCGCCAACCTGCACGTGACGGCCGGCGTCGGCGGCGGGCCGTACCTCGAGTTTCCCTACGATCCGCCCGGTTGGACGCCCGAGCGGCGCGACTTCATGCTCGCCGAGCCGATCCGGGTCGACTGGGACGGCCAGCTCGTCGTGCCCGACGCGCCCGGTCTCGGCTTCGAGCTCGCGGATGCCTAGCGTCGACGTCCACCAGCATTTCTGGCCGGAGGCGGTCATCGGCGCGCTCTCACGGCGAAGGGAGGCACCGCGCCTCGTCGGCCGCATGCTCGAGCTCCGGGAAGGCTCGTTCGACACCGACCTCTCCGTCCACGATGTCGACCGGCGGCTCGAGGTGCTCGACCGCCACGACATCGAGCAGGCGATCGTGTCGTTCCCGCCGACGATGGGCTTCGAGGAGGCGCCGGAGCTCGCGGAGGCCTACGACGAGAGCATCCCGGAGATCGCGGCTGCGTCCGGTGGTCGCCTGAGACCGCTGGCGTGCGCCGCCGAGCGTGAAGGATTCGTCGGAACCTGCGTCTCGGCCGAGCGCATGGCGCGGGAACCCCACGCCCTCAACGGCTCGCTCCTCTTCGTCCACCCCGGCTACGCGATCCCACCGCCTCCCGGCATGCCGCCCTGGTGGAACGCCGTCGTCCAGTACACGGCCGGGATGGCGACCGCCTACGCGGCGTGGATCGCCTCCGGCCGCTCCGACGTGCCCGTGATCTTCGCCATCATGGCCGGCGGGGCGCCCTTCCAGCTCGAGCGCTTCCGATCGCGTGGCGACACGGCCGAGGTACCGCCGAATGTCTACTTCGACACAGCCTCCTATGGCCGGCGCGTGGTCGACCTCACGATCGAGGGCTGTGGCGCGGACCGCATCGTGTTCGGAAGCGATGCCCCGGTGATGGACCCCGGCGCCACGATCGAGGCCCTCGGCGACCGGTTCGACAACGCGGCGGCGAACTCGGCCGCACTCTTCGCATGACGCCGACTCCCCTGGAAGAGATCGAGCTGGCCGGACGCGCGCTTCTCTTGAAGCGGGAGGACACCCACGAGCTCGGCTCGTTCAAGTGGCGCGGCGCGCTGCCGACGCTCGAGGAGTTCAAGCGCAAAGGCGTGGACACCGTCATCACGGCCTCGACCGGCAACCACGGAGCCGCGACCGCCTGGTCGGCGAAGCGGCTCGGGATGCACGCGGTCGTCTTCGCGCACGAGGGCGCAAGCCGCACGAAGATCGCCAAGATCGAGGAGCTGGGCGCCGACGTCAGGCTGGTGGGCTCGGACTTCGACGAGGCCAAGGACGCGGCCGAGCGCTTCGCGGCCGACCAGGGTGTCCTCTTCGTCGACGGGATGGAGCGTCAGCAGTACGAGGGGTACTCCGCGATCGGAGACGAGATCCTCGACGAGCTCGACGACGCGCCCGCAGCCGTAGTTGTCCCGGTCGGGAACGGCGCGCTGCTCGGAGGCGTCGGCATGGGCATCTGCCGCCGCGCACCCGAGGTGGAGCGGATCGGCGTCGTTTCGAAGGCGGCGCCCGTGATGGCGCTCTCCTGGGAAGCCGGCGAGGCAGTTTCCTTCGACGAGAGCTCGACGTTCGCCGACGGGCTCGCGGTGCGTGTGGCGATCCCCGAAGCAGTCGAGGTGCTCGGGGAGTTCGCGAGCCGCATGCTGCAGGTCTCCGAGCGCCAGATCGCCCGGGCCGTCGGCGCCTACGCCGAGGCCGGGATCCGTGCCGAAGGCGCCGCAGGTGCAGCGCTCGCGGCTGTCCCACAACTCGACGACCTCGGCGACCCTCTCGTCCTGATCGTGACCGGTCGCAACATCGACGAAGAGCTCTTCACGCGGGCGCGCCGAGAGCCCGACTCGTTCCCGGACTGACCCGATAGAGCCCCTCCGCCTCGTGCACGAGCCCGGCCAGCTCGAGCTCGATGAGCACCGCTGCTACCTCGGCCGTCGAGCGGCCGCTGGAGCGCGAGACCGCGTCGGCGTCGCGGGGCCCATCGGCGAGCATCCTCAGCACTTGTCCACCCGCGGGCGAAAGCGGCGGCAATGGGCGCACCTCTTCCTGGACACCGAGCGCCGCGAGCACGTCTGCAGCCGAGAGCAGCGGCGCCGCGCCCTGCCGCAGCAGGTCGTTGGTGCCGGCCGAGAGACCGCTCGTGATCTCGCCCGGGACCGCGAACACCTCGCGCCCGAGCTCGAGCGCGAAGTCCGCAGTGATCAGCGCGCCGGAGCGCTCGCGCGCTTCGACCACGACCGTGGCCGCACAGAGTCCGGAGATGATCCGGTTCCTGGCCGGAAAGCGCCACGGCGCAGGCTCGATGCCCGGCGGATACTCGGAAATCACTGCCCCCTCCGCTCGGATCCGCCGCGCCAGCTCGGCGTGGCTGCGCGGGTAGTCGCGGTCGATCCCGCAACCCAGCACGGCCACCGTGCGACCGCCGACACCAAGCGTGCCGCGATGTGCCTCGGCGTCGATCCCCCGCGCGAGCCCGCTCACGACGATCAAGCCGGCGGCTGCCAGCTCGCCGGCAACGCTTCGGGCAACCTGCGCGCCGTAGGCGGAGCAGCTGCGCGCACCGACGATCGCAACCGCTGGCTGCGAGAGGATCTCGACGTCCCCGCGCACGTAGAGCTGCGCCGGGGGGTCGTGGAGCTCGGCGAGCAGCGGAGGGTAGAGCTTCGACCGGCGCGGCAGCGCGGTCAGCTCCATGCCGAGAGCTCCGTCGGAGAGCGATAGGAGAGAGCCTCTGCCACGTGCTCCGGTGTGACGCGCTGCTCGCCGGCCAGGCGAGCGATCGTGCTCGCGACGCGCGCGACCTTCGCTCGTCCCCGGGCGGACAGCGGCAACGTGTCGACCGCGCGGTCGAGGAGCTCGGCCGCGACCCGTTCCAGCTGCGGAGAATCGAGCTGCACTGCCGCCTCGACCCGTTTGCGCACGAACTCGGACGCGTCACCGCGCGCCCCCAGCTCCCTGGAACGGGCGCGCGGCACGACCACGACGAGATCGAAACGGTCGAGGAGCGCGCGCGAGAGCTTCTCGCGGTACGACGCCAGGCGCTGCGGCGAGCAGGAGCACTCCACCGCCGGATCCCCCCGTGCGCCGCAGGGGCAGAGGTTCATCGTGCCGACGAGGCGGATGCGCGCAGGAAAGACACATTGGCCCTGAACTCGCGAGACGGCCACGAACCCGTCCTCCAGCGGCTGGCGCAGGGCCTCGAGCGCGGGCCGGTGGAACTCGCCCAGCTCGTCCAGGAGGAGCACACCCAGGTGGGCGAGGCTGGCCTCCCCCGGTCTCGGCCCCGGCCCTCCGCCGACGATCGCGGCGGTCGACGCCGTGTGGTGCGGCGCACGGAAGGGCGGCCGGTCGATGAGCGGACGGCCTTCGGGCAGCACGCCGGCCACCGAGTGGATGCGGGTCACCTCGAGCGCCTCGGGCAGCGTGAGCCGCGGCAAGATCCCGGGCAGCCGCCGCGCGAGCATCGTCTTGCCCGTGCCGGGCGGGCCGGCGAGAAGCAGGTTGTGGCGGCCCGCTGCGGCGATCTCCAGCACGCGGCGGGCTCGTTCCTGACCGCGGACGTCTGCAAGATCGGGCTGGTGGCCGTTTGCGCGAGGCGTGCTCGCCTCGACGGCGGGCGGGTCGAAGGCGCCGCGTAGATACGCGGCCGCCTCGGCCAGATGGCGGACGGAGACCGGCTCGATGCCGGCGAGCGCGGCCTCGGGAGCGGACTCATGGGCGCAGAAGAGGCGTGTCGCGCCCGCCCTGCGGGCTGCCTCCGCGGCGACGATCGCGCCCGGGACGGGCCGCACGCGCCCGTCCAGGGCCAGCTCGCCGAGGGCCGCGTGCTCGGCAAGGCGCTCCGGCGGGACCTGGCGTGAGGCGGCCAGCACCGCCAGTGCAATCGGGAGATCGAAGCCGGAGCCCTCCTTGCGAAGCCCGGCGGGAGCGAGGTTGACGGTGATCCGCTTGAGCGGCCACTCGAGCTCGGCGCTGGCGATGCCGCTGCGGACGCGCTCCTTCGCCTCTTGGCACGCCTTGTCGGGAAGGCCGACGATGGAGAAGCCCGGGACGCCGCGCTGCAGATGCGCCTCGACCTCGACCGGGCGAGCCTCGAGGCCCACGAGCGCATGGGTGAGCGCGCGTGCAAGCACGCGTTGAAGCTACGAGGCCCGAACGCACCGAACGCGGCTGCTTCGTCACAATAGGCCCCGCGGATGGACACGTTTCTCGCCATCGCCAGCAAGCGTGACCAACGGGAGTACGCCGACCGCGAGATCCCCGAGGACCTAGTCGAGCGGATCCTTCAGGCGGGCCGCATCACGGGCAGCGCGCAAAACCGCCAGCCCTGGCGTTTCGTCGTCCTCGAGAGCTCCGAAGTCCGCAGGCAGGTCGCCCAGACGGTCTATGTGCCGGGGAACGTCGAAGGATCGAAGCTCGCGATCGCGATCGTCGTCAAGGGGAGCCCGGGGTTCGACTCCGGCCGCTGCGCGCAGAACATGATGCTCGCGGCCTGGAACGAGGGCGTCACTTCCTGCCCCAACGGCATGCCCGACGCCGAGGCCACGACCGCGGCCCTCGGCCTCGCCGACGAGGAGCGCGTCATCAACGTCCTCTCGTTCGGCTATCCGGCCGACGGTCGCTCGGGGCCAGATCGTCCGGCGGAGGAATGGCTCGGGCGCGCGAAGCGGAAGCCGCTCGGCGAGCTCGTCGAGCGGCGGTAGTGACAGAAGTCCCGTCGAGGAGTAGGGTCGGGTTCAGCTTCGGGAGGAGGAGCCATGCGCAGGGGTCTGACCCTCACCGTCGTCGCCGCGACCGCGGCGGTCACGGGTGCGCCCGCCGCGCTGGCACTGCTCGCCGAGACGCCCGTGGCGGCATCGGCCCGGAACGAGTTCAAGCCTGCCGCCGACTTCCATGCGAGCGGCGACGAGCTCATCAGCTTCTCGCGCAGCCGTGCGGGCCATCCGAACCGCTACGACGCGATCCTCCGGCGCGTCTCCCTCACTGGCACGACGAGCATCAAGCTCAACACGAAGGGCCAGGGCTACGGAGGCGGCATCGACTCGCCGCTCGTCGCCTACCAGCAGGTGGTCAACGGGCGCTCGAACCTCCTCGTCTACGACATCGATAACGGAACACGCACTGCCCCACCCGGCGTCAACACGCGCAAGTGGGAGTACGGAGCGACGATCTCCGGCGACTGGCTGCTCTTCGGCCGCGACGACAACATCGGCTCGACCGAGCGGATCGTCCTCCACGGGGTGACGACGACCGCCCAGCGCCTACTCGACCAAGTGCGACGCGCGCGCTATTCGCTGGTCCCGGGCCAGGTGCAGGGAAACTGGGCCACATATACGCGCTGCGCGGCCGTCTGCAACGTGATCCGCTACGACATCCTCGCGAAAACGC
>Ga0081539_10003639_pt1 | contig 18573 bp, 7 predicted proteins | sample TabmetS4T2R2_FD_71023 | JGI IMG/M metagenome (GOLD analysis project Ga0081539, IMG submission 71023) | Tabebuia heterophylla rhizosphere microbial communities from the University of Puerto Rico - S4T2R2 | ecosystem: Host-associated > Plants > Roots > Rhizosphere ...
TACGAACACCCGTCCATCTTTATGACTCCTACCTGGTCGCCCGACAGCCGCTGGATCGGTTATGCCAAACAGCTCAAAAGCCATCTGCGTGCGGTCTTCGTCTATTCACTCGAAAGCGGCAAGACGGCGCAGGTCACCGATGGCATGAGCGACGCGCAGCATCTGGCCTTCGATAAGAACGGCAAGTATCTCTATTTCACGGCCAGCACCGACGTCGGCCCGACGACCGGCTGGTTGGATATGTCGAGCGCGCCGCATCAGGTGACGCGCAATGTTTATGCGGTCGTCCTCCGCCGGAGCGATCCCTCCCCCATCGCACCAGAAAGCGATGAAGAGAAAGTGGCAGAGGCCAAAACAACAGAGACCAAAGGCCCGGAGGCTAAAAGCGAGGACGCGCCCAAGACCCCGCCAAACAAAGAGCCCGTGACGGTGACGATCGATCTGGATGACATTGATCAGCGGATCATCGCCTTGCCAATTCCGGCGCGGAACTTCGTCGCGCTTGCAGCAGGCAAGGCCGGGACGATCTTTCTGGCGGAGGATGTGAGCACAGGAATCGCCGCGCCGGTGCTGACGCTCGATCGCTTCGATCTCGAAAAACGCAAATTCGAGAAGGTGACGGAGGGCTTGAACAACTTCGACATTTCAGCCAACGGCGAAAAGATGCTGCTGCAACAGGGGCAGCGATTTACCATTGCCTCGACAACGCAGCCGTTCCGCCCCGGCGAAGGCGCATTGAATATCTCCGACCTGGAAGTTCGCGTCGATCCGCGCGCCGAATGGAAACAGATGTTCTACGAAGTGTGGCGGCAGCAACGCGATTTCTTTTACGATCCGAGCCTGCATGGGCTGGACCTCAATGCCACGATCAAACGGTACGAACCGTTTCTCGACGGCATCGCGCATCGCGCCGACCTGGTCTATCTGTTCCAGGAGATGCTCGGCAATATCACGGTCGGCCATCACAACACCGGGGCGGGCGATCTGCCGCAACCGGCGCAGGTCTCAGTCGGGTTGCTCGGCTGCGATTACGGGATTGAAAACGGGCGTTATCGTTTTGCGCGCGTCTACAACGGCGAGAACTGGACCCCGCAATTGCGCGCACCGCTCACTCAACCGGGCGTAAACGTCAAAGCCGGTGAATACTTGCTGGCCGTCAATGGTCGCAATCTGACCGCGAACGATAATGTTTATAGCTTCTTTGAGAACACGGCAGGCAAATCGGTCGTCATCAAAGTCGGCGCCGATCCATCCGGCGCAGGCGCGCGCGAAGTGACGGTCGTGCCGCTCGCCAATGAGCTGGCCATCCGCAATCGCGCCTGGGTCGAGGACAATCGCCGCAAGGTGGACAAACTCAGCGGCGGGCGCGTCGCTTACGTCTTCGTCCCCGACACCGGCGGACTCGGCTACGCAAGTTTCAATCGCTACTTCTTTTCGCAGGTCGGCAAAGAGGGCGTCGTGATCGATGAGCGTTTCAACGGCGGCGGCTCGACGCCCGACTACATCATCGATTATCTGCGGCGCACGATGCTCAACTATTTCACCACGCGCGAGGGCGAGACGTTCACCACGCCGGTGGGCGGCATCTTTGGGGCAAAGGCGATGATCGTCAATGAATACTCGTCGTCGGGCGGCGACGCCTTGCCGTTCTACTTCAAAGAGACGGCCATCGGGCCGCTGGTCGGCAAACGCTCATGGGGCGGGCTGGTCGGCATCTACGGCGAACCGCTGCTGATGGACGGCGCGCGCGTGACCGCGCCGCGTGTAGCATTCTTCAATACGCGCGGCGAATGGGCGGTCGAAAACATCGGCGTCACGCCTGACATTGAAGTTGACGTCGATCCGAAAGAATGGCGCGCGGGCCGCGATCAGCAGCTCGAGAAAGCCGTCGAGGTCGTCCTGGAAGGCCTCAAGAAAAAACCCGTGCCGACGCCGAAGATCCCGGCATATCCCAACTATCGCCAGAACCCGAACGCGATCTCGTCAACGTCACAATAATGAGGGTTAACCATGAACAGGCCGCAGGTCATTCTCGCGCCATTGTTGATCGTGTTGTTCGCCGCAATACAGCCCGCCGGGATCTCGAAGAGGAAGATCGTGAAAGGCGCCGGGAAATCCGTCGCCAATTGGGCGCAATGGCGCGGTCCCGGCGGTCAGGGCATCTCGTCCGAAACGGGGTTGCCCACCGCCTGGAGCAACACAAAAAACATCAAATGGAAAGCGCCGATTGCCGGGCATGGCCATTCATCGCCTATCGTCTGGGGCGACCGCGTCTTTTTAACGACGGTCTTGGAGGGTGAAGTCATCGCTGACGCCAAACCGCCGGTCCATACCCTTGGCGGACAGGAATACGTTCATCCCGACAGCACCGGGGGCAATCGGCAACACACGTTCAAAGTGCTCTGCCTTGACCGCCGCAACGGTCAGATGTTGTGGGAGCGCACGGCATACGAGGGCCGCGTCTATGACGACCGTCATCGCATCGCCACATATGCCAATGCGACGCCCGCAACCGATGGACAATACGTCTATTTCTGGTTCGGATCCGAAGGCCTCTATTGCTACGACTTCACCGGCAAGCTGGTCTGGCAGAGATCGCTCGGCAACATCGCCACGCACGGGATGGGAAACGGCACTTCGCCGGTGTTGTTTGAAGACCGCTTGATTGTGCAATGCGATGAAGACAACGGCGAGAAGTCGTTCATCGCTGCGCTCGACAAACGCACCGGCAAAGACCTCTGGCGGACGCCTCGGCACGTAGAGATGAGCTGGTCGACGCCGGTCATCGCGCGAACGCCGCAGCGAGCGGAATTGATCGCGAATGGCCACGAATATATCGCGAGTTACGATCCGGCGACCGGCAAAGAGTTGTGGCACTGCAAAGGCACGCAGAGTTGGACGGTCGCCACGCCGATCGTCGGACAGGGCATCGTCGTCGCTTCAGCCGCGCATCCGGTCAAACGCGCCGTCGCTATTCGCCTCGGCGGCAGCGGCGACCTGACCGATACGGACCAGATCGTCTGGCAGCGCGACAAGGGCACCGGCTATACGCCGTCCTCGATTCTGTATGGCGATTACGCCTATCTCATGACCGATAGCGGAATCCTCTCATGTATTGAAGTGAAATCGGGCGAGGTTAAATACGAAGGCGCGCGCGTGCCCAAACCAAGCAGGTTCTATGCTTCGCCGGTGGCCTTTGAAGATAAGCTGCTCTTGACCAATGAAGACGGCGATACCTTCGTCATCAAGGCCGGGCCAAAGCATGAAGTCCTCGGCACCAATTCGCTCGACGAACCGGTATACGCGTCACCCGCCATCGCCGGCGGCGAGATCTTCATCCGGGGCACTAAATATCTGTACTGCATAACCAATGGGAGTAGTAGATGAAGTTCCGCAAGACAATCGTCGGACTGCTGTCCGGGCTGCTGTTCATCACCACCGTTGCGGCCGGCAAAGCCAATTTCAGCGGCCAATGGATCATGGATAAGAGCAAATCCGAAGGACTTCCGCCCGATATGGAGCAACGGATGAAGGTGACGCAGGACGGCGACCGGATCGAGATCGAGACCGATATCTTCCAGGGCGATAGCCTTTACACCATTCCCGACCGCTATAGCCTCGACAGCAAAGAGGTCGAAATCCCTGTGCATCTGAATTCGGGCGAGCAGACCACTGCCAAACGAACGGCGAAATGGAGCGACGACGGCCAGGGCTTTGAAGCCCGCGATTCCGCCGTCTTCGACACGCCTGACGGCAAAGTGATGGTCACGACCGTTCGCAAATGGGCGCTGGCGGCGGACGGGAAATCGCTAGTGATCGAGATCAATCGGACGGGACCGGAAGGCGTGATCAAGACAAAGCGGACATTCAACCGAAAATAGCGCAATTTAAAGTCCTTGAGAACCAAGGAGTTTAGACATGGATTCGCGATTTGAGGTCAGCAAGCGTTTGTTTCCAGAGCTCAAGGTCTTTGCCTTCGCCCCAAAGTTCGAGCAGTTCTGAAGGTGCTGTCAGGACGCGATCAATAGCTGACTGGGCCTTTCGAGCCAGTTCGCGGCTGGGGCGTAGCCCGACACTCTCAACCCAAGTGTCCATGGATTCTGTGTAACTATCGCGGGCTCCCCAATTTCCTTGAAGCCTGGCGATCACCTCCGCCGCCGCGAGGGCCTCTTCGGCATCTGGGCTTTCCAGGTAATCGTTCCCAACGGCGAGAACCTTATCAAGAGTCTCTTCGACGTAAGAGAGATCATCTCTCTCTTTGAGATCGTAGGCCCAGTCACAAGCGGTATCGTTATCAAAGACTCCGTGCCCCCATGCTCCCATGACTCTCTCCTATATCGATGATTTCGCCTTGCCGGCGACCGAGTGCCAATCGCGTTGAACGGGCTTTTGTTCGTTCACTTCCGTGGATCACTCTACTCCGCGCATCCAGACATTCTATTAATTAAGATAACCAATAGCGAGTGAGATCTCATCGTATCAGGCTATCTATTGAGGGTTCGCCCAAATTGTTATTTAGTATTCTCAGCCCTCCGCGCAGACCTCCCTTTTCCGTCTTCAGTTTAGTAGAGTACGCATCCGCCGAAATATTTGGACGGGTAGTAATATGGCGGACGTTTTAGCAACTTCTCAGACAGAGTTTAATATTTGAACTCGAGCTACGGAGTAGATCGATGCCTTCCGGCTGTAACCTAAGCCGGAGATCACTCCGCTCTACTAACAAAGTAATGCATCTATTTTAAGGGGGCGCAGACTTGTGGGGGCGCCCTAATTTCAATCCCGCATGAGTTTCACGAAACTAAAAGATCGGATTAATGGCCTCCCCCTGGTGCTGGCAGGTCCGATAGTCCGCCGCGTCGAGCCCAAGGCTGCCACGGTTTGGGTCGCGTTGCGGCGTAGCCGCCGGATCCGAATGCAGGTCTTCGATGCGGCCGGAACCCTGGTCGCAGAGGGCGCACACGATACGCGGGCGATCGGAGTCAATCTTCACATCGCGTGTATCACCGCAACGCCTCTCGCCTCCGGACCGCTGACCGCCTTTGCTGCCGGGACGACCTATCAGTACAACCTCTTCTTCGATCATCTTGGTGGCTTCGACGACATTCAGAACGGGGCCGACCTCTTTGGCCCTCGGATTGTTTCGACGTCTGACGTGCCGGCGGTGGCTGAAGATGAAGCCCGCGTCAAGCTGACATACGCCAACGATGGAGGCCCCACGCGGCCGAGTTTTGTCTTGCCCCCGCCGGAACTGAGCCAGCTCCGCGTGCTCCACGGCTCGTGCCGCAAAGTGTCAGGTGAACACAGCGACGCCCTGGAAGCAGCCGACCACATCTTGCGCGAGGAGTTCAAGACTCCTAAACAGCGTCCGCATATGCTGTTTCTGACCGGCGACAATATTTACAACGACGGCTGTGAGATCGACGAGTTCAAGGTGATTCTGGATGCCGCCCCGGTCCTTCTTGGCTGGGACGAGTCGATCCTCATTGTTACTGGCTCGCCGCCGAACATCTCCGCGAAGTTCAGTGAGATGTCGGGACCGCGCTGGGGCCACAGCCTCGGCACTGCCGGGCTCAGCAACTCTGGACCGCATTACCGTCATTTCTTTGGCCTGGGAGAGTCCGTTGCACTCTATCTCCACACCTTTGCGGATGTTCTCTGGCCGCCAAACCTGGAATATCAAAATCACACCTTCCAATTCCGCGGCACGTTGCCGGCAGTGCGTCGCGCGCTCGCCAACATCGCGACCTATATGATCTTCGACGATCATGAGTTCACAAACAGTTGGAACCTCACTGCCGAGTGGGTGGAGTCGGTGCTGGGCAAGCCGTTGGGCCGACGCATCTATCAGAACGCACTGTCCGCATATGCGCTCTGCCAGGGCTGGGGAAACACGCCCGACCGGTTCGAGACCGGCGCGGGAAAGGAACTTCTCGATGCACTTGTCGATTGGTCGACCGCGGAGCGCGGAGGGACATCGTCCCCCAACGGGCCGCTTGGACGCATCGCCAAGAGTGTGGGCCTGCCCGAAGCCGCCGCGTTCCATGCAGTACGCGATTGGTCCGGCTTTCACGGCTCCGACGTTATACGCTGGGACTATACCGTCCCGTGTCCGGGCCTCAACATCTTGGTGCTGGACGCGTATATGTGGCGAGCTTACGAGGACGCATACACTAATCCCATCATCATTGGTGACGCCGGTCTCAACCAGCAGATCGATCAAGCTCTCTTTCCGGAGACGGAATGCTCGTTGATCGTAGTATCCAATGTTGCGATCAGTCTGCCCGGCGGAGGTGGGGCGATCAAGGAACTCCGTTGGAAGCTTCTCAACATTTTGACCAATCTGCTATTACCAACCGGACTAATTCTCAATCTGATCTGGCTCTTGGTGGCATTATTCATGGAAGCGATCCTGAAAGGCCCCTTTCCGCCACTTTCAGCACTTATTCGCTTGTGGATGTACGGGCCGGAATATGGCGCGGGCTACGAACATCAGACCAAAGGGTTCGAGCTGCTCATTTCACGCGCAGCGCACCGCGCTCCACAGCTCAACAGCGGGAAGCGTCAGGCTCGCGTGGTCTTTCTCTCGGGCGACGTCCACTATACCTGTTGCATGCGCATGGAATACTGGAGCCGCGTTCCTTTCGGTAAGACTGCAGCGGCGGTCGAGGGAGTGCTCGCTCAGTTGACCAGCAGTCCGTGCAAATGGGTCAATCCGTCCAAGAGTAAGCTCGACGATACCAAGATTCACCACTTCGCGGGGTGGAGCAACCAGCCGACTCTGACCTGGACGTCTCAACCGAAGGCTTCGCCCTGGCGGTTCAAGAAGAGCCCCTGGATGATGGAGTACGATCCGACGGCGAGTCAGCCGCTGATGAATCCAGATCCCGAATGGCGCTACTCGTTGCAACCAATCACGCCCAAGCGACCGGTTGACCATGAGCCGCTCGAAATTCCCGACCGCCCCAATCCAACTCTCGACGATCAATTCGCGGAGATGGAGCAGATTGAGCCCATCATTGTCAGCGACCTCGAATCGGCCGACTTCCTGAAAGTGAACAACCTGGCTGATGTGATTTTCAACTGGACGCCCGGCAGCCGGGAGGTTATTCAACGCGTGTGGTGGCGGGGACGGCCCGCCATCGACTCCAAATGGGCGATCAGCAAATTCATCGTCCCCATGGAACCGGCGGCATCACCGCCGCGCCTACCTCATTGAGGCCGAGTATGCCAAACACCCCAGCCTTCCTTCAGAACGTCTTCATGCTGCTGGCCCCGCTTCGGTTTGCCGCCGAGAACGAAGATTATCTACGCGATCTCGCCGCCGCCGTCGGCTGGGACCTCGATGAAGTGGTGGGTTTCGACGCCGCTGCTGCTGCGGCCGACCTCCGCGTGATCGCCGATCATGCAGATGCGCTGGCCAATCATCTGGTAATACCGCCAGACAGCCTGTCGGAATTTATCGCAGCTCTTGATGACGCCGGTCAAACCTTCGCCGCCGTCCGCGACCTTGGCGGTATTCTTGGCAACGCGGATACCACGCATCTCGACGACTTTGCCAAGGCGTTGTTAGAGGCGCTGGTCATTTCGAGCTGGTTTCGATTTTCGCCGGTCAGCTTCTCGATTGCCGAGATCCTGGGCCTGGTGGTGGCGCCCGATGACGGCGCGCTCATCCCGGCCATCCGTGATGGCGAACACCTGATTCGCGCCGAGCATCGTCGCGGAGAGTTGCGCCTCGGTCGGCTGAAGCCGCTGTTGCGTGATCCCGTTGAGTCGCTGCGCGAAGAATATTTCGCGAATGACGCGCTCGCCACCGTTGCCGGCGCCAATCAAGCTGCGGACAAACTTTTTCCTCGCCTGGCGCGGTTGGGATATCTTCTCGGGTTGGGCGTAAGTTATGGCCTTAAGCCCGCCGTGCCGGTGACGGGCGGAGCCCCGGTTTTAGGCCGGCTCGCCCACATGCTCACGCTCTATGTCTCGCCCAATGACGGCGACGCGTACGGCGTGACGCTGGCCCTGTCTTCGGCGGACCGCGGCCGCCGCGGTCTGCTCATTCGCCCCTTTGGGACCATTGCATTCCAGTGCCAGGCCGGCGACTGGAACCTGAGATTCAATAGCAGCGGCTCGATCCGCGGCTTGCTGCTCGGCCCCAACGGAGTTGAGACCAGCGGTGGTGAGAGCTGGCGCCTCGCGCTCGCAGCCGAGCGGACAACAGACGAAACCGAAGGCGAGACCGAAGGCAAGACCGAGACTGTACCCACGACACTTGGAGGCGGCGGCACCGGCATCTCTTTCGGCAAGGTCCGGATCGAGGGTGAATTGGAGCTTGGCCAAAAGGCGCGGCACGCCGCCCTTAATCTCATCGTTGAGAAAGCCCATCTCACACTAGCCGGGTCCGATGGCGACGGTTTCCTGTCCAGCGTGCTACCGCCGGAGGGCATCTCTACCGAGTTCGATTTCGACATCGGCTGGTCCAATCAAAACGGCTTCCACTTCAGCGCCAGCGCGGGATTGGAAGCGACGTGGCCGCTCCACGCTTCGATCGGGCCGGTGTCGATTGATTCGCTCACTCTGGGAATCAGAACGGACGGCGATCTTCTGGCCCAGGCATCGTTCGGCGCCAGCCTCAGCCTCGGTCCGTTCTATGTCCGGATCGACAAGGTCGGTCTAGAGGCGCTCATCGACTTTCCGGATAATGGAGGCAACCTCGGGATTGCGGATCTGGACCTCCGTTTCAAACCTCCGAACGGATTGGGCATTGTGATCGACGCCCCAACCGTTTCCGGCGGAGGATACCTGCGCTTCGATTCGCAGAAAGGCGAATACAGCGGCGTGCTGGAACTCCGGATCTCGGATCTGGTCACGGTCAAAGCCATCGGGATTCTGACGACGCGGATGCCGGACGGCGCCAAAGGCTATTCATTACTGATCATCATCACCGCGGAAAATTTCAAGCCGATCCCGCTCCCGCTGGGCTTTAAACTGACTGGTGTCGGCGGATTGGTGGCCGTCAATCGCACATTCGACGAGGCCGTCCTGCGCGCCGGGCTCAAGAATCACACGCTGGACAGCGTGATGTTTCCGAAAGATCCGATCCGCAACGCGCCGCAAATTCTCAGCAATCTGAACAAGGTCTTCCCGCCGGCCAAAGGCCATTATCTGTTCGGGCCGATGGCGCAAATCGCCTGGGGCTCGTCGGCGCTGATCACGGCGGAGCTGGGCATTGTGTTAGAGCTGGGCGCGCGGCTGCGGTTGCTGGTCCTGGCCCAAATAGCCGCGATTCTGCCCAGACCGGAGAACGATCTGGTGCGTTTGATGATGGACGCCATCGGCACGGTCGATTTCGATCAGGGCACGGCCGCGATTGACGCAACTCTCTACGATTCACGGCTGCTGAAGAAGTTCGTGCTGACAGGCGACATGGCCATGCGCCTGAAATGGGAATCGTCGCCGAGTTTCGCCCTGGCCGTCGGCGGATTACACCCCGCCTTCAATCCGCCGCAAAATTTTCCCAAGTTGGAACGTATCGCCATCAACCTCTCTTCCGGCGACAATCCGCGACTCCGCTGCGAAGCCTATTTCGCGCTGACCTCCAACACCGTGCAATTTGGCGCGCGCGCGGAACTCTATGCCTCCGCGTCCGGATTCAGCATTCAAGGGGAGACCGGATTTGATGTCTTGATCCAGCTCGACCCGTTCCATTTCCTGGCCGCTTTCTACGCGCAACTACAGCTCAAACGCGGTTCGACCAATTTGTTCAAGGTGCGGGTCGAAGGCGAGCTCGAAGGCCCACGTCCGCTGCACATCAAAGCCAAAGCCACGTTTGAAATCTTGTGGTGGGATGTGACGATCCGCATCGACAAGACGCTGGTCGAAGGCGAAAAGCCGCCGCGTCCCGAACCGATCGATGTGTTGCCGCGATTGAAAGAAGCCCTCGGCAATCCGGGCAATTGGGTGAGTCAGCTTCCTGCCGGCCAGCGCCAAACGGTCACGTTGCGCACACAGCCGGGAACGGCAACCAGTGTCCTGCTCCATCCGCTCGGCACCCTGACAGTCAAGCAAGGCGTTGTTCCGCTCAATCTGGAGATCTCCAGGTTTGGCCAGGCGGCTCCCGCCGGAGCACGCCGATTCACGATCAGCAGCGTCAGCCTGGGCACTCAGAGCCAGACGATTCGGCTGGTCAAAGACTTCTTCGCTCCGGCGCAATTCTTCGAGATGAGCGATGACGAAAAGCTCTCCAGGCCCTCCTTTGAACAGATGACAGCCGGCGTCGGCATCGGTTCGGATGAATTCGTCTTCACCGCCGACAATAACGACTGGCTCGAAGTCGGAGCAATCGAATTCGAAACCTGGATTGTGGATCAAGAAGATGGTGAAGCCCGGCGCAGCAATCCGGAGGATCCGAATAATCTGTATAAATTGAGCCCGAAACTTCTGGGCCAGCAAGCTCGATTCGGCGCCGCCGGCAACAGCGATCTTCGTCGCAGCGGCAGAGCTAAATACCTTACCGGGGTAAGCAAGCATCGGATTGAAAAAGAGGGTTGGAGCATCGTTGCAACCGATGATCTGAAGGTACAGCCGATCCCCGGCATTGAGGCGGGCAAACCCGCGTCCTATTCGGAAGCCGCGCAGGCGCTGCGCAAAATGGAAGCGGAGAATCCCGAGAAAGCGGGCGGCCTGAAAATTCTTCGCCTGTCGGATCTGTCCGATCGTTAACTCGCCGGTAATTCTGGAGAAGTGGTGATGGCCATTCCAACATCCGCAAATTATGTATTCCTGCCCTGGGTACGTCAGGGAGCTGCTGCCGGCATTCAGACGCCGGACAGCTTAAGCACAAATCAGGCCGGAGTTGTCTCGGTCACCGTCAAGCTGCGAGTCAATAACACCGATGATATCGATCGGCCAGTCCGCCTGTATGGCCCCGGCGATATCATCGGCATCGATCCGCAGCAGGTAGTTCGCACGGAACCGCGCCATCTGGCCACGGATTTCGAACCGAACTACTTTCCGGCTATTGAATTTGATCGTCCGGACTTCCCGTGGCTCTTTACGCCCGCGAAAGCGAACGACACCGGCCAACTGCGCCCCTGGCTTTGCCTGGTGGTCGTGCGGAAGAAAGCCGGCGTGGCGTTACGCGTCGATCGCAATCTGCCGCTGCCGGTGCTTGAAATCAAAGGCTCGGCCCACCCGGAGCTCGAGCTGCCGGATTTATCGGAAACATGGGCCTGGGCGCATGCGCAGATCACCGGCAGCCAGCGGAACGAAGCTTCGTTGAAAGCTTCATTGGCGGGCGATCCGGCGTTGACGGTGTCGCGATTGCTATGTCCGCGCCGGCTCGATCCACTGACGGATTATCTGGCTTGCGTTGTGCCGACATTCAAGCTGGGTTGCAAAGCGGGGCTCGGTCTTCCGATTGAGCCCGCCGATGAAGAGAAGCTGGAACCCGCCTGGGTGCTGGGAACGCAAACTTCTTCAGATGTGACCTTGCCGGTCTATTATCACTGGGATTTCCGCACCGGCGCCGGCGGCGATTTCGAAGAGTTGGTGCGATTGCTGAAACCGCGCGTGATCCCTCAAGAGGCCGGCAAACGGCGGATGGAGATCGGCCAGTCAGGACTCCAAACCACGCCTCCGGTACCACCGGGCACGATCCTCGAACTTGAAGGCGCGCTACGCATTCCGGATGCCGAAACCGCCGACTGGCCGCAGGGGACGCGCTTGCCCTTTCAGACCGCGCTCAAAAAGATCCTCGATGCGCCGTGGCAGGCAATGAAAGAGGATGGCGAAGAGGTCAAAGACCCGCTGGTGGCGCCGCCGATCTACGGTTGTTGGCAGGCGGCGCGACATATTGTAGAGATTCCCCCAGAACCACCGGCTGTTCTGCCCCCGCCACCCCAGCCACTATGGTTGCATCAATTGAATCTCGATCCGCGGCAACGAGCGGTCGCCGCGCTGGGCACAAAGGTTGTGCAGGCTCAGCAAGAACTGTTGATGGCTTCAGCCTGGGAACAACTCGGCGAGATCGAACGAATCAATCAAATGCGTCGTCAGGCCCAGCTCGCCCGCGCCGTCAATGGCGCGTATTACGCTAAACACTTCTCTCGATTCTCCGAAGAGGCGCTGTTGAAAGTGGCCGCCGCGGCGCAATCGCGCGTCATCATCGAAGCAACCGACAGAAACAACGTCAAAACGAGAGCGTTGCTCTCACAAAGAATTTCGCAATCGGCGATCCCCGACCGGACTCTCTCCGCGCCGTTGCGCCGGTTGACCAATCCGCGCGGCACAATCAGCAGCCGCTTCCGATCAGTTGAGACGCCGTCCATGAACATCGTGGCAAGACTGAACACCACACCAATTGTCCAGTCTCAGAAGAAAGAAGCGGGGTTGGTGACGATCAACCAGATCTCAGATCTTGGGACCGGCCCGTGGTTGCGATTGTTAAAGGATCACGTCCGTTTCGAGCGAGTTTCCCCGGCGCTCGACACCGCACCGGGACTCGGCAATTTCAAAGTTGTGGCCGAAGGCTCTGTGCGCACCCTGATGGACTTCACGCCGGGATCGCCTGACAATGTCGAGGCGCAGGTGTTTCGGGAGGCGGCGAGAAGGCATCAGACCTACCTCACGCACCAGGCCTTTTTATCCATTTTGACATTCCCGGCGCCGTCAATGAATCTCTCCAATACTAAAGAGGCGCTGTTGCAGAGCGTAAATCCCGAGAAGACCATCAAAACACGGATCCAAGCTTCATTCAAAATAACCGGCGACGCCGAACCGGGCGGCGATCCGCTTGAACCGATTCTGGACGCACCCAATTTTCCGCAACCCATGTATGAAGCTTTACGCGATCTCTCGCAGGACTTTCTCTTCCCAGGTTTAAAGCACGTGCCGCCGAACACCGTTGCGCTGTTGGAGACCAACTCTCAATTCGTCGAATCATTTTTGGTTGGGCTGAACGCCGAAATGAGCAGCGAACTTCTTTGGCGCAACTACCCGACCGATCAGCGTGGAACGTACTTTCGCCAGTTCTGGGACGGCGAGCAACCCGACATCGAAGAGATCAAAAAGTGGGGCAACACCCAGCTTGGCAAGAATGCGACCCAAAGCGAAAAGTTAGTGCTGCTCATCCGCGGCGAGCTACTGCGCCGGTATCCGAATTCGGTCATCTATGCGGTCGCCGCGAAGCGAAAGGGCGGGCTGCTTGATCTGTCGCCCAAACCGGAGGATGAACGCCATCCACTCTTTCGCGGCACGATGAAGCCGGACGTTACGTTTCTGGGTTTTGATCTGAAGCGCGAAGATGCCCTTGCCGATCCCGGCTGGTTCTTTGTTATCCAACAACAACCGACCGAGCCATACTTCGGGATGGATGTTGCGAACTTCGATCAGCCGTTGCCGCCGCTCACAACGTGGAATGATTTGAGCTGGCGGCATCTGGTCGCCAACGAAGATGAACTGAAGGCGCTCTCGCACGCCTCGATCAAAAAAGTGTTGCCGGATCTCGCCCAGGCAAAGTGGGGCAAAAACTCCGCGCATCAAGCTTATATTACGCTGCAACGCCCGGTGCGCTTTGCCATTCACGCCAAGGAAATGATCCCGCAGAGCTAAAAGCAACCATGCAAACTCCCAATCCCGACATTCCAAATATCCCGAATACGCCCGAAGTGGGAATGCCACTGTCATTCGGCGCTGCCCGGCCGGTCGTTTTGTTCCCGGTGCGGCTGGAGACGAGGTTCTTTCCGCAAGCTGATGGCAGCTCCGAACTGCGCGTGCGTGTTTACCCCGACAATGTGCATATCGATTCGCACGAACCGGCCTTAACCAGTGACGAGTTAACCTGGGGGCAACACTTCTGGGAACAGACCTGGCGCGCCGTCAATGATGAAGAACGCAGCAAGACCGCATGGCGACAGTTAGCGGACCGTTTTGATCCGCCGCGCGCTGCATGGATCGCGCGCGCGCTCAAGCCGCTGAATCCCGAAGAGCGTCCGACGGCTCCTGTCGCTGCCGATAAGCCTTTAGCTAAACCGCCGCGCTTTCCCTCTCCCCCGACCAAGGCGGAAGCCTGGACCCGTGCTCCCGTCACGCGCGTATTGCCAAACCTCTGGGTCGTGCTCGGTTACAAAGACGGGCGATTGGTAGTCAATACCAAGGGCAATTTGATCCCAGCTGCCCTGGCGACCGGACCTGACCCATCTCCATCGGCCGCTGTTGATCAATTCGGGATCGACAACGGGATGAAGTGGATGGTGGATTTCAACGCGGCGGAGGCGGTCGGGATGGGAATTCGCGTCAAAATGAAAAAAGAGGATGCCGCCGCCGGATTGGATTTCCTGCTGGTCATGGGCATCAGGGATACGCTGGGTGGAACAACGGACGGGACGCCGCAGCTGCTGGAACTGTTCGACGCGCACCATTACACCAGCGGATTGAGCTTTGTGCCGCAAGGCACGCCTTCGAACAATACGTTGGATGAGCTTTCCGGCTTCAGTTCGAAGGATCCCGGCCACGAAGCAAGCTATCTGGTCGAGCGGGCCGCGCCGCCATTTCAGCCCGGCGACGGATCGAATGCCGATGTGCTGACGACTGCGTTGGGATTGACGAACGCCGGTCAGGCCTTTGCCAACCTTCCAAATGCTGCGTTGAAGGAACAGTTGGACGCGCGGCAAATGAATACGGCGCTGTGGCAGGCCACCTGGGGATATTTCCTGCTGCAAATGCTCGGCGTGGGCAGAGCCGGCGAAAGCCCGTTGACCGATGACGACATTGCCTGGACGCGCGGCCATTTCATCGATTACGTGCGTTCGAGCGGTCCGCTGCCGGCAGTCCGCGTCGGTAAACAACCCTATGGCATTCTCCCTGTGACATCGCTCAATGCCTGGAAGCCAAAGACCGGTCAGGACGACCAGTTCAAACGAGACATGGCGATGAAGGATTTTCTGCTCCGGCTGCGCGACATCTGGAGGCGTAATTATCCCGAGGTACCGCGCCTCGGGCGTGGCGGGGATTTAGATCTCGATCTGGCCCAGGTTCTGAGCATGGATGGTCTCTCATCCAATTACTCGATACGCCACTTGACGGGCCGACATTACCTGGAACACCTCTTTGTGTTTCTAAGCGCTGATTTTTTTGGGGACGTCTGGGACGTCGATCCGACAGATATGACCAGAGAGGGGGCGATCGCGCTCGCCAGGATTCGCGCCGCCAAGAAGAACGCCGTCTCTCAATGGTGGGCGACACAAGAGCAGTTGCCCACCACAGTCTTGCAGGCGTTGAGAGTCGCCTGGCGCCCAAGATTGTCACGCGGGGTGTTTTCACCGCCCGTCGCAACACTGAGAGGCGCATTGGTGCAAGCCGATCACAACTCGTCCCTCTCGCCGAACTACATCGAATCGCTGCTCGCCGCGCGAGACCTCAATGCCATTCGACACGAAACGGTCCAGCAACCACCGCCGCGGGCATTGCTTTATCTCTTGCTGCGCCACTCGATGCTACTGGAATACGCCGCTGCCGCCTCGCGGATGTTGAAGCTGCAACCGGCGATGCGCCGCGAGCCGGAGCTGGTGGACCTGCCGTTAGGACAATTAACGCATACCGTCTGGCGGCAGATGACGACGAAGATCACGGTCCAGGGCGTTCAAAATCCAATCGAGATTGGTAAATATTTGCTCGGCTTCACGCCTTCCGGCGAACCCGACGTCGGACGAGAACCAGATCTGAAACCGCTGAGCGAATTCCGCGCCGGACTGGCGCATCTCAAATCGCTCGGCGCCGACCGTCTCGAACAGTTGCTGACCGGCACGCTCGATCTCTGTTCTCACCGGCTGGATGCGTGGATCACATCGTTTGCGACAAAAAGATTGGCCGAAATGCGTCAAGCGAGTCCGACCGGCGTGCTCTTCGGCGGTTACGGCTGGGTCATGAACCTGAAGCCGTCGGCTGTTCAAACTCCAATCGAGCCCCCGGCCGGCGAACAAGGGCCGCTCTTTCTGTCGGCAGATAATCCCGGCTTCGTTCACACACCTTCGCTGACGCAAGCAGCCACAGTAGCCGTATTGCGGAGCGGCCATCTGGCCCACGCCGGTAATCAAATGCCGAACGACCTGCTGGCCATTGATCTATCGTCGGAGCGTGTGCGTTTGGCAACCTGGCTGCTCGATGGTGTGCGGCAAGGACAACCGCTCGGCGCGCTGTTGGGCTATCGATTCGAGCGCCGTTTGCAGGAGGTTGGGAAGGCGCAATTCATCGCGGTCTTCCGCGAACTCGCTCCGCTGGTAGCGCGAAAGCTGGGGCAATCCGGTCAACCGTCGAGTGAGCCGGTCGAAAACATTGCCGCCAACAATGTCGTGGATGGGTTGGCCTTGCTGCGTCGCTGGCAGCAGGGGAAGCGCACGACGCCGCCGCAATGGAACCAAGTGACCATTCCTTTCGGCCAACAGGTCGGCCAACAAAAGGTCAAGCTTCCTCCGGCCGATCTCAACAATCCGGAATTTAAGGCAATCCAGAATGAACTCGCAGGATTGGAGGACGCGGTTGACGCCGTCAGCGATGCGTTGATGGCTGAAAGCGTCTATCAGGTCGTGCGCGGAAATCCATTGCGAGTAGCCAGTACGGTGGAATCCATTGCGGGCGGCGAAACACCGCCACCTGAACTTGAAGTTGTGCGGACGCCGCGCACCGGTATCGCGCTGACGCACCGGCTGGTGACGTTGTTCAGCGGTGAACCGGTTCTGCCGCCGGAATGGAGACCGCCGCCGTATCCACAACGTGCCAATCTCGAGCCGCACTTGAACGCCTGGGCGGCGCGGCTACTCGGCAGCCCCATCAACGTGCGTTGCGTGGTTGAGCGGTTAGATCCCGCGACCGGAAATGCGGTGGAATCGAAAGAACTTCGCCTCCACCAGCTGCGCCTGGCTCCGCTCGATTTCATCTACGCCGCCGAAGGCGGACAAGGAACGCAACAAGCGGAGATTGAACAGCGCATCCTATATACGATGATGCGTCTGCCGGACGGCTTCACACCTGGTTCACTGCTTCGCGTCAATCCCAATCGCAGGCCGGAATGGAAAGCGAGCGAGTTGAGTTACGGCGAATTCAACGAGGTTCTCAGAACTGCGCGCCGGCTGATCTCCGCGGTTCGTGCGATTGACGCCGCCGATCTCAATTTGCCGGAGCGAAAAGAGGATTTCAGTGTGGATGTTGCCGAGCTGGAAAAGCGCACGGGCAGCGCCAACGGGTGGTTTCAGCGGACTCTGAACGAATTGCGTCAGTTGTTGAAAACGCCTGAGACAGCCGGCTTGGAATCACTCCGCGATTGGATGATGCGCGCGGCAACCTTCGGCATTCCGGGCGCAATCCCTCTTTCCGCCGCCGGCGACAGTCCAGCCGACCGCGAAATACTGCTGGCTCAGGCGGGCTCTATTGAAAGAGAACTCGGGCAACGCTTCGATCAGATCACAGCGCTGTTATCCGGCTTCAACTCAAATACCGCGACACTCGAAGACCGACGCGCGTTGGCGCTGTCGCTGATGCGTATCGTCTTCGGCAAAGCATTCATCGTACTGCCGCGTTTCACGCCGGCGAACGCCCCGGAGCTTGAGAAAGCGCTGGCCGATAGCACAAAGTTACAGGACGGCGATCCGCTCGCTTCGACCACATGGTTCCAACGGATGGCTCGCGTGCGCGACGGCGCGGCACGGCTTAATGCCACACTGAACTATTCCGAGGCGCTCAATACCGGCGAAAAACTCAAACTGACCATCGCGCAGCTCCCATACGGTCCCGACGACCGCTGGGTCGGCTTGGCGTTGAAACCCGGTCAGACTCTGCCCGGCGGAAAACTCTCCATCGCCGTGCAATCGACGGCGCCGATCGACGTCCACCAACCGCTGGCCGGGGCGCTCATCGACGAATGGGTAGAAGTCGTACCGAACGCGACCGAAACCACGGGCATCGCGCTTCAATACGATCAACCCAATGCGGCTCCCCCGCAAACAATTCTTCTCGCCGTGCCGCCGGAGCTTGATGTCCAGTGGACGGTCTGGTCGCTGCAACAGGTATTGCTGGAAACTCTCGATCTGGCCAGAATCCGGGCCGTCGATCCGGACGCGTTGGACGAGGTCGGACATTATCTGCCGGCGTTGTATTTTGCTTGCAACACCTCCGGCGATACCGTTTCGACCGACTTCACGGCAATTAAGTAAAGGAAGAAGCCATGCCATCAATCACCAGTTGGATACGGTTGGAACCGCGCAGCCGCAACGCTGAAATGAACACCAGCTTGCAAGCCAGAATTTATGATCCGCTCTGGATGCTGGCGCGACAGTGGCAGTTCGGAGAATTCCAGGGCGAAGACAACGGCTCGCCCGTGATGGCGCGCTGGAAGGCAGAGGCAGCGCGACTCACCCGCTATCACGCGGGCGCTATTGCGCCGAACACCAGAGTCAATGCCGCGAATTATGACGGCAGCCGCATCCCTCTCGAAACACTGACCGAGCGCGAAACGATCCGCCCTCTCACCAATCAAACGGCGCAGCCGGAAAAACTCAGGACGGCGGCAGAGGCCGGTCAGCACTTTCT
>Ga0081539_10003640_pt1 | contig 18570 bp, 18 predicted proteins | sample TabmetS4T2R2_FD_71023 | JGI IMG/M metagenome (GOLD analysis project Ga0081539, IMG submission 71023) | Tabebuia heterophylla rhizosphere microbial communities from the University of Puerto Rico - S4T2R2 | ecosystem: Host-associated > Plants > Roots > Rhizosphere ...
CGTTCATTCTCAATGGGCCCATTACCGACACGTGGTGGGCCTTGAAATTACCGGGCGGCGGCACTTACACCAGCGTCACGGTCGCCGTCGCCATCGTCGTCTTCTAACAGAAACCCAACAGTACAGATTTCTTCGGGTGACCAAAGCGTCTAGCAGCGGACTCCCACACGCACACGGAGGTGCGCCTTGAGCCAGGTTCTTACCGATTCCAAAGTTGTCATCAACGGCAGCAACATGTCCGCCTATCTGCTGTCCCACGATCTGCCGCAAGACGTTGAGACGCACGACAACACCGCGATGACTAAAACCGCGCGGCAGTTTCAGCCGGGCCTGAAGGTCCATTTGCTGACGCTCGAATTCCTTCAGGATTATGGGAGCGGCGGTCCCGACCAGACCTTCAGTCCGCTGGTCGGCGCCGCCGCGTTCGCCGTCACGATTAAAACATCGAGCGGTACCACGACCACGGGCAACCCTGAATATCAGGGCAACTTCATCGTGGAGCATTACGATCCGATGACCGGCCGCATCGGCGAGCTGCAGAAATGCACCTTGCGGCTGAAGCCGGCCGGCCCACTGACCCGCGCGACTTCGTAATTTCCCGCATTCGCGAATGGGGAGCGGTACATCGGCGAGAGTGCAGACGTCTGCACTCTCCGAATGCAGAGCGGGCCGCCAACGGAGGACGGGGCAAGCCTCCGACACTTTTCGATCCTGCACAAGAAGGTGACGTTTCAACATGTCCAACACAGCGCACGTCGTGCATCTGAACGAGGTCCCGTACTTCGAGCTGGCTGCAACGGAACTTGTCTTCCGCATCGACACCGCCAATCCGCAGCGGCCGATTTACTTTCATATGGCGCCGTATACGGCGGGCCAAATCAAGGCCGCGCTGAAAGGATTGAAGGCGAAAATCAAAGACGCCGGCGCCACGGTTCTTTCCGAGGATGCGGATCCGGCGCCGCTATATGCGCTGTTCGATCAGTTGTTTCGCCGGATGTCCAATGTGGTTCTCAACGCGGACGGCGCCGAAGCGACGCTCGCGCAGCAGCAGGCGTGGCTGGATCGCAATCCACGCCTGAAGGCCCGAGTCATCAACGAGGGTTTTTGCCTGGTGTTCGTCAAGAAAGCCGGCATGCCGCAGCCTGGCATCGAGGTCAACGGCCGTGCTATCGACCAGCCGGTTGTTCTCGAGGACCTGCTCAAGCTCGATGAGGGGGCGAAGGTCGACTTTCTGTGTGTCGCCGAGGATCGCGCGGCGAATGCACCGGTCGCGATCGCCGTCTCGCACCAGTTCGAAATCGAGTCCAGTCGCGACTTCAGCGTCTACGACCGCGCATCGCAGCGACAGATCGAGAAATCCTCCGGATTTACGACGATGGATGTCGATTACGACGCTCTCGAGAGGCTCTATGATCGAACCATTCGCAGCGTGTCGGGATATGCAATTGACGGCGAGGCCTGCACGGAAGCGAACAAGAAGATCTGGCTGCCGCGGCTGCCGTTCTATCACAAGAAGCTCGCGCTCGACGCTCGCTTCGAGGACATCACAAAAAAAAACGGCTGATCCTCGAGCAACTGCCCAAAGCGTTTCGATTGCGCGACGAGCTGGGGGCGCCCGCGGACGGCTGCATCCTGGAATCCTCGTTTCACGAGCTGTATCCGTTGCTGGGCGATCAAGCTGCCCAGGACGCGGTGCGTGCGAATCAGCCGGGACGCCATTGTCCGAAGTTGCGTCACGATCCTAATGCCTGCCTGGGTTGTCCGAACAACCCCTACGAAAAGCAGGGCCGACTCGAGAAGCTCGCGCAAGGTGCGACCACGACCGAACTGGTCGAGAGTGCATTCCGGCTACATGACCTCGCTGAGCTGGGGCTGATGGATACCGTCCATCCGGTCGAGGAATTGGTTCTCCGGCTCACGCATCAATATCGCCTTGCGGAACGCATGAACCGGCAGGCGGAGTTCATCGCCGGCCGAGTCGCCGAAATGTTCACGAAGAAGAAATAGGCGCACAAATGTCCAACTCCAACACCATCGCGTTCAATCTGACCGTCGACAATGCCGATGCGCAGGAGAAGTTTCAGCAGACGACTGATGCCCTGAAAGCGATGGGTGTCAGCGCGAAGGATGCCGAGGACGCATACAAACGCCTGGGGACGTCGGCCGTGCGCGCGCAGGAACTGATCGGCCAGATGAGCGCCAACAAGGCCGAGCGTGAGATCACTCGATTCCAGACCAGCCTGAAGCTCTCGCGCGACGATGCGGAACTGCTGCAGAAGGCGTTGCGCAAAGACGACGGCAGCGCGCACTTCCAGGTGGGACTGCGCGACGGCATGAACGAACTGCAATCGTTTGCCGGCATGCTCGGGATTCAACTGCCGCAAGCGCTGGAAAAATATGCGGCGCGGATGCAAGGACTCCAGCCGCTAATGACGAGCGCCTTCAAGATAGCTGCTGTCATTGGAGTCATTGAAGTACTCGAACAGGTACCGAGGGCATTCGACAAGATCAGCGGTGCGATCACAGGCTGGGACGAGAAAGCGAAAGAAGCGTACGGCGATTTCATTCAGCTGAATCGGAATGCGGTACAGGAAGCCGAGCAGTTGCGTCTCAAGATCGGTGAGATCAAAACGATCGGGAAAAGCGGCACGACAAAAGATGTCCTGGAAGGTGCGGAACTCCAGGATGCGATCAGCCGGCAGACGCAGACGAATCAGGCATACCTGCGCGCATTGACGGCGATTAACGACCAGCGGACAGCGCGTCAGAACGTCGTGCCCCCAGCGACCGCCGCGATGGCCGATGCCTATGGGACGAGCGGACTGGATGTCGAGGCCAACCGGAAGGCCTATGAGAAGGCCTATCCTCCCGGTTCTGCGACCGACGAAGAACTCAAGACTCAAGCAGCCAATATTGCGAAGTCCCTCGACGAGGGAACGAAAACGCTGAAATCGCTCCAGTTGCAGCAAAAGCAACAGGCCGCGCAGACGAGTGCCGACATCCTCTCCGAGACCCAGCGCCGGGTCACTGCCGAGATCGAGGCCGAGCGTCGCAAATATGCCGCATTGACGGAGTTGCGCCAGGCGAATGTCACGGCGCACCTCGATGCGGCCCGAATCTCCGCGACGGAAGCGGCGTTGATGGAGCAACGGCTCGAAACGGAGCGCTATCAGGGTGACAACGCAGCCCTCGCGAAACGCATTGAGAATGCGAAATTGATGCGAGCGCAAGACGCAGCGGCAGCGGACGTGGAGTTGAAAACGCTCTATGCCGACCAGGAAGTGCTGGCCAGCCAGCACGCCGCGAAAATGATTGAACTCGGGCGAGCGGTCGACAAAGCGTTACAAAGCGATCAGCAACGTGTTTCAGATGAAGCGCAACATGCCATCGCTGTTGGCCTCGAAGTCGGAAGATACCAGCGTCCGTCGCTTCCAGTCGCAGGCCCTCCCCTGGAAGGGTACGAAATCGACGCGTATCGGAAAGCCAATCAAGCGCTGCAGCAGAAAATCGAACAGGCCAAAGCCATGCGCGGCTCGGATGCCGTCGCCGCCGAGACGGAACTCAGAAAGTTGTATGCGGAACAAGAGGCATTGGCGAAAGGCCACGCCGCGAAGCTTCTCGCCATCAGCCATCAGCTGCAGTCAACGCTTGAGGATGATCTGACACGGGCAGCGGGGGACATTCAACCCATTGCCACCCCTTTGCCAACTCCTTCTCCGGTCGAAGGCAAATACGATTACGAAATCGAAGCCGAGATGAAACGCGCCCGCACTCTCCAAGCGTTGCGCGAGACGGAGGCGAAATCGCGCCTTTCCCTCGGGATACTCACCGGTCGCCAGGAACTCGCCATTCAGCAGCAGATCGAAAACGAGGAATATGCGCTTGTGCAGCGCGGCCTGGAAGATCGCCGCCGCCTTGCAGAACAGATGCAGGTGTATGACCCGGTCGCCGGCAAAAAGGCCCTCGTCGAAGCGGCCGGGGAGTCCGAGGTCGCCGCGATCGAACATCAGCGCAAGCTGCTCGAATTGACGACCGAGTATCAAGCGCGCTTCATCACCAGCTTCCGCGACAGTGCCGGCCGCGTCTGGGATGACTTCTTCCAGCGCGGGCAGAACATACTGACATCGCTCGCCAACATGGCGAAGGGTCTGCTGAATACGATCGGCCGCACCCTGTTCCAGGATTTCGCGGCAGGCTTGCTGTCACCGCGCGGGCTGATTGGCCGCGGGCTCGGAAGTATTGCGGACGGAAGCAGCATCGGCGGAAGAATTCTCGGCGCAGTGGGTGTCGGCTCGGGAGCGGCATCGACAGCAACCGCCGGCTCGATCTTCGGCGGCATCGGCGATGCTAATGCAATGGGCGGCACGCTGGGTCTTGGGGTTGCCGGAGCGGGTCCCGGCATTCCTGCGACTGGATTCACCGGTCTGCTCGGATTGCATGGCGGTGCCGGCCTGTTCGGTTTGGGCGGCTGGACCATGCCCGTGATCGGCGGCTCCATTCTTGGCGCGATCGGATTGTACAAGCTGCTGCATCACAAGCCGCCCGCCGATATCGGCGCCGACCCGTATGCGAACGTTGCAGCGCAGACGTATCACTTCAACTCGACATTCCCGTTCGAGCGCCTGAATAACGCGATCACCGATCTGAACAATACGATGCGCCGGCTGGACGCCACAGTCGCGACGCTCGATACGAAAGATCCCGGTGTCGTCACGAAGGAAGGCTTTTCAGCGATCAAGGCGGATGTGCAGGACACCGTCCTCCGCGCCGCCAATACGCGGGAGTATGGCCGCGGCCTATGGCGCGCGATCAGCGGCGCGCCGGTTTAATTGTCGAATCTAATCGTGGGCAAAAAAGATGACTGCAGTTTTTCCGATCGAAGCATCGTGGCCGCTCATCCACGATCTGAAACACATCAACTACCTCGCGGATTACGGCGACGGGATTGTGCAGGGGGCGAATTTCAACCTCGCCTATACCCGCGCGAACGGAGAAGGCGGCGTCACCTCATACAAGGGCCAGAACCGGTTCACGCTGCGTTTCCAGGCGCTCGACTACAACGCCGCAAAGACGATCTGGGCGTTCTACAAAGCACGGACTGGAAATCTCGAGCCGTTCTACCTCTACAACATTCCGGAGGAGCGGGCGTCGATCGATCTGACCGGCGCGGATACGACAGGCCGGTATCTCGTGCGGTTCGAACAGCCCCAGCTCACACTCGAAAAGTTCACCGCCAGTTTGTTCAATGCCGGCATCTCAATGATCGAGTGCCGGTCATAGACCGCCGCTACTCGGACCCGCGGCTGAAGCCCGCGACTCAACCCACGGAAGGTTTCAAGAAATGCCTAAAGGCATACCCGGCGCAATCCTCACCGAGCTGAACAAGGACATCATCTCGGGAGGGTTCTTTTATCTCTTCGACATCGAGTTCCGATCCGGCACACGGTACTGGGACCAGAAGGGAAACGTGTGGGCCGGGCATCCCAGTGGATCCTCCAAAACCTACGAACCGCGCATCCTCGAGTGTTCGGATATTTCCTTCACGCCCGGGGACACGCAGCAGGTCTCGCTGCGCGTGTCGAACTGGGACGGCCTGCTCAGCCAGATCAATCAAACCGAATCAACGGCCGGTGCGAAACTGACGATCCGGCAATATGTGCCCGACGCCGGCGATGCGTTCGTGGTCTTCGTCGGCTATCTGGACGACATCACGGAACTCGCGCCGCGCGAGGCCGTGCTGACAGCCCACGACAACATTCCAGGTATGCGGGCGCTCGTGCCGCGCCGGCCGCTGGGCCCCACGTGTCTGCATGAATTTGCAAACACCGCCAGCTTTGTCAGCCTTACCCAAAATGATGGGTCCGGATGTCCCTATAGTCGGTCCCCGCTCATTGATGGGAGTGCGGGGACGATCGGCTTCATCGGCAACCTCTCGGGCGATATTTCCTCCAGCCTCACGTCGATTACGGTTTATCTGAACTCGGTACAATCCGGCGCCGGCATGCGCTACAAGGTCAGCGATCACATCCGGATCGGCAGCGAAATCATGCTGGTGACGGCCGCAGGAGCGCTCGATGGCTCCTATCGTCAAGCGCTCACCGTCACGCGTGCGTATCGCGGGACGGCGCCGGCAGCCCATAGCGACAATGCGCCGGTCTTCTTCAAGAATTGCCAGAAGTCCACGGATGCCTGCAAATGCAGGGGCATGTACGGAAACAATGCGGCCGACACATACTCGAGCGGCACGCGAAAGCGCAACTACTTCAGCGCCGTTCCGTTGCTGCATGGCTGGTCGAATGTCACCGTTCAAAACGGCAGGTCGCAACCGAAGATTCAGCAGATCGCCTTTTCGGGAAATGACAGCGCGTATGGTTCACGCATTCCGCTGATCTACGGCCGCGCGCGAATCGCGAATCCGATCCTGATGATGGCGCGGCTCGAGCCGCCCGAGCCGACGGCGGATCCAGGCGCACCGTCGAAATGGCTTACCACCGCATGGATTGTTGGGGAAGGAACGCTCGCGACGAATCCCACGAATAACGATCAGTCGCAGCCATGGAAGGCATACCTGACCTATCCCAACCCGGGGAAGGATCGCATCGGCGAGCCCTATATCGCCGTGAATGGTGCTCTCCGTCACGACCACGCGCTGACGGGCCTGGCGCTGAATATGGGTATCCAGTTCTCGAACGGCGCGATGGACTCGATCGAGCCGAGCAGTTCGTTCTTTCAGAACACCGAAGATTTGCAGACGTATTTCCTCGGTTTTTGGGGCACGGCCTGGGTCGCACTGCGTATCGACACGAGCGACCATCCGCTCACGGATCTGAAAGGCGGCGACGTCCAGGCGGCGATCGGCGTCGCATACGGCCGTTTGGTTCGCATCTACAGCGACACCAGCACCTATGCGGAGAAAGCGACCACCAACCCCGCGTGGGTACTGATGGACGTCATGGCCTCTCGTCGGGCCGGCGCCGGCACGCCCTATTCCGACCTCGAGATTTCGAGCTTCCTGGAAGTCGCTGCATATAGCGATGAACTCGTCGACGACACGACGGTCGTCGGCGCGCAACGGAAGCGGTGGACCTTTAATGGCGTGGTGGAAGGGGAGAAAACCTATAGCGACCAGGTCGCCGACGTGTGCCTGGCGATGCAGACGACACGACCGTTCCGCGGCGCGGATGGGAAGTACAAAGTCAAATCGCTGCGTGCGTTGACTTCAGATGAATGGGCGGCGGTACCGGTCTTTACCGACAAAGACAGCACGTCACGGAATATCCTCTGGGAAAACGACGAAACCACCGTGCGCGGCTTTCACCGCCGCCGGCAAGATGAAGTCCCGAATCGGATACGCGCCACCTATATCCAGAGCGGCGACGCATGGGGCTACTTGATCAATCACGGCGGCGGCTACGCCATGGGCGCAACATCGGCAGCGCTCGACACTGGCACGGGCCCGTACCGCGTCGGCGAATTCATCAATTTTGATGGTTTGGACAAAACCTACAAGATCGAGTCCGCCACGATCATTTCTGGCAACACCACAGCCATCACCTTTTCGCCGGGCCTTGAGAAAGCCATTGCCGACAACACGGCGGTTTATTATTCCGGCGCCTTTGGAAAAGTCGAATTCGTTCTCGATGATGAGCCCTCGCAGACGGTCACCGGCACACTGAATGTCGTCGAAAAGACAGTCGGCCTTCTCGGCTGCAGCTCCCTGGATGAAGCAGCCCGCAAGGCCACGCTCATCCTGCGCGTCGGTGAATTCGCAGAAGGCGGCGCGTCGAACAACTTCGGCGTCCGCTTCAAAGCGTGGGCCAGGGCCGCCAATGTGGAAGTTGGCGACGTGATCGCCGTCGAGAGTTGGGAGTTGGATCCCGTCAACCAGCGCTATTTCCGCATCACGCGCATCGATGACCATGCAGTCACGGTCGACGAATCCGGAACGCTGAACTTCATTCGCGAGATCACCGCCTTTTTGCACGCCGACTCCCTCTATGACGATGCGGCTTACACGATTACGAGTCTGACGCCAATCGAGCCGGCCGGGACGCTGAATGCGCCGCCGCCGGCGGTTACAGGCTTCTCGATCGCGGAGTCGGGAACTGTCGACGCCAACGGCAATCTGCGTACGAAACTCGTGTGCAATTTCACACGCCCGGATCCCATCGAAAACTGGAACTCGCTCGCGATCTTCCGATCGCATGACGACGGCTCTGGCGATCCGTCGGGCGACTGGGCGCTGATTGGAATTCTCACGACCGACGGCGATGCCATCGAGCACTATCCCGTCTCCGGAGAAGTGGAGCACTTTGCTGCCGTCAGCCTGCCTCCGGGCCATCAACCACCAAACGTCGCCACGAAGAACGCCGACGGCAGCTATAAATATCCGCGGACAAGCTTGCTTGTCGACGGGATGGCGGATACGCCGCTCTCCACACCGGCAGGTCTGCAGGCGTTCGGGCGATTGAACTCGGTCTACCTGACCTGGAATGCATACACCGGGACCGACGCGAAGCTGCTGAAGCACTATAACGTCTATCGCGGCACGACATCGGACCCGAACGCGTCCTCAAAAATTGCCGAGACGCGGACGACCTGGTTCAAGGACGAAAGCGACACGGTCCGCACAAGCCCGGGAACGACGTTCTATTACTTCATTCGCGGAGTGTCGAAACTGGAAGGCGCCGTGATCCACGGCGTCACGCAGGACGGCCTCTCGAACTACAGTTCCGAAGCGCATGACAATCCGGGCACTGATAACGGTACGCCGAACGCGCCGGTCGTCAACGTCGTCCGGAGTACTTCGTCGGGAACCACCTCGGCCGACTACTCGATCCTCATTGGCGTGCAACCGCCTGGCAGTCCATCGAACTATGACACGGTGGAAAGCTGGCAGCTGCAGATCGCAACGGATTCTGGATTCGCGACGCTGATCTTCGACCAGGTCATCGGCCGCCGGCTGCCGGACGTTCTCGAATTCCGCGTGAATGCGGCCGACACGTATTACGTGCGCGCCCGTGCCATCAACATCATCGGCAACGGCGCCTGGTCCTCGACGTTTACATACAACACCGAGATCGGCACCAGCGATACGGATATTCCGCCGGTGCCGGTGTCTCTGGCGCTCGTGACGTCGTCCACATCCAATCCGATCGCCGGTAACGCGTATCAGGAGCAATTCGAACTGCCGGCCACGCAAATTGCCGGCGCTTGGGGGACACTCGCGATTCTTCACGATTCGACGACGCTGCCGACGACGACGAAGCAATACTCCGCGACGAATGGCACACTGGTGCCCGGTAGCAACCGGCTAACCGTGCCGGGCACGCCGTTCACAGCGAACCAGTGGGTATCGCCGAACGAACACGACATCGTCTACTTCAGCCCGTACCGCTCCGGCTCTCCGTGGGAGCTGGAGGGCATGATCGGAATCACAAAGATCACCGGCAACGGGACGAACTACATTGATTTCGACTTCGCGCCCGAGCGGCAGGTCTGGGATCTTGCGGGCGGCGTCACGTTTTGGATTGTGAAGCGCGGCGTCGGCGATCACTTCCTCGAGAAGGTCAAAGCGTACAAGCACACCCTCGACAATGCACAGGTACGCGGCCTGCGGCGCATCAATTTCGAACAGCAGCTCTCCACCGCATATGCCTGGGCGGCCGTCTACAATCTGAACGGCCTGGGCAAGCTCGCGGGTCCGACATCGTCCGCCTCCATTTCCGGCGTCGCTTCGCTCGAAATCAAAGACGCGGCGATCGTCACGGTAAAGCTCTTTGGCACGACGGCCGGAGCCGGGGCGGTTACGGCAGCCAAAACGAACATCGTCAACCTCGGCGATATCACGTTGACTCTTGGCAATGTGGTCCTCAACGGGTATCTGAAGACGGGTACGTCCGGTCAGCGCATCGAACAAGACGCCACAAATGGAATTCGCTGCTACGACAGCGGCGGTACGCTGCGATCCCAACTGCCCCTCGATGCTACCGGTACTTGGCTGACGCAGGGTATCCGTGGGATTGGCACGACTTGCAGCGTTCTGTCCACTAACGGCGGAACTGGCTACAACATGACTGTGACCGGCAGTGGGTTTAGCGTCGATCAGAACGGCACAGTCAAATTCAGCGTGTCCGGTAGCAGCATTTCGCCGGGCGGTGGAATGGTGTTCAATGGCGATGGCTCCCTCATAAGCAACATCGACGCGAATAACCTTAGTAGCGGAACTGTCGCCGATGCACGTCTGAGCACCAATGTCATGCTGCTCAACGCGACTATGAACCTGAGCGGCAAGATCGATGCGAATGCCGGCGGGGGCAAGCTCGTGCCGCGACACTTCTCGAGCCTCGCGAATTTCAAGGCCGGTGTGATCGGGAATGAGATCGCGACGTATGCCGAGTCGGGCGGCTTCTACGTGGGCAGTTATGACGGCGCGGACTACTTCGCAGTCCAGCTAAGCCGTGTTTAAAGACCAAGGAAAAGGAATCAAATCACTGTGGAGTTCAAATCCAGGAAGCCGATCGGCGTGATGCCGGTCTTGATTGATGCCGCCACGCGCCAGGCCGAGGTTATCGACGTTAATGTTCTAGCTGAAGAGGCGTTCGTCATCAATCACCACAATCGAAATATGCTCCTGGCCTATGTCTGGGGCGGCTATGACTCGATGGGCAAGTTTCATCGATGCCACGACTTGGGTGCATCGCAGGTCACCATTAGCGACGACATCGATGGCGAGCGTGACATCTTCCGGGCGTGTGCGCGCTGCCCAAAAGGCAATCCGGTACGAAACTACGACGAGGCCTTCAAGCAAAAAGTCCTGCTGGCACATGGCCAACTAGCAAGAGTGATCAACGGCGCTTGGAACATCGACGAGATCGAACTTGAGCACAAGGGCCAGTCCGTCTTCACAAAAGAAAAGCGCGACTGAAGGTCCGCATTCAAGGTCACGGAGGACCAAACCAATGTTCAACAGATTTCGAAACGCTGCGTTCGTCTTGTTACTGCCGCTCGTGATCATTCTCGCGGCCCCCATGAGTGCAGTGCTCAATGCACAAACCGCGATCGGATCGGCCGAGGCCGGCGACCTGCCGTGCCTGGCCGATGCGCTCAGCACGACCGTCAAGACGTGCAGCGCCGGCCCTGCAATTCTGAAATGGTATTTCTGCACGAACCCGAACACCTCGACTGTGTATCTGCAGATTTTTAACAGCGCCGGCACCGTCACGCTCGGAACAACCGTGCCGGCACTGAGCCTCGGGATCCCCGCGAGTTCCAGCGCGCCGGGAGCAGGGAACTCACCGATGTCTATAGGTTTCAGCAATGCGATTAAAGTCGCCGCGACCACGACGGCTCGCGGTAGCGTGGCGCCGTCGACGCCGCTCGATTGCAGCTTCTCCTTTAAATAAAGGCTATGAAGAACCTCCTACTGATCGAATTGTTGGTCTGTCTCGCCAGTGCCCCGAAGACCTCCGCCGCGCAATTGACACTGCTCGGGGCCGGTGCGGTCGGAGGCGCCTCCGCGCCGACGCTCGTCCCGCTGGCCAGTACGTGTCTCAGCAATCCGACATGCTTCACCGCCACCGACGGCGCCGGCACCAGCTTTAACCAATCGACGATCGCCGTCACCGTGGGTGGGCCGAACCCAATGCTCGTTGCGTGCTGGCATTCCGAATTCGCAGACGCCTCCAAGAGCTATCGCGATGACTTTGTCTACAACGGAGTCCTCGGCCGATTGTTCTATGACACGCGTGGCTATCACGATGCCAATACGCTGCGCTGTGCATATTGGATCGGATCGATGCTCACGACGGGCACCCACGATCTCGTGGTGACGCTCGGCCCGCGGGGCGTGGCGCCGGGCAACGCGCAGGAGCTCACTGTGCAGGCACTGCTCTTTAACAATGTTGCGCCGGTCCTGTATCCATTCCGGGACACACAGAAGGACATCTCCACGAGCAATCGCTCCAGTGAAACGGAGACGTTATCGTCGACGGCGTCGGATCTCGTCGTCCACATCATCGCGTCCTCGCTCGCTACAGCTGGAACACTGGGGTCGGGCGAAACGGCGATCGTGAATGCGAACGATGCGACCGACGACGCGAGCCTATACATCTCGACGAAAGCCGGCGGCGCATCGACGACGACGGTGTCTTCGAGCGGCTGGGCGAGCACATTCAACCTGCAGGGCCTCGCGTTCTCGATCAAAGGGCCTGCGGCCGTCGAGGATCATACGCTTTACACGAGCACGTTCGCTGGTGGTGATGAGACACCGATTTCCGAGGCCGGAAAGTGGACTAGGCCTGCCGGCAGCCAGGTTGGCAATGTGGGGCTCGTGTCGCACAAGGCGAAGGGTGTGGGCGCTGCCGCGGAAAACGTTGCCCAGCTCGCGACACCATCGTTTGCCGCAAATCAGCGATGCCAGATGAAACTCCTCGCCGGCGGCAATTATGCGCGCTGCTGGGTCCGATCCAGCAATAGTGGCGGCTACATCCTGACCTTCGCCGACGCGTCCGATATTCAAATCATCAAGGTAACCAACAGTGGATCGTCGTTCGCGTACAACACGCTGCAGACCTTCGGCACCAACTTCAACTTCATCGCTCCCGATCTCATCGAACTCGAAGCGGTGGGCACATCGCCGACGACGACATTGAACGTCTACTGGAATAGTCAGCTTGTGACTTCGGTGAGCGATAGTTCGAGTCCGTTCACCAGCGGGCAACCGGGATTGGGTTCCTACGACGTGCTCAACATCACCGACGCGGTTGAAGCAACGACCCTGCCAGTTCGCAACTAACCCGCCCCGCCCTCGTCGGACAAGGAGGTCCGGTCATGAAAACCTATTCTGCAGACGTCTGGAAATGGATCGCCGGCGGCCTGCTCACCGCCCTGCTCAGCTCCTTTGCCACCTATCGCGCCGCCGCCGGAGACTTCGCCACCCGCGCCGAGATGCACGAGGCGCTGAGACCTGATCGTGAAGTCATTCGTGAGACCCGGGATGATGTGAAGCGGCTGATCGAGAAACTCGATGAGCTGAATCAACGCGTCGCAAAGCTGGAAGGGCGCCTGGAGCCGGGACGCTGAAGGAGCCGCAGCCTCCTAAAACAGTAAACCGGTAGACAACGAACGCTACTCCCAGGGAAGGGAAATATGACGTTTGAGAAATGTCTCGACTTCGTCTTCGCTCATGAAGGCGGGGACCATCTGGTCAACGATCCCCGCGACCCCGGCGGGCCCACGAAATACGGCATCGCGCAGAACTACCACGCCGACGTCGACGTGCGCAGTCTCACGCGCGAAGGCGCTGCACGCATCTATCGCGACAATTATTGGATTCCAACTCGCTGCGACGAACTGCCCCCAATATTGCGCCTGGCCATTTTCGACGCCGCGGTGAATGGCGGTTGCTCGAACTCGATTCGCTTTCTGCAGCGTGGCTTGAGGATTCCCGTCGACGGCGTTGTTGGAGCAATCACCATTCGCGCGGCGTTGTCGGCTTCAGCCGAAACATTGTCGCGAGTGCTCACCGAGCGCGTGTTGTTCTACGGCAATCGCGAAGGCCTGGGCGTCTACGGCCGCGGCTGGATTGAGCGCTGTTTCGATCTGCAGCGCACCGTCCTCGGCTGAGCTGCCGCACAAACTTTCCCCCCCAAACGAAAGGAATTCTCGATGGATTTCACAGCTATCGTTTCGCATCCGGTCGTCAAAACGATCGCTCACGCCGCAGTTGGCGGCGGCCTGACAGCCCTCGCCGGCGTATCGACCGATGGACCAATGACCCCGGAATCAATGCTAGCGCCATTTGCATCGGGCGCACTGACGAGTGCGTTCTCTGCGGCTCGTGACGCCTCGCAGGCCAATCCAATGATTCACGCGCTCATAGGCGCGGCTCCGATCGTGGCGATCGCTGTCGCGAGCGGCGATCACGCCGCAATCGGCAACAGCCTGCTGCCGGCGCTTGTGTCCGCGATGACGAGCGCCTACTCTTCGCGGCAATCGGTGAAGTAGTAATCTGAACGGTGTGATGACACCTACGGAAATTCAAATCATTGAACGCGAATACGCGCACCAAGAAAGCCTCTGCAGCGAGATGTCCTCGAACAAATCGTATGCTGGGACGATGGCGTCGATCTCTGCATTTATCGTCATGGAATGGCTGAAGGTCGGTCCGAGCGCATATCTCGCATCTTTAGCCATCGCTTGTCTCTTGATGGCTGCGGGATTGTTTCTGTGGCTGGCGTGGGGGCAGGACTATCCGTTTCCGAGCGAGTCCGAAAACTGGCTGGACTGGCGCGTTCGGTGGCGGCACGAACTCGACCGAACCGGGAGGCGGGACACGTCCGATGAGGATCTTCAGGAGGAATATTGGACCAGAGTCCTGACGACTCTGGCGGTCACCCGAAGCATCAATCGTCGAAAATCCTGGCTGATTGTAGCGAGTGGAGCTTGCTCGATTGCGCCGGTCGTCATTGCGGCGATCGACACGTTCATTCGCGCTTTTTGACCGGCCGTACATTGCCCCGGCGATCCGTTTGATCCGGCGGTGGTGGTGGCTTAATTGGCCCAGGCGGATTTGCCGGCTGCTTCTCCATCCCCGTTTTACTCGTTGTCGCTCGACGAAGCCTTGTTGCCCACTTGTTTCATCGTTTGGATCAAGCAGTGCGCACAAAACAAATTGCCGTCCTTGCGCACGAGGGCCTCATTGGGGCATTTGCCGGGCGGATGATCGTCGCAGCCCGCACAACTTGCACAAGAGTCGAGGCGGCGGATTGGTCGCAAAGGACACCATTTCCACAAGTATGCCCGCCAATCGTGAGTGCGGCGGTCCGCTATGCCGCGAATTCGTACGACATCGTTTCCGGATCCAATCGAATCGACAGCTTTTTCACATCCGATCGGATGTCCGGAAACGACCGTACGGCTGATTCGATTTCCTTCTTCAGGCCATTCCCCAATGCCATAGCGATCGCGCGAATCAGCCGATCGCTCTGCTCCCCGACCGGGTCGTCATTGTTTTCCCACTTTGACAGGGTCGTCTTGTCGACCTTCAGGAGCGCGCTGAAATCCGCGCCGGTCAGACCCAGATACTTCCGCAGAAACCGGACTTCCTCCCCGCGCAATCGATAGGGCTTATGAATGACGGCGAGCGCCAATGTGCGCATCAGCTCGGCGAGACGGGGAATCACGACGTCGATGTTGTTGTCACATTTTCCGCATTGGATCTGCTCGACGTTCTTCAGCGTCACCGGTAGATCGACATCCTTCCATACATAATCCGCACGGACGCGGCGTCCGCGTTCACCACATTCAGGACATGTCGCGGCCTTCATCTCGTCGAAACCTCGACCTCGCGAAGTATCGCCGTCGGTTCTGGAATCTCTTCACCGTGGGCGCGCATTCCCTCCAAGTGAAATTCGATTGCTTCACGAATCAGATCTTCCGTTTCTTCGATTGTGTTGGCGGCAGCGACGCAGCCCGGCAGGTCGGGCACGTGAGCGCTATAATTCGCGCCCGCCTTGTCGATCACGACGATGTATTTGGACATTGTCTGCCTCCCCTCTTTTTACTTCTTACGTCCGATCTTTCCAGCACGCATAGAAATGCCCGCGATCGAGATTCGCGATGTCCTCCGGCTTCGGCCGCAGAATGCCGGCGGGGATGTTCGCGAGGTTGCGCTTGATCTCGTTTGCCTCCCGCTGCACGCCGATCAGCCAAACCGGGCAGCCGCGCAGAATCGTCTTGTCGACGCCGGCCATATCCTGACTATCGACCCAAATGTGATTGCCGATCGCGGAACCCTTCCGCACGAGCGCGATCGCGCTCGCTTTCACCGGGGACCCTTTGCCCTCCGGAATCATTTCCCAGGCCTCCGGAATAATCGTCACGACATGTGACGCATGCTCGTTGACCCAGTCGATGGCCGATTGGACAAAGAGCATCTGCATGGACATGGAGTATTCCGTCACGTCCATGACGTTGACACCAGGCTTCAGCTCAATCGTCCGCGCCAGACGCGCGCGCTGAATCTCGGGCACGATCAGCTCCAGGTAAGCATCGAGTTGGACGAACGCGCCTCGCTTGGTTTCCCCCTTCGCGGCCTCCATGCCCTTCTTCACTTCACGATGCACTTCGGCCAGCGTTTGGGTGTGCCGGCAGATTGGAATGAACCACTGTCGCAGCCATTTATTTGTTTCCGCGAGCTGGGCGGAGATCAGCTGATCGACAAACTGCCAGTCGGCGCGATCGCGAAAGTACGGCTGCAGCCGGTGTCCGGCCGAGAATGCCGTCTCACCCCGTTTCGTGACGAATGCGATCGCCGGCACGCCGGCGCGCGACACGAGCGCCTCGAGCGTTGTGGTTTTTCCCGACTCCTGCGTCTGGCCCGTCACCGCCAGGTTGAGCAGGGGAATCGCGACGGGCTTGTCCGTGCCGACTTCGAATCCGAGATGGATGTACTTCATCTGCGATCGCGTTTCCGGAGGATGTCCTTTTTCGCCGGCGTCTTCTCGAGCTTCGCCAGGACCTGCTTGCGGAGCTGCTCCGCATCGATCTTGTAGAACGTCGCCGCGGCGTGCAGTCCATCCGCGCCTGCCGTGATGTCTTTCGAGTACTCCTTGATCTCGAAGACTTCATTCCGGAGTGCGGTCTTCATGACGAACGCGGCGAGCTGTTTTTCCTGCAGTGTTTGCATGTGCGTGAGCACCTGGCGCTCGCGCTCGACATCGGTTCCCTTCGTTTTGATTCCAAGCTCCTTCAAGACTTCTTGCTCGAGTTGATAGTCGATGTGATTCAGGAGTTGCGCGGCGATGATGGCGAGCGGGACCTTCGCAATCGGCAGCGGATTGGACTTCACGGAAGCGATGTAGCGATCGATCTGTTTGTCGAGCTGCTGGTAGAGAGCCATGCGGTAGGCGCGCTCGATTTCACATTTCTGTCGTCGTTCCCGCTGCTGTTTCTTATTTGCCGCCGCATAGTTGTAAGACCGGCTCGCCGCGCGACGATGGACTTTGCATTCTGCGTTCGTGCAGGCCTGTCGCCGCTCTCCACGGTTCCAGCCGTCGACGAGGATGGCCGTCTTCACATCCGTACACGATTTCTCTCGCGCCTCGACGAGGTCCCACCAATACACCGTTCCTTTCTTGTTGTAGTCCTGGCTCGCCGCGACCCATTGCCCCGCATCGACCTTTTGCTTCACGAGTTCGTTGAATTTCTGACTGAAACAGCCCGGATCCAAACAGGTCGCGCCGGTGCGCTTCGGGCACACCTGGCAGGCGCCGGCTTTCGGCAGGAGCGACGCATCCTTCCGGTCGAAGATCGCCTTCTTCAGGTCGCGATGCACCTTCTCCTTGATGATGCGTCCCAGTTCGCGGACGGAAACGACCACATCTTCCTTTTGATTGCCCTCGCGGACCGTCTCGTACAGGCCATCTTTAATGAGGGTCAGCTGGCTTGGCCCCGGAAGCCGCGCAAGCAGGATGGCGTGGCCGGCGGTCAGCTCCCGCGCATAGAACAGCTTTTGCAGTTCGGGACAGAGCGCCGCGAGTTTCATTCGATCGTAGATATATTTCTCGGACATCCCGATCTTCTCCGCCAGGCTCGCCGGCGTATAGTCATGATGATCGATGAGCTCGCGATAGCCGTTGGCTTCGTCGAGTTCATGCACATTCTCCCGCTGCAGGTTCTCGATGATCTGCAGCTCCACGACGGCCTTGTCGTCCAAGTCGCGGATCATTGCCGGTACGGTCTTCAGCCCCAGCTTCTGCGCCGCGCGATAGCGCCGCTCGCCAAATACCAGCTCGTAGAAGCCCGGCTCTTTCTTCGGGTGCGGCCGCACGAGAACCGGGGATGCAATGCCGTGCTGCTTGATGCTTTCGGCCAGCTCGTCGATGGACGCCGGCGTGATGTGTTTGCGCGGATTTGTTTTCGAAAGCTCGATCCGATCGATCGGAAGCTTGGGCTCGAACTGTTCCTGGGCCGCGGCCGGCGCCGCCACGACGGCGCTCATGCGCCGGCCTCCGGGTTTGCAGACGTCTGCAGATGGACTTTCATGTCGATCCTTTCCTGGAGCCGCTGCGCCGCCTTCAACAAATCCTTCGTTCGTGTGCGCGTGTCATCCTCGTTCGTGTGCTCGATCGTCAGCTGCAACCCCAGGACCAGGATCTGCAGGTCCTGGCGGTTGAGTTCGCGATCGGCAGCCTCTTGAGCCGCCGCTCCCTGTTCGACGAATTTCTTGAACTGATCGGCCGTCATGTCAAAGCGCTCCCTCTGAAAAGCAGAAAGCCGGGCCTGAAGCCGAAAAATGAGATGGCCCGGCTTTTGGTCATGGTTACGGAACCGCGGGAATTGGTCAGGTATTACGGGCTCCCGCCCGACCCCTTTTGCCCGTCGCCCAACACGCCAAATGCGAAGAGACGGACAAAACTCGTCAAATGTATTTGCACGGCCCGGACTGTTTCACCGCCCACCCTAGTCGGCGATTCCCTCGTCTGCCCTCACCAGCCGCCTCTCCGGAGTCGGCTTCTGGCTGGCCTTGCCTGCTCGGTTATTGGCTGTTTCGGGTCATGGGCTACT
>Ga0081539_10003641_pt1 | contig 18568 bp, 18 predicted proteins | sample TabmetS4T2R2_FD_71023 | JGI IMG/M metagenome (GOLD analysis project Ga0081539, IMG submission 71023) | Tabebuia heterophylla rhizosphere microbial communities from the University of Puerto Rico - S4T2R2 | ecosystem: Host-associated > Plants > Roots > Rhizosphere ...
GCAAGTGACCAAGGAGCTCACGATCCCGACCGTGGGCATCGGCGCCGGCCCCGACACCGACGCGCAGGTGCTGGTGTGGCAGGACATGGCCGGATTGCGGACCGGAAAGGCGCCGCGGTTCGTCAAGCGGTACGCCGATCTGGCCGGCGTGCTGAATGAGGCCACGCTGCGGTTCGCCGAGGAGGTACGGCACGGCGAGTTCCCGGCCGCGGAGCACACCTTCGAGTAGTCTCAGCCGGCCTTCTCGAACAGGACGGTACGGGTCTTCGGGTCCGCCACCGTCAGCGTGGCCGTGATCCGCGCGCCGAGCGGCAGCTCGCCGAGACAGCGTGCCCGGACCGCGGGGTCGTCCAGCGCCACCGTCCCGGCCGGCTTCCGGTCGCCGTGGTCGACGTCGAGAACACCCACGTCGAACCGCTCACCCACCCGGTTCTCGAGAAGCACCGCCTCGGCGAGCGCCACCGCGCCACGGCCGGCTGCGGAGGCCACCCGGTCGGTCTTTGCCATCGCCTCGGGCAGCAGAGGCAGCGCCTCGTGCGCCCAGTCCGGGATCGGCCGGCGTTCCTGCAGCGCGAGGCACACCTCCGTCGCGTACCGATCGGCCAGGCGTCGCAACGGCGCCGTGACATGCGCGTACGGAGCTCCGACGCCGCCGTGGGCGGTCTCGGCCGGGACCGTCCGGTCGAATGCCGTGTACACAGCGCCGCGCAGCAACCCGGCCGCCTGGTCGAGGAACGCGGCGCCGCGCGGCGTACCCGGATCCACTCCGGCCACCACCGCGCCGACCGGCGCGTCGCGGGGCCACGCCACCCCGAGCGAGGCGGCTGCCGCACGGAGCTTGCCGACCGCATCCGGGTGGGGCGACGGCATGGTCCGCAGCAAGCCGACGCCGCCGTCTAGCATGATCCGGGCCGCGGCCATGCCGGTGAGCAGTGATATCTGCGCGTTGTGCTCCTCGACCGGCAGCGGCGCGCGTAGCACCAGCCGCCACCCGGCACCATCCGCTTCGACCTCCTGCTCGGGCATCGGGAGGTTGACCGCGCCCCGATCGGCGGCCTGGCGCGCCAGCAGCATGCCGAGCTTTGGCAGAAGAGCGACGGGCTCCGGCGCGGCGTCGGCGTCGACGGCCGCCTGCACGCCGGCGTAGTCGAGCTTCGCGCGGCTGCGCACCCGCGCCCGCTCGAGGTGGATAGCGGTGATCGCGCCCTCGGCGTCCAGGTCGATGGTCCACACAATGGCCGCGCGGTCCACGTCCGGGAACAGACTCACGGCGCCCTCGCTCAACACCGTCGGATGCAGCGGGATACGGCCGTCCGGCAGGTAGATCGTCTGCCCCCGGCACCACGTCTCGTCGGCGAGCGGTCCGCCCGGCCGCACGTACGCCGCGACGTCCGCGATGGCGTATCGCACCCGATAGCCGCCGTCGTGGCGGCTGAGATGCATCGCCTGATCCAGATCCTTGGACGTTGCGGGGTCGATCGTGACGAATGGGACATCGGTCAAGTCGGTTGCGAGCATCGGCGTGGTCTTGGCCGCCTCCTCCGCCTCCCGCAGCGCATCCGGCGGGAAGTCGGTGGGAAGTTCGAACTCGCGGCGGATCACCGAGAAGTCGATGCGCGGGGCCCAGACCCGTTTGATCGGCACGGGTCATTCCTACCAGGCCGGAACACGACAGGGGCCACGCCTGGTGCGACGTGGCCCCTGTCGGCGCGGTGCTGATTCAGCGGGTGCCGCGGGCAGCAGGCTTGCGGGCCGAGCTCGCTGACGTGCTTCGCTTGGCGGCCGGGCGGGACGCCGCCGCGGTTGCCTTCTTGCTCGCGGTGGCCCTCTTGGCGGTGGCCTTGCTCGCCGTCGTCTTCTTGGCGGTGGCCTTGGTCGCGGCCGTCTTCTTGGCAGTGGCCTTGCTCGCCGCCGTCTTCTTGGCGGTCGGCTTGCTCGCCGTGGCCTTCTTGGCGGTCGCCTTGCTCGCCGCCGTCTTCTTGGCGGTGGCCTTGCTCGCCGTCTTCTTGGCGGCGGGCTTGCTCGCCGTGGCCGCCGTGCCGGCCGACTTGGTGGCGGCCTTCTTGGCCGGGGCCTTCTTTGCGGCGGTGGTGGTCTTGGCCGCGGTCGTCGCCTTCGTCGTCGCCGTCGCTTTCTTCGCCGCGGCAGGCTTGGCAGTCGAGGCCCGAACTGTGCTCTTGGCGGCGGTTGATGCGGCGGGCGACACACGCCTCGCCGTGGATCTCGCGGTCTGGCCGGCTGTGCGGCTGGTCGCGGTCCCGCCCGCGGAGCTGCGGGAGCCAGCCTTCGGCGCGGACGCGGCCCGGGACGACGGCTTGGCGTTGCCCGACTTCGTTCCGGCCGGACGGGACGCCACAGCGGACTTGCTCGCGGTGGGCCGAACGGACGCCGGTTTGGCGGCGCCCGGCTTCGCGGCGGACGCCGTCTTCGAGGGCGCTGCCGACTTCGACATCGCGGACTTGGACGCGGCCGACTTCGACATCGCGGACTTCGACATCGCGGACTTTGACGGGGTGGCCTTCGCGCCGCCGGTCGTTCCGGTCTTGGTGGCCGGCTTCGGCGTGATGGCCTTGGCAGTTCCGGCGCGGCCGGCGATCGTCGCCGACTTCTTGGGCGCTGCCGGCTTGCGAGTGGCCTTGGTGGTGGCGGACGGCTTCGTTGCGGTTGCGGCCGGCTTCCTGGCGGCCGTGCTAGCCGGCCGCTTCGCGGCGGCTGTGGTGGCCGGCTGCTTGCCCGCGGCCGTGGTAGCCGGCTTCTTGCCGGCCGTCGTCGTCCGCCTGGTTGCAGCGGCCGTCGTCGCAGCTGGCTTCTTCGCGGCCGGCTTCTTACCGGCAGCGTCAGCGGTGGCGCGCTTCTGCGACGCGGCGGTCGTGGTCTTGGTGCCCGCGCGACTGGCGGCGGGTCTGGTCGGGGCCTTGGTGGCAGCGGCCATCGGAACGTTCCTCCTTGCGAATGACTGCGGGCTCGTCTCCGCCTGGAGACTCACGAGGTTCCGGCTTGGACACAGGAAGTCGGCGCCGGCCTAGCTTTCCTCCCCTGTCCAGCGGGCGTCCTCGGCATCCCACTCCGCATTGCGCTTCTCGACCGTCTCGAGTGCCCGCGTGGCGTCGTCAGCCGTGGCGTAGGGACCGAGGCGGTACTGGGCGGGACACATGTCGTCGCCGGTCTCAACTCGGTTGTGACGGAGGCACCAGAAATAGCCGCCTCCACCAGGCCCACTGTCGTTCATGCCAACACTGTGCACCTCAAACCGACCATGCGCTACCGATTCACGCAAAAAGCCCTGTTTTTCTAATGTGGAGCGTCTAAATAACCGCCCGATCGGACGAACGAACGCCCGCCTCAATCGCGGCGGGACGGGCGTCATCGGTACGGGTGTCAGCGTATTTCGGCGGCAACCAACTCGGCGATCTGGACCGCGTTGAGCGCGGCTCCCTTGCGCAGATTGTCATTGGAGACGAAGAACGCCAAGCCGTTCTCGACGGTCTCGTCCACGCGGATGCGTCCGACGTAGGAGTTGTCGCGACCGGCCGCCTGCAATGGCGTCGGAATGTCCGACAGTTCCACGCCGGATGCACCGCGCAGCAGCTCGCGGGCCCGGGCCGGCGTGATCGGCCGGGCGAAGCGGGCGTTCACCTGAAGCGAGTGCCCGGTGAAGACCGGCACCCGGACACAGGTACCGGAGACCTTGAGCCCGGGAATACCAAGTATCTTGCGACTCTCGTTGCGCAGCTTTTGCTCCTCGTCCGTCTCGTCACTGCCGTCATCGACGATCGAACCGGCCAATGGCAACACGTTGAACGCGATCGGCCGCGCGAACGACCGCGGCGCGGGAAACTCTACGGCACGTCCGTCGTGGGTCAGCTCAGCGGCGCGGTCGGCGACCTTCTTGATCTGCTCGTCGAGTTCGGCGACGCCCGCCAGACCCGCCCCGGACACCGCCTGGTACGTGGTGGCGACCATGGCGACCAGTTCCGCCTCGTCATGCAGCGGGCGCAGCACCGGCATGGCGGCCATCGTCGTGCAGTTCGGGTTCGCGATGATCCCGCGCGGGCGGCGCCGCGCCGCGTCCGGATTCACCTCGGCCACCACCAGCGGGACGTCCGCGTCCATGCGCCAAGCGGACGAGTTGTCCACGACCACGGCGCCGGCGTCCGCGACCCGCGGCGCGTACTCCGTGGAGCTGGCCTTGCCCGCCGAGAACAGGACGATGTCGAGGCCGCGGTAATCGGCCGTCGCGGCGTCCTCGACGGTCACGTCGCCGTCCTGCCACGGAAGGTTGCGGCCGGCGGACCGCGCGGACGCGAACAGGCGCAACTGGTCAACGGGGAACTGGCGCTCGGCCAGGATGCGGCGCATGACGCCGCCGACCTGCCCGGTCGCACCTACGATGCCGATCCTCATGCGATCAAACGTAAGGCCTGACACCACCGGGATGAAGCGGGTATCCACCGCCCGTTCCTCATTGTGGGATTGCCCTTCTGAATAGTGAGAGGTGGACGTAGGTCTGAGAGATGGCGGCCGTCTACACCCATGGGCATCACGAGTCCGTTCTGCGTTCGCACCGCTGGCGTACCGCGGCGAACTCGGCGGCGTACCTCCTGCCGTATCTGTCGGCGGGTCAGACGGTGCTGGACGTCGGATGCGGACCCGGAACCATCACCGCGGACCTCGCGGCCATCGTGGCGCCGGGCCGGGTCACCGCACTGGAGGTGACCGACGCGGCGCTGGACCTGGCCCGCGCCGAGATCGGCCGGCGGGGCCTCGCCACGGTGGATTTCACGGTGGGCGACGTGCAGGCAATGGACCTGCCGGACGGCGGTTTCGACGTGGTGCATGCGCATCAGGTGCTCCAGCACGTCGGCGATCCGGTGGCCGCGCTGTGCGAGATGCGCCGGGTGGCCCGGCCGGGCGGCATCGTGGCGGTTCGGGACAGCGATTACGCGGCCTTCACGTGGTTCCCGGAGTTGCCGGAGCTCGACGAGTGGCTGGACCTGTATGAACGCGTCGCCCGTCGCAACGGCGGCGAGCCGAACGCCGGTCGGCGGTTGCTGTCCTGGGCGCACGCGGCCGGCTTCGCCGATGTGACCGCGACGTCGAGCACGTGGTGCTTCGCGACGCCGGAGGACCGCGCCTGGTGGGGCGGCATGTGGGCGGAGCGTGTTCTGACATCCGACTTGGCGCGTACGGCGGTCACCGTCGGCGAGGCTACGCGGGATGATCTCCGCCGGATCTCGGAAGGATGGAAATGGTGGGCGGCCCAGCCGGACGGCTGGCTGTCGATCCTGCACGGCGAGCTGATCTGCCGCGCCTAAGGCCCCAGTCCCCCGCGATCTTGGAGTTGTGGTTGCCCTTTCGCGGCTTTACGCCATATTCGTTCCAACCACAACTCCAAGATCGCGGGGGGATGAAGGCGCCGGCGAAAGCCTACGTGGATGGGGGTTGGTAGGCCCAATGCCACGACTCCCGGGGCACATTGGCCTCGAATCCGTACCGGGCGGCGTTCGTGCGCATCCAGGACAGTGCCTTGGCGTTCAGATCGAGATCGGCCGCCATGCCCCAACCGTGCTCGCTGGTTCCCGGCTTTGCCGCGAGCCCGCCCTGCGAGTACAGCCCCTTGCGCCGGGCGAGGCTGACCTGTTCGTCGTACGACCGGTACGAGTCGGTGATGCCGATCGTCACGCCGTCACGTTTGGCGTCCGCGATCATCCGGTTCAGCGATTCGGCGGCCGGCGCCCACAACTTGTGCCCTGTGTTACCGACCGGTTCCAGAGCAGTCGCGGGGATCTGGCCGTTGCCATACGCGGCGAGGTCGGTCGGAACGCCGTTGCTGTTGAGCTGGTACGTGCCGGCCGACTGGGTCGCCACCGCGTCGGACAGGTAATTGGCGAACGTCGAGTCGCGGGCAGACGCCGTCGAGGCCGGCTTGGTGCCCGTCGTTTGCTGGGTCTGCAGCGAGATGATCCGGCTCTGAATGTCGGTGATCCGAGCGTGCACTCCCTCGATTCCCACCCCGTACCGTTCGGCGCACCCGGTCATCCCCTGAGCGCCGGTCCGTCGATCACTGGGGTTGACGCCAGCGGAACGGACATGGCGCCCATCCAACCTCATGATCGCGGTCAGCGGGCTGTCAGGCCAGATCCGCGGGATTGGTGTTGGCACCGCACAGCAGGACGACCACGCGCTCGCCAGGACCAGGGACGTACGCGCCGGAGGTCAGCGCAGCGTGGGCTGCGGCCGTGCCGTGTTCGATCGCGATGCGGTAGTCCTCCCACAGCTGGCGTCGGGCGTCCACAAGCGCTTGGTCGTCGACCAGCACGGACCTCACCCCGGCCGCCGTGGTCACCTCGAACGCGATCCGGCCCGCCCGCCGCGCGCCGAGCGAGTCGGCGGCCACGCCGGACACCGGCACGTCGACCGTCTCACCCGCCGCCATCGCCTCGTGCAGCGAGGCGCAGGTGACCGGCTCGACCGCGACGACCCCGGCCCGCCCGGCCAGCGCCGCGGTCACGCCGGCGATCAGCCCGCCTCCACCGACGGCGACCAGAACCGTGTCGAAGCCCTCCGTCAGCTGCTCGCGCAATTCGAGCCCAACCGTACCGTTGCCGGCCACCATGTCCGGATCGTCGTACGCGTGGCAGAACAACGCGCCCGTGACATCCGCGTGGACGACCGCGGCAGCGTACGCCTCGGCGTACTCGTTGCCGACCTGGATCACCCGCGCGCCGAGCTTGGTCAGCTTCGCCACCTTGACCGGCGGTGCGGTGAGCGGCACGAAGACTTCGGCCGGGACGCCAAGCTCGCGTGCCGCGTAAGCGGCGGCCAGCCCGGCGTTCCCGCCGGAGGCGGCGACGATGCCGGCCGACGGCAGCGCGCCGCGTTCCGCACCGGCGAGGATCTGGTTCATCATCCCGCGAGTCTTGAACGACCCGGCGTGCTGCAGGTACTCGAGCTTGAACCACAGGTCGTCGGCGGCCGCCAGCACCGGCGTACGGCGTATCCGTCCGCGGATGCGCCGGTCTGCCGCGGCTACCTCGCCGACACCGATCACCCGCCCACCGTACGTCGCCCTAGGCGATGCACCATCCGGCGTGTACGGAATGCAGCGCCGGATCCGGCCCGGAGCGGCCCACCAATCGGGTGAGATCCAGCAACCGGTGGGAGAAGCCCCACTCGTTGTCGAACCAACCACGCACCTTGATACCGCCATCCGGCGTGGCCTGCGTTCCGGATGGGTCGAAGAGACACGAGGCCGGATTGTTCTTGACGTCGATCGAGACCGTGGGATCCGAGTCGTACGCCAGAACGCCGCGCAGCGGACCGGCGGCGGCCTGGGCCATCGCGCGATTGATGTCTTCCGCGGTGACGAGCCGGTTGGTGACGCCGGTCAGTTCGGCGAGCGACCCGACCGGCGTCGGTACGCAGTAGTAGCTGTACCGCACCGGGCCGATCTCCGGCAACGCCCGCCGGACCAGGTCGCCGACCACGTGGTTGTGCGGGATGATGCTCTCGGTTGCCGACCGGCCCAGCCGCGGATCGTCGCGGGACGTACCGACAATGGCGTCGTGCACCTTCTGCCAGCCCTGCATCGCCAAGGTCACCGACGTGCTGACGTAGCGCAGCCCGAACCGGTCGAGCAGCACCTTGGCCATCACGGTGAGTGCGTTCACGCCGCAGGATGCCGGTGAGATCACGTCGTGTGTCAGTGGGTCGTACTCCGTGTGGTTGGCGCCGTAGACGAGGAACGCGTCGGGATTCTCCGCGGAAGCGCTGATCACGACCTTTCGGGCGCCGCCGCGGGTGATGTGCGCCCGGGCCTCCGGGCCGGTTCGGAACCTTCCTGTGGCCTCGATGACGACGTCGACGCCCTGGTCCGCCCACCGGATCCGGTCCGGATAGGGCTCATGGAAGGCGCGGATCTGATGGTCGTTGACGATCAGGCAGTCCGGCCGCGCGGTCACTGTACCGGGGAACGCGCCGCGCAGGCTGTCGCGCCGCAGCGCGTACGCGAGCCGGTCCACGGTCGCGAGGTCGTTCACCGCCGAGATACTGACGCCAGGACTCGACGATGCGCTGACGATCCGCGTGACGGCACGCCCGATCCGCCCGAACCCGTTGATCCCCACTGCGACGTTCACGCAGACTCCTCAGCCGATCGATCACCCGGGTTTAACGGGCAGTCACCTCATCGACACTATGAGTGTGCAACTTGCACGTCAATGAGCATCATATCGGACGAAATAGACATCCGACAATTCACGCCCAAGGCGGCGGACCCTCGAAAACAAGATTGTGAACATCAAACAAGACGGCCGCCTCGACGCCCAGCGCCGGCCCGTTCCGCCGCGCCACCCAGGTCAGGAACGGCTCCGGATCGGGACCGCTCGCGCCTAAGCCCTTGGTGTACTCGGCATGTGCGGCCAGGGAGGCGATGCCCTTCTGCAGGGGATCACCGGTGACGTCGACACCATGTGTCGGTTTGGGCGCACCGGCGAAACAGACGTACCGGACGCCGCCCCATGGCTCGAGACCCTCGTCGGCCAGCTCCGGAAAAATCCAGCGGTTGCCGGCGTCCCGGGCGGCGTCCAGGGCGGCCAGCCCCACCGCGCGGTGGTCGGCCTGATTGGTCATGCCCCAAACGCCACGCACGTCGAAAGATCCGGACACCATGACCTCAGGGCGGTGCCGGCGGATCGACCGGACGATGTCGCGGCGCAGCGCGGCCCCGTACTCGATGACGCCGTCGCGGTGATCGAGGAACTCCACCACTTCGACTCCGACCTCGCGGGCTCCGGCTCGTTCCTCCGCCTCACGCAGCGGGGCCGCCTCCTCCGGTCGTACGCTGTCGATTCCCGCCTCACCCCGGCTGGCCAGCAGATAGGTAACCTGCTTGCCCTGGGCGGTCCAGCGGGCGACGACGGACGCGGAGCCGTATTCGATGTCGTCGGGATGAGCTACGACGCAGAGGCAACGGTCCCAATCCTCGGGCAGCTCGGGAAGGCGTTCGGTCATGTCCGTACGGTAACGGTCGAAGATCGGGCGGCAACAGCACTTGTAGGCTCAACCGATGGATCTCACCCGGCTGCACCCGCAGGCGCGGGCCGCGCTCGGCGCACAGGTCCGGGCACCGCTCACGCTCGACAACCTCGCCGAAGTGCGGGCCAGCATGGTGCGGGCGGCGCCCATCGAGGTCGGCAATGGCCCGGATGTGCGGCACGTCGATGACGTCGACGCGGGCGGCGTACCGGCTCGGTTCTATCGCGACTCCGATGGCGCTCCGGTCCTGGTGTTCGCGCACGGCGGCGGTTGGGTGATGGGTGACCTCGAGACCCACGATGGGCTGTGCAGGCACCTGGCCCGCGCGAGCGGCTGGGCAGTGCTGGCTGTGGACTACCGGCTGGCGCCGGAGTCGCCGTTTCCGGCCGCGATCGATGACGTCACCGCGGCCGTCGGATGGGCCCGGCAGTACGGCGCCGTCGGAGTGGCCGGTGATTCCGCGGGCGGGCAGCTGGCCGCGGTGGTGGCCCGCCGGGAACGGGACGCCGGCCGGGCGGTCGTCGCCCAGGTGCTCGTCTGCCCAGTGCTGGACCCTGCCATGACGTACCCCGACCTGGACGACTACGGACTGCACACCGACGAGATGGCCTTCTTCTGGGACGCCTTTGCGCCTTCGACGGTCGACCGCTCCGGCCCGGACCTGAACCCGTTCCGGGCGGACCTGGCCAACCTGCCGCCCGCCGTCGTCATCACCGCGGAACTCGACGTGCTCCGCGACGAGGGCGAACGATACGCGGCTGCGCTGCTGGCCGCCGGCGTACCGGTCGTGTCGGTACGCCACCAGGGCGTCAACCACAACTTCGTCCGGAAGCTGGCGCTCTTCGACGCCGCCCACGTCGCGGTGGCGGAGATCGCGACCGTCCTGCGCCGCCTCAAGTCGGAGCGTTCGCCGTTTGTGGACTGACCGCGGGCGCCTCCTTCCGTGGGAGCCGGCTCAGGGGCGCAGCAGGACCTTGATGGCTCGACGCTCGTCCATGGCCTGATAGGCGTCGGCGGCCTGATCGAGGGGCAGCTCGAGGTCGAAAACCTTGCCCGGGTTGATCTCGCCGCGCAGGATCAAGTCGATCAGGTGCGGCAGGTATTCGCGCACGGGTGCGGGTCCGCCGTGCAGGTGGACGTGGGAGAAGAACAGGTCGTGGCCGTCGAGCTCGACGCCGTGCGAGACGCCGACGTAGCCGACGTGCCCGCCGGCGCGGGTGGCGCGGATGGCCTGCGTCATTGACTCTTGGGTGCCGACCGCCTCGATGACCGAGTGAGCGCCGAGCCCGCCGATCAGCTCCTTGATCTTCGCGACACCCTCGTCGCCCCGCTCGTCGACGATGTCGGTAGCGCCGTACTCACGCGCCAGCGCTTGCCGGTCGGCGTGCCGGGACATGGCGATGATCCGCTCGGCGCCGAGCTGCTTCGCGGACAGGATCCCGAGCAGTCCGACGGCACCGTCGCCGACCACGGCCACGGTCTTGCCGGGGCCGATCTCGGCCGCGACGGCGGCGAACCAGCCGGTGCCGAGCACATCGGAGGCGGCCAGCAGGGACGCGATCTGGTCCTTGGCCGGGTGCTCCGGCGTGGCAACCAGGGTGCCGTCCGCAAGCGGAACCCGCAGGTATTCCGCTTGCGCACCGCTGACGCCCTCCCGGTGGATGCAGCCGGATTGATAGCCGGACCGGCAGATTTCGCAGGTGTTGTCGGAGGCGAAGAACGATCCGACCACGAACTGGCCGGGCTTGATGTCGGTCACCGCCGAGCCGACCTCCTCGACAACTCCGACATACTCGTGCCCCATCGGGGCCGGCCCGGCGAGCGATTCGATTCCGCGGTAGGACCACAGGTCCGACCCGCACACACAGGCAGCCGACAGCTTGATGATCGCATCGGTCGGCTTCTGGATGGTGGGCTTGTCGCGTTCCTCGACGCGGATGTCGCCGGGTCCGTGAATGATGGTTGCTCGCATGATGGCGTTCTCCGGCTCTTCGATCAACAGGAGGTTCGGGTCAGGGGGGTGTTGCCGCCGTCGAGGCGGCTAAACCGGCTCGTTCTTCATGGCCGCCCACACGTCGCGCGGATCAGGCAGTCGTTCCCTCCACCAAGCTGACGCCAGCGAACGGATCATCACGTCTGCTCAGAATCCAGTCGAGAGGCCGTCGGCCGAACGGATCGAGGACGGTTAGTTGTCGTGGTCGGATGGTGACTGGCGGCGGGCGGGAGGGGGTCGCAGGGCGCCGGTGAAAAGCGCGGCCAGGCCGAGGACGACGGCGACCGCGACGAGCGCCCGGACCACGGTGACGTGCTGGCCCAGGTATCCGATCAGCGGGGGACCACCAAGGAAGGCGCAGTAGCCGATCGAGGCGACGACGCTGACACGTCCGGCCGCTGCGGCCGGCTCGTCCGCGGCGGCGCTCATGCCGACCGGGAAGCCGAGGGATGCACCGAGACCCCAGAGGACGACAGCGATGAACGCTAGTGGGGTGGTCGGGCCGAACACGAACAGCAGCACACCCGCGATGGCGAGCACGGTCTGGCCGCGGATGACCGTCACCCGGCCGTACCGGCCGAGCAGATGATCGGCGAACCACCGGCCGGCGGTCATCGCGGCCAGGAACGCGGCGAAGCCGATCGTGCCTACCGCCGCGGGCTGCTGGTAGCCGTCGATGAGGGACAGGCTGATCCAGTCGATGCCGGCGCCCTCGGCGAACGCGAATGCCAGCACCACGATGCCGACAAGCAGGGTGCGGGGTTCCCGCCACCGGCGCATCGCGCTGGCCGTCTTGCCGCTGGTATCCGTCGCGCCGGGTTCGGTGTTTGCGCCGTCGGTGTCGGGGATGAAGCTGCGCACAGCGGCCGGGACGACCACCGCCACGGCGACGGCGACCCCGAGCAGGTGGGCGGTGACCGGGACGTGCAGGGCGACCATGGCGGCGCCGACGAGCGCGCCGGCGACCGTTCCGATGCTATAGCCGGCGTGGAATCGGGGCATGATCGCCCGGCCCAGCCGGCGCTCGACGGCGGCGCCCTGGACGTTCATCGCCACGTCCCAGGCACCAGCGGAGAAGCCGAAGACGGAAAGGGCGGCCACGACCGGGACGACACCCACCAGATACCCGGCCGCGACGGCCGCTAGCGCGACACCCTGCAGGACCGCCATGACCGTCACCGTCGGGCGGGAATGGAACCGACTCACGATGATCCCGGCCAGTAGCAGCGCGGCGATCGAGCCGGCCGCGATCGACAGCAGCACCAGTCCCAGATCCGCCGAGCTCAGGTGCAGCCGGTCACGGACCTGCGGGATGCGTGACGCCCAGCTGGCCATGGCGAACCCGCAGCTGATGAACGCGATGTAGGTGGCGCGGGTAGCAGCTCGCAGCCGTAGCCGCGCGCCCGCCTCCACGGTTTCGGCGGTGCTCACAGTTCTCCCGTCAATTGATATGAATTCTGACAGCTGACAGGTGTCGGGCGCGGGGGCTCGAAACAGCGGGCGAGCAAGTTGCTGCGGGCTGCGTGCTGCCCGCTGACCAGGGAGAGATTCATAGGTTGCGCCCTGTTGAGCGGGTCATGGTGGCTAAGCCGATGACGGCGAGCAATGCAAGCGCCGCCGGGATGTGAAACACCAGAGGTAGTCCGATGACGGCGGCTCCCAGCCCGCCGACGGCTCCGCCCAGGGCGGAGGCCAGTGCGGTCGCGCTGAGGAAGATGGCGGACGCCGTGGCGACGGCCGTCGGAAGAAGGCGCTGGGCGACGATGATACCGAGTGCGGCGAACACTCCCCACACTCCGCCCATGAGGATCTGTCCGGCGAACAGCCCGGCAGCGGTACCAGTGGTGGCGAAGCAGATGTTGGCGGCGACACCGAAGCCCGCCCCGACCACCATCAGTCTCAGCATCCCGATCCTGCGGGCTACCAGCACAGCGGCGGGCATCAGGACGATCTCGACCAGCGGCTGGATCCCGATGATCGCGCCGCTCAGCCCGGCGGAGAAGCCGAGCTGGCCGTTCATGTAGATCGGCAGATACGCATACTTGATCGGCTCTCCGGCATAGACGAGCACGTACAGCGTGGTGAACGCAAGCAATGGCAGCATCACCCGCACGCCGGGGCCGCGGACGTGGGATTCCGATGTCCGCGTCGCCGAGGTCGCCTGCGGTGTCTTGAGCATGCCGAGGGGCACGACCTGGACGAGGGTACAGATCGCCGTCGCGAGAAGCATGGTGTGCAGCGAGGTGTGAGCGGCCAGGACGGATCCGGCGACCGGACCGACCACCCAGCCGGCGGTCAGCGCCATCCGCACCACGGCGACCACTTGATCGTTGCTGGCGTTGGGGTGCGCCCGCATCTCGTCGTGGATGGCGGCGAAGAGTTGGGAGGCAGCGGCGCCCGAAAACGCAAGCACGACAGCGCTGACCAGGTAGGGCATCCACAGCTGCGTCGAGAATGCGATGCCCGCCCAGCCTGCGAAGCCCGCAACGGCACACGCGCGGAACAGGCCCAGGCGTCCGCCGGTGCGGTCCGACCGCGCCCCCACCAGATAGCCGGCCACCGGCGCAGTCAGATTCGTCAGATAGAACAGACCGGCCGCGGTCAATGACGCACCCAGGTCGTGGACCAGAAACGACGCGATCTGCGGCGCGGCTGCCGAGAACCCCAGCCCGGACAGGAACAACGCGAGGGTAGCGCCGCGATACAACGGGGAGGCCATTGTCAGCCGCAGTGCCGGCGTGCGCGCCACGGGTTCGTCCAACGCCACGTCGGTGGGCTCGACGTGGTCGGGTAGTGCCATCTGTTGCGCCCTCCGCACGGTCGAGGGCGCGTTTCGGCGGCCGGACGTCCAGCCAACCCTCACACACGATTCTTACATTGGAAGAATCAGCTTGGCAACTGCGCTTCTCAGCCCTCGGGCGGCGGCAGCAGTCGCTCCAGCAAGGCGAGGGCACGGCGCACGTCCACCGCGTCCGGGTCGAGAAGCCACTGCAGTTGCAAGCCGTCGGACGCGGCGATCACCAGGGCCGCCGCGTCGTCCGGTTCGATGTCCGCCGCGATCGCGCCGCAGCGTTGCCCGGTCCGGATCCGTTCGGCCAACCGTGTGCGTAGCTGCCGGAACCGCTCCTGGACGAAGGACCGGGTCAGCGGATGCTGCTGCCCCTGGAGAGCATCGGTGGTGAGCGTGGCGTACAGCTCGACCAGCCCGGGGATCTCGCTGTTGCGTTCGGCGCTGCGCTCCATCAACGCGACCGCCGAAACCTCGTCGGGCGCCGGCGGCTCGTGCTCCATCCTCTCGTGCGCGCGGTACACCTCGACGAGCAACTCATCCCGGGACGCGAAGTAGTACCGCAGCGCCGCGTGCGAGACGCCGATCGCGTCACCGATCGCCCGCAGCGACGCTCCCACACCACGATCAGCGAACAGCTCGATGGCCCGGGACAGGATCTCCGCGCGCCGCTCCGAGGCCTTTCGGTACGACCGCTCCCGCACCTTCGCACTGTCCTTTTCCACCCGCGCATCCTACGGAGAACTTCGCGGAACCTAGCCTCGTGAGCAGGAGGGCGGCGGACGAGCCGGCCTGTACGCCGGATTCTGTGCCCGGCGGTCTCACGACCGCCGGCGGCGGCCATCCATCTCGGCCTGGCGTTGCCGACAGGCTCTTGCGGCCTACCCGCAGGCTCGGGCGAGCAGCCCTCGAACGCCTGCGCCGGCCACCACCTCGCGGCGGCGGCTGGACTTGGCCTTGCTCCGGGTGGGGTTTACCGAGCCACCCCGGTCACCCGGGGTGCTGGTGAGCTCTTACCTCACCGTTTCACCCTTACCGGCACGCTAGGTGCCGGCGGTCTGTTCTCTGTGGCACTGTCCCGCGGGTCGCCCCGGGTTGCCGTTAACAACCACCCTGCTCTGCGGAGTCCGGACGTTCCTCGGCGACGCCCCGAAGGACGCCGACGCGACCGCCCGGCCGACTCGTCCGTCGCAGGGCAATCGTACAAGTGGGGCCGGTAACCCGTAGATTCAACCGGGCCATGGATCTTCCCCACATTCTGCTGTTGGCGGCCGCGGGCGTCGCGGCCGGCGTCGTCAACGCGATCGCCGGCGGCGGCTCGCTCGTCACGTTCCCGACGCTCATCGCCATCGGCCTGCCGTCGGTGGACGCCAACGTCACCAACTCGGTGGCGGTCTTTCCCGGGTACGTCTCCAGCGTCGTCGGCAGCCGCGCCGACCTGACGGGTCAGGGCCCGACACTGCGGGCGATCGTGCCCACCAGCGCGGTGGGCGCGGTGGCCGGCTGCGCGCTGCTGCTGCTCACCCCGGCCCGGGCGTTCGAGCTGGTGGTGCCGTTCCTGGTGCTGGGCGCGGCCGCCACGCTCGCGTTCCAGCAACGGTTGCGCGGGCTGGTCGGCCATCCGCGCGCGTTGTCCCCGCGTCGTCGCACCGTCACCTTGCACAGCGTCGTCTTCGTCGGCGCCGTCTACGGCGGCTACTTCGGGGCCGCGCTCGGCGTCATGTACGTGGCGGCGCTCGCACTGATCCTGGACGAGTCGCTGAACCGCATCAACGCGCTCAAGAACGTGCTCTCGGCCGCGGTCGGCCTGGTCACGGTCGTGGTGTTCGCGATCTTCGCGCCCATCCACTGGGGCGCGGCGCTGACGCTGGCGCCGGCCACGGTCGTCGGCGGGTACGCGGGTGCGCGGCTCGCCCGGCGGATGCCGGCCCGGGTACTGCGAGCCGTCATCGTAACGTTCGGTACCGCAATCGGGCTCGTCCTGCTCTACCGGGCGGCGCTCTAGCACGCGACGATGGCAGCGGAACGGGCAGTGCGGGTGAGGACGGCATGACGGACGACGAGACACTGGGCGCGATCGAAACGCACATCGCGATGTTGATGCGGCTGGGCGAGGCAAGCCGCCGATCGACCGGCCTGAAGCCGCACCGGGCGCTGGACCGCGCTGCGTACGTGATTCTGCGCCATCTTCAGCAGGATGGGCCGCTGAACGTGTGGGCGTTGGCCGCCCGCCTGAACCTCGACGGCTCCACGGTGACCCGGCAGGTGACCGCGCTCCAGCGGGACGGGCTGGCCGAGCGGCACCCGGATCCGCGCGATGGCCGTGGGACGGTCGTCGCGCCGACCGGGAAGGGTCTGGCTCAGGTCACCGCGGTGCGACAGGCGCGCCGGGCACTCTACGAGAAGGTGTTGCACGACTGGTCGGCCGCGGAGCGGGCCGACCTCGCGCGCACGCTGGACCGGCTTGCGAACTCGATCGACGAGTACGTCCGGCGATCATAGGGAGACCGGGCCGCCCGGCCCGGCCTCCCGCGCGGATCACGTCGAGGACGCCATCTCGTCCGTTGACGTCCGGGACTTGTCCAGCCGTGGATCGCCCTCATCGGCGAAGTAGTCGTCGGGTGTCGTGCCGTCCACACCGTCCGACGTCTTGGTGGCCCGGAGGATGAATGTCACGATGACCGCGACCAGCAGGTTGACCAGAACGGCGACGAAGCCCACGTAGATCGTCTTCGGAGTGTCGAAGCCGAACTTCTGCAGCGGAAAGGCCGAACCACCGAAGTGAGCCCGCTTGGTCGCCGCGTTCGGGATGTTGTAGAGCATCCACAGCCCCAGCGACATGCCGGCCACCCAGCCCGCGATCAGGCCGCCGCGGTGCAGCCATCGGGTGTAGAGGCCCAGTGCCACCGACGGCGCGGTCTGCAGGATGATGACCCCGCCGATGAGCTGCAGGTCGATGGAGAACTGCGGGTCCAGGAAGATGATGAACAGAACCGCGCCGAGCTTCACCACGAGCGAGGCGATCTTGGATACGCTCGCCTGCTGGGCGTCTGTCGCGTCCTTCCTGATGTACTCCTTGTAGATGTTGCGGGTGAACAGGTTCGCCGCGGCGATCGACATGATGGCGGCCGGCACCAGCGCGCCGATGCCGATGGCGGCGAACGCGACGCCGGCGAACCACGACGGGAACTGCAGGTCGAACAGCAGCGGCACCACCGTGTTGCTGTCGACGCTGCCGGCCTTCGCCCCGGGCAATGGCTTCACCCCGCTCGCGATGGCGGCGTAGCCGAGCAGCGCGAGCAGGCCGAGCAGGAAGCTGTACGCGGGCAGCGCCGACATGTTGCGCTTGATCACGTTGCGGTTCCGGCTGGCCAGGACGCCGGTGACGCTGTGCGGGTAGAGGAACAGCGCCAGCGCGGAGCCCACCGCCAGCGTGATGTACTGCAGCTGGTTGTTGGCATTCAGCAGGGTGCCGTCGCCCGGCGCCGGCGTCCCGGCGAACTTCTTGTCCGCGGCGTCGAAGATGTGGCCCCAGCCGCCGAGCTTGTACGGCAAGTAGATCACGGCGACCAGGATGACCAGGTAGATGAGCGTGTCCTTGACGAACGCGATCAGAGCGGGCGCGCGCAGGCCGGACTGGTATGTGTACGCCGCCAGGATCGCGAAGGCGATGATGATTGGCGCGTGCCGGGCCAGGGCGCTCTCGCCGGTGACCCCCATCGTCTTGAGCACCGCTTCGATGCCGACCAGCTGCAACGCAATATACGGCATCGTCGCCATGATGCCGGTGATGGCCACGAGCAGGGCGAGCGTCGGCGACGCGAAGCGGGTCCGGACGAAGTCGGCCGGCGTGACGAAACCGTGCCGGTGCGACACCGACCAGAGCCGGATCAGGATCAGGAAGAACATCGGATAGATGATCACGGTGTACGGCACCGCGAAGAACCCGGCCGCGCCCGCGCCGAACATCAGCGCCGGCACCGCGACGAACGTGTACGCCGTATACAGGTCGCCGCCGATCAGGAACCACGTGATCCAGCCGCCGAAGCTGCGGCCGCCGAGACCCCACTCGTCGAGGTGCATCATGTCCCGTGGTGCCCGCCACCGGGCCGCGATGAAGCCCATCACGCTGACCAGCAGGAACAGGAACGTAAAGATGATGATCTCGGTGATGTGCTCACTCATCCGCGGGTACCCCCCGAACGCTTACGGGTCATCTGGTACACGACCGTGGTGGTAATGACACCGACGAGGATGAACAGCAGCTGCAGCCAGTAGAACGCCGGGAAGCCCCACAGCCTGGGCGACTCGCGGTTGTATATCGAGGTCACCAGAGGGAGCACGATCGGGATGAGCAGCAGCCAGTTCCACGGGCTGCGGTCGGATCGCTTCGCTGCGGACACCGCCTGGGCCGGCTGGGCAGACTCAGCGGGTTCGGCCATGGGCCGTACCTCCTTACCGGAGCGCAGAGTGACCGTGGTCACGGTCAACCACCGTGAGGTTATCGACGGTGCCGGATCGCGATCGATCTCCATGCGCCGAACGGCTGAGGCGGTGCGCCGAGCGGTGCCTGGTTCCGGTCAGAACGATCGCGACCTGCGGGCACGGCTGGTGGGCCTTGAGCGGCTGGGAGGTAGGCGTCAAGCCGCCGGCTAACGGAGGTGAGCGGTTTCGTTGACCGCTCGGACCGCGACGTTGCCGTCCGGCCAGACGTCGATGGTGGACACGCCGGCCGGGGCCAGGAACAGCCG
>Ga0081539_10003642_pt1 | contig 18553 bp, 13 predicted proteins | sample TabmetS4T2R2_FD_71023 | JGI IMG/M metagenome (GOLD analysis project Ga0081539, IMG submission 71023) | Tabebuia heterophylla rhizosphere microbial communities from the University of Puerto Rico - S4T2R2 | ecosystem: Host-associated > Plants > Roots > Rhizosphere ...
GGCATTTCGAATGTTCGATCCCATCATCGGTGGGAACAGGGAATGCATGACGGCAACGACGGTGGACGCGGTCGTCATCGGCGCCGGACACAACGGTTTGGTCGCGGCCTGCCGGCTCGCCGATGCGGGGTGGGACGTCTGTCTGCTGGAGGCTGCCGACCACGTCGGCGGCGCGGTCGCCTCAGCAACCACCGTCCCGGGCTACGTGATGGATCTGTACAGCGCCTTCTACCCCCTGGCGGCGGCCTCCCCCGCGATACGCCGCCTCGACCTGCACCACCACGGCCTGAAATGGGCGCATGCACCCGCCGTGCTGGCTCATCCGCACCCCCCGGCGCCGGGCGATGCCGGGGCCCGGCGGGCCGCAATCATGCATCGGCGCCCGGAGGACACCGCGGCTGGACTGGACGCCGAGACGCCGGGCGACGGCGACGCCTGGATGGCGCTCGTGGAGCAGTGGCAGCACCTGCGTGATCCGGTGCTCGAGGCACTGCTGACGCCGTTCCCGCCCGCCCGCGCCGCCCTGCGCATGCTGCATCGAATGAGCGGCCGAATGAGCGGCCGAATGGCCGGTCGAATGAGCGGGACGGCGGGCGCGCTGAGGACCATTCGCACCTTGATGCTTCCCGTGGACCAGTTGGGGCGTGAGCTGTTCCGCGGGCCGGATGCCCGGCTGCTGCTCAGCGGCAGCGCCATGCATGCCGACATCCCCACGGTGGCGCCGGGCAGCGGTGGCTTCGGGTGGCTGCTGTGCATGCTGGGCCAGGACGTAGGGTTCCCGGTCCCGGTCGGCGGTGCCGCGGCGTTGCCGACAGCGATGGCGGCACGGGCCAGAGCCGCGGGCGCCGAGCTCCGAACGGGTCACCGGGTGCGACGCGTGGTGGTCGGTGGGGGTCGCGCGCTCGGCGTCGACTGCGCCGACGGCCAGAGGATCCGCGTCAGGCGCGCCGTCCTCGCGGACGTCGCGGCGCCGACCCTCTACCGCGACCTGCTGACCTCGGACGCCGTACCGCCGCGCCTGCTCGCCGACCTGGAACGGTTCACCTGGGACCTGCCCACGGTCAAGGTCAACTGGGCGCTGGACGGCCCGATCCCGTGGCAGGTCGAGGCGATCCGCGGAGCAGGAACGGTCCATCTCGGCGCCGACGACGGGCAGCTGGCCGAGTGGTCTGCCGCGTTGACCGCGGGACGGCCCAGCGAGCACACCTTCCTCCTGCTGGGCCAGATGGCGGTCGCGGATCCGACCCGTGCTCCCGAAGGCTGCGACTCGGTGTGGGGATACAGCCACCTCCCGCGCGACACCACGGACCCGGCGGCGGGCTTGAAACTCGCCGACCAGATGGAGCAGGAGGTGGAACGGCACGCGCCCGGCTTCCGGGACCGGATCGTGCACCGCCTGATCCAGCTTCCCGGCGATCTCGAAACGGCGGACGCCAATCTGGTGGCGGGCGCGGTGAACGGCGGGACGGCGCAACTGTTCCAGCAGTTCATATTCCGCCCGGTGCCAGGCCTGGGCCGGCCCGAGACGCCGGTGGCCGGCCTCTACCTCGCCAGCGCAGGCGCTCATCCGGGCGGCGGCGTCCACGGTGCATGCGGGGACAACGCCGCGCGGGCAGCGTTGCGCGGGAGCGCGTGGGGTGGGGTGCCGGGACGTGCGCTGGCCCGCCTGAGCCGCCGCCTGTACGACTAGGTCATAGGTCGATCGACGCCGACTAGGTCGATCGATGCCGAGCAAGGACCAGGTCGTGATCAAATGGACGAAGTTGCTGTTCCGTGCGCTGTTTGGAGCAGCTTCGTCCATCTCGGCATGCCGACGTCCATCTGATCAAGGAAACGTCCGCGTCAGCGCCTTCCGACGTCCTCGTGGGTGGCGTGCTCGGCCAGATAGGCCAGGCGGCGCAACGTCTCCCGATTGCGCGGCGCGATTATCGCGATCCGCACGGGACGCGGTAGCAGCCGGCCGGGCCCCGCCGACACGTCCTCCAGCATGCGCACCTTCGTGGCCCTGTTACCGAGCGGCTCCATGTGCAGCTCGACGTCCGCCTCGCCGAGCGGCCAACCACGGGCGCGCAGCACGATGCGCTCGTTCGGGACGCAGCTGACGACGTGGGTCGTGTCATGTAGAAGCACCGGCCAGCTTCCGACCGAGTGATGGATCCGCGTTCCGGGCTGCGGAAAGTCCTGATCCACCGCGCGAATCCGCGAAGCCCCCACCACCCAGGCCGCGTAGCTCCAGCCGTCACCCAGCACGTCGAAGATCTCCCTCGGGCTGGTCCGGACGACCCGCTCGACCTCGATCACGGCATCTCCTCACTCGGGCGCACGCCACCGACCCACTCTGGCTTGCCCAAAGACCAGGTGGGGACAACTGCACGTGTGCGAACCGCTTTCCTCCGCTAGACAGGACTACGGGTCACGTGGTGTTCGAGCCAACGGCACTTACCGGGCCATCGATCGCGTGGTGGTAACCCCTCCTTCCACGCCTTTCGAGGGTAGAGGTCGTATGCGCGTACATCTCGTCAGCAGCCAGCCCCCTGCCGGGGAAGGGCAACCCGGATCCGCCGAGGTACACCCGGTGTACCTCGCGTCCGACGTTGCCCTTGCCCTGGAACGCGCCGGTCACACGGTCCGAATTCACCGAATTTCCGTGCGTCCGGATGTCGTCACGGACAGTTCGTGGAGCGAGCGGTCGCTCAAGGTGACGAACGAGGCGGGCGTGCGGACGCGATCCACGTCGGGGGCTACCCCGTCCGCAGCGCAGATCGCCCGGACACCGTTCGCCGGGACGACGCAGCGCGGCGCGTGGCTCGCCGAACGGATCGCGCACGACATGGACGACGGGAGCGTGCTGCACGCACTCGACGACGTCGCCGGCGCAGCGTCCCTGGCCGCCCGATCGCTGACCGGCGTCCCGGTTGTGATGCGAGGCCGCCGGCAGGTCAGACCTGATACTTCTGCCCTCGTCCGCCGACTGCGGCAGGCCTGTCTGCGGGCTGCCGACGCCGTCGTGGCACCCTCGGCCCCCGACGTCCACGCCATGCTGCGGATCGGCGTCCTGCGAGAGCGGCTGCTGCTCATCCCGGACGCTGTCGTCGTACCGGAGGACGGGCAGCCGGGACACCGTCCGGCCAAGACGAACCGCGTGGTGTCGCTGGCCGGCGCGGGCGGTGCCGGTGTCCTGGTGCGGGCGTTGCGGTGGGCTCCCACGGCAGAACTGGTGCTCGCCGGCGCGTCCGCCCCGGGCACGGTAGACCGCCTGATGATCGAGGCGAAGCGCCTCGGCGTTAACGAGCGGGTGGATTGGCGCGGGTGGGTCGGCCGCGACGAGGCGTTGCGACTCCTCGATCAGGCGGCCTTGGCCGCGTGCCCGGGGCCACCGGGTGCGGGGTCGGCTCCCGCTGTGGAGGCGATGTGGCGCGGGCGCGCCGTGGTCGCCGCCGACCTGCCGCCGCTGTCCGACACCGTGGCGCACGGCACGACGGGCTTGCTGGTCGCCCCCGACGACCCACGGGCCCTCGGGACGGCGGTCCGGGAGCTGCTGCACGACCCGTTTCGCTGCGAGGCGTTCGGGCAGGCCGGGGCCGACCGTGCCGCTGCCCGGTATTCACCGGTCGTCGTCGCGGCGGCGCTGGAACACCTGTACTCCCAGCTCAGGGCATCGGGTGTCCCGCGGCTGGACGACATTCATCCAGGATCCGGAAAGGAGGAGACGGCGTGACCATCACCCCCCTGATCCCGAAGAACACCGCTGACGCTGCTGATTCCGTGCCCGCGCACCGACGGACGCGGGAGAACGACGACGGGCACCGCCGGTCACCGCGTGAGCGACGTACCGACGACCTACTGGAACGCGCGGCGCGGGCGGACGACGCGACGCGCCATGCGCTGCTGGAGGAGGCCGTCCTGCTCAACCTGCCCGTCGCCCGGGCGATCGCGGCGCGCTACCGCGGCCGCGGCGAGCCGATGGACGACCTGGAGCAGGTCGCCTACCTGGCACTGGTAAAGGCGGCCCACGGCTACGCGCCCGGTGCCGGCCACACGTTTCTCGCCTACGCCGTCCCCACCATCAGCGGCGAGCTGCGCCGCCACTTCCGGGATCACGGGTGGGACGTCAAGCCACCGCGCCGGGTACAGGAACTGCGCGCCAGGCTCGGCGGCGTCGCGGCGGACATGACGCAGGACCTGCACCGTTCTCCGTCGCTTGAGGAACTGGCGGAACGCTTGGGCGTGGCGGAGTCGGACGTCGCAGAGACGCTGGCGGCCACCGACTGCTACTCGGCGCTGTCGCTCGACGCGCCCTGCGACGGCGCGACGGGAGCCCCGCTCGGTGAGACGGTCGGCGTCGACGACGACGGGTTCGACGAGGTGGTGGACCACCTGGCGGTAGGCCCGCTGCTGGCCACCCTGTCCGAGCGCGACCGGCACATCCTGTGTCTGCGCTTCTTCCGGGAGTGGACGCAGTGCCAGATCGCGGAGGAGATCGGGGTCACCCAGATGCAGGTCTCCCGGCTGATCATGCAGGCGCTGGCCAAGCTACGAGCAGCGGCCGAGGCTGCCTGAGCGGCCGAGAACGGTTGGGCGGGCAGTTCTGCCCCGACACGCCGGGCGTGTCGGGGCAGAACTGCCCGCTCAACTCAGTGGGTTCAGACGGAGATGGCCTCGACCAGGTCGCCGACCTTCTTGTCGGGCAGGTTCCGCGCGATGTCGGCCTGGCTGACGATGCCGACCAGGTCGTGCCCGTCGATGACGGGAAGCCGGCGCACCTTGTGCTGAGCCATGACGCGCAGCGCCTCCTCGACGTCGTCGTCGGCGCCGATCGTCACGGGCTTGCCCTGGGCCAGCTCGCCCGCGGTTGTCCGGGCCGGGTCGCCGCCCTCGGCGATGCACCGCACCACGATGTCGCGGTCGGTGAGCATGCCCTTGAGCCGGTTGTCCTCCCCGCAGATGGGTAGCGAGCCGACGTCGAGCTCCTTCATCTTGCGTGCGGCCTCGACCAGGGACTCCTGGGCGCCAACGCAGGTGGCATCGCTGGTCATGATTTGTCGTGCTGTGGTCATGGGTGTGCTCCCTTCGACAGGACTCCCATGCCCGCTGCCTGCCCGATGAAACAGCCGAATGAAACAGCCGACGAAACCCGCGGGTTCGCCCGGGGGCATCCGATCAGCGGATCAGCCCCTCCAGCACGTCGGCCACGCCGTCGTCCAGGACGTTGAGGGCCACCGCGTCCGCGTGCGCTTGGACGTCCTCGGCTGCGTTGCCCATCGCGACCGAGCGTCCGGCCCAGGCGAACATCTCCAGGTCGTTGCGTCCGTCCCCGATCGCGAGCGTGAGTCCCTGCGGCACGTCGAGCCGGGCACGCACCACTTCCAGGGCGCTGGCCTTGCTGACGCCCTCCGGCGCGAGGTCCAGCCACGCCGTCCAGCCGACGGCGTAGTTCACCCCATGCAGACCGATCGCCGAGGTGAGGGCCAGGAAGTCGGCGGACGTGTGCTCGGGGCTGCGCACGACCACCCGGCAGGCGGGCTCGGCGAGAAGCTCCTCGAACGAGGCCACCCGGGTGTAGGTGCCCTCCAGCTCGCCGGGCGGAAAAGGGGCGGTCAGCAGGAAATCCCCCTTTCCCGTCTCCAGCGCGTAGAGCGCCGTCGGCAGTTCGGCGCGCATCAGCTTCAGCACCGGCGACGGATCGAAGGTGACGACGTCGGAAACCTCGTAGCCGGACGCCGTCGCGGGATCGAGGCGTAGTGTCACCGACCCGTTGCTGCACACGGCCCAGCCGGTGAGCAACCCGAGCCGGTCCAGCACCGGCACCGTCTCGTGCAGCGAGCGACCGGTGGCGATCACGATGTGCAGGCCGGCGTCGGCCACTGCGCGCACGGCGTCGCGCACCCGGTCGGACAGGCGCTGGTCGTGGTCGAGCAAAGTCCCGTCGATGTCCAGGGCGATGAGCTCGGGAGCCCATTGGTCGCTTTTGCGGTGCTCGCGGCGCACCAGGGCTCGATCGGTCATCCGCACGAGGGTATCCGGCGCGCGTGACGGGACGGCTTCAGGTCGTCACCACGCGGGACCAAAGGTCGGTTAACGGCTGGTGGCAGGCCGGGCGGCCCCGGATCGGCACCGGCCCGCGCGCTACCGTGCACGGCATGCCCGCCGGATCGGACGCCGTGACGAGCGCGGTCCTGGTGGTGGTGTTTCTCCTGGCCGTGTCCGTGTTCGTCCTGGTTCGGCGCGCCCGCGCCCGCGGCCTGCCCCGGAATGCCACGGCGGTGGAGCCGCCGGACGGTCATACCCCGCAGGCGGCCGTCATCGTGCACGCCGTCAAGGTCGATGACGAGGACGCCCGGCGGCGGCAGATCGAGGCGGCCTCCGCCCAACTCGGCTGGGCCGCCCCCCTGTGGCTGGAGACCACGGCCGATGATCCCGGGCGCAGCCAGACCCGAAGTGCCCTGGAGGCGGGCGCCGACGCCGTGCTGGCGTTCGGTGGGGACGGCACCGCCCGCATCGTCGCGGAGGGGCTGTTGCGAACCGGCGTCCCGCTGGGGTTGCTGCCTGCCGGCACGGGCAACCTCCTGGCCCGCAATCTCGGCGTCCCGCCGAACCGGCTGGAGACCGCCCTCTACATCGCCCTGAACGGGCGGGACCGCCTCATCGACGTCGGTCGGGCCGAGGTCGGGCCCGGCGACGGCTCGGGCGCGCTGGTCCGGGAGACCTTCCTCGTGATGGCCGGGCTCGGCTTCGACGCCGAGGTCATGGCCGACGTCGACCCCACGCTGAAGGACCGGGTGGGTTGGTGGGCCTACGTCGTCGCGGGCATCGGGCGGCTGCGGGGACGGCGAACGGCGGTGACGCTGACCATGGACGGCGGGCCGCCCGAGGCCCGGAGGATCCGGGCCGTCGTGATCGGCAATTGCGGCATGCTCACCGGAGGGGTCCAGCTGATGCCGGAGGCGCGGCTGGACGACGGGTGGCTCGATGTTGTCGTCGTCACCCCGCGCACAGTGCTGGGCTGGCTGTCCGTGGTGGTCGCGGTGCTCACCCGCCGGCGTGGCCGCGCCATCGTGGAGCACCTGCGCTGCCGCTCCGTGGAGATCAAGACCGAGCGCCCGCTGCATGTCCAGCTGGACGGTGACATCGCCGGAACGGCTCGCCTGCTGCGCGCCGCGGTGGATCCGCTGGCGCTCCTGGTGCGAGTTCCGGACGACGAGTAGCGGCGCGGAGTAGAGACGAGGAGCAGGGACGAGGAGTAGACGGTGCGGGACGCCAGACTCGTGATCGACCCGGGACTCGCCGCGGCCTGGACCGCTGTCGGACCGCCCACGACGTTGCGCGGCTTGGCGGCCGCCGTCACGGGCGGACGAGCGGCGGCGATCGCGGTGACCGACCGCCCCTTGACCGAGTCCGAGAGCGCCGTCCTGGCTGACGCGCTGGCCGCGTCGCTCGGCGTCGCGATGGTCGAGCTGATCGACCTGCACACGCTGGACCTGAGGGACTTGTTGCGGCAGTGGGTCAACCAGGCGGCACAGGGCAGCGGCCGAGGCGTCAGCGTCGAGCTGATGGACACGCCGCCGCAGGCACCGCTGCGCGTGCTGGTGCGGGCGGTCGACAGCTCGGCCCGTGAGCTGACGCTGCGGCTGGCAAGCCCGCACGAGCCGTCACTGCCGGCCCTGCGGGCTCTGCTCGGCGGCCGGGCGATCGATGTCGTCGACGCCGAGACGGTCTAGCCCCGGGTCGCGGCGGCCGGCTCGGGCGACGAGCCACCACAGGGCGGCCAGGCTGAGCAGGGCGAGTTGCGGGTAGGAGTTCTGCACCAGCCGCGCCGCCCAGCGCGGCACCTCGGGATCCGCCAGCAGGTTCGCACCCCACCAGGGCAGCCGCATCCACAGCAGCGCCGCCACGGTCAGCGCGGCCGCCATCCGGCGTCGCTCTCGCGCATCCCCGAGCAGGGCGCCCACGACGACGACGCCCCACGCCATGTGGTGCACCCACGACACCGGTGAGACCAGGAACGCCACCAGCCCGACGACCGCCACGATCGCCACCGGCTGCTCCAACCGGTCCAGCCGGCGGGACAAGGCGAACCCACCGGCGAGCACCGCCCCGACCAGGACCAGCCAGACCACCGACGCGGCCGCGCCGTCCACCGGGGACAGGCGCATGACGACACCGCGCAGTGACTGGTTCGACGTCCCGGCGTTCGGCCCGAGCCGGTCCGGGTCGAGCAGCGCGTCGGTCCAGTACGCGACGGACGCGGGCGGCAGGACCAGCGCGGTGCACACCGTGATCAGCGCGGCGCTCGCCACCGACACCGCGAGCACCCGCCAACGCCGGGCCACCGCCCAGTGCATCCAGAAGACGGCGGGGGTCAGCTTCACCGCGGCCGCGAACGCGACGCCGATGCCGCTGCCGCCGTCCCAGACCCGGCCCCCCGGCGTGCGCCGGCGGCGGGTGACGTCCCACAGGCACAGCGTCACGACGACGGCGTTCACCTGTCCGTACCGGATCCCCTCCGCGACGGGGAGCATCCAGACGCACGACGCCGCGACCGCCCCCTGCGCCAGCGGCGCGCGGGCACCGAACCTCGACAGGAACGGGCGGAACGCCAGCCCGACCGTGACCCACAGCAGCCAGAACTGCACGACGGTCCAGATCCAGCCCATCACGGTGAACGGCGCCAGCAGCAGCGGCAGCGCGGTGAACGCCGCGAACGGCGGGTAGGTGAACGGCAGGAACTGCGGCTGAGTCGTGCGGAGGTCGTACAGCGGGAAGCCGGTGACCAGCGCACGAGCGCCTTCGCGGTAGACCTCCAGGTCCACCTGGAAGTGCTCCTGCGGATAGGAGCCCAGGTAGTGCCAGCTCAGCGGGGCGGCCGACGCGGCGAGGAGGCCTGCTCCGGCCACCCGCCATCGCCACGACGTCACCGCGCGATTCTGGCGCACAGCCCGGGCGGCTACCGTGTCGGCCGTGATCGGCAGAGTTCTGGCGGCCGTCGCCGCGGGTGCCGTGGTGCTCGGCGTGACCCCCGCTGCCCCTGCGGCCACCGTAACAGCGGCCGTCACCGGCCCGGTGGTCCTCATCGGGACGGGCGGGCTGCGCTGGGATGACGTCAACGAGACCACCCCGGCGCTGAGCTCGCTGCAGAACGCGGACTCGATCGGCCTGCTCGCGGTGCGCAACGTGCGCGCCACCACCTGCCCGATCGACGGCTGGCTGGCCGTCAGCGCGGGACGCCGCGCCGCCGACACCGAGGCCGACCCGAGCACGGCCTGCCGCCAGACCCCCGCCCCCACGATCGGCACGGCCGGAGGCACCGCGGACGTGCCGCGCTGGTCCGACTACGCCCGGGAGGCCCGCTCCGAGGACTTCGACGCCCATCCCGGGCTGCTGGGGGAGACGCTGAGGGCGGCCGGGAAGACCGCCGTCGCGGTCGGGTCCGGCGCCGCGATCGCGCTGGCCACGCCGTCATCCAAGGGGACCACGGCGACGGTCGACCACGCGTTCGCCGGCGCCGTCGACGGCACCGCGGGCGAGGTGGACCCGCAACAGCTGGCGAACGACGTCCAGAAGGCGGTCGCGCTAGACCCCGAGCTTTTGGTCATCGACGTCGGTGCCATCCGGGATCCGAAGGAGCGGTCGCCCGGTGAGCCGAAGGCCACCGGGGCGTATACGTCCCCCCGGGCGGACCAGGTGGCCCGGCTGGACACCCGGGTCGGGCTCGTGCTGGGCGAGTTGCCGGCCACCGCGACGGTGATCTTCGCGTCTCTGGCCGACTCCGGGAAGACGTCGCAGTTGCGCGCGGTCGCCGCCCGCGGTCCGGCGCCCGCCGGCGGCGCGAAGACCAGCTACGGCGGGTCGCTCCTCGGCAGCCGTTCCACCCGGCAGGACGGACTGACCCAGGGGACCGACATCCTCCCGACGCTGCTGGCCGCGCTCGGCGTCGACCGTCCCAGCGAGGCGGTCGGGGCGCCGATCGTTCCGGAGCGCACGAAGCTCACGCTGGTCGGGAGGCTGCGCAAGCTGCAGGACCTGGAGCAGGCCTCGACCGCGGTCCACCCGATCGTGCCGTGGTTCTTCAACGGCCTGGTGATCGCCCAGGTGCTGCTCTACTCCGCCGCCACGCTGGCGCTGCGTCGCCGCCGGGAGGGAGCGGACGCCCCCGCCGCAGGTCCGCGGCGGCGGCGTCGGCTTGTCGCGCTGCGCCGGACCGCTGTGGTCTTCGCCTGCGTCCCCGCCGCCACCTTCCTGGCCAACCTGACCCCGTGGTGGCGCGCCGGTCACCCGGGCCTGATGGTGACGCTCGCCGTGGCGGGCTTCACGCTGCCCATCGCGCTCGTGGCGCTGACCGGGCCCTGGCGGAACGCCGTGCTCGGTCCGCTCGGTGCGGTCGGCGGGATGACGGCGGGAGTGCTGGCGCTCGACGCCGCGACCGGCTCGCACCTCACCCTGTCCAGTCTCATGGGGGTCCAGCCCGTGGTGGCGGGCCGGTTCTACGGCTTCGGCAATGTGGCGTTCGCGCTGTTCGCGACCGGCGCCTTGCTCCTGGCGATCTCGCTGGCGGACGCGGCGATCCGGCGCGACCGACGGCCGCTGGAGGTTGCCGGGATCGTGGCGGTCATCGGCGTCGTCGCGACCGTCATCGACGGGACGCCGGGCCTGGGTAGCGACTTCGGCGGGCCGCCCGCGCTCATCCCCGCCTTCGGCGTCCTCGCACTCATGGCGGCCGGCGTCGGGGTCACCTGGCGGCGAGCCGGGCTGATCGTGCTGGCCACCGTCGGCACGCTACTGGTGATCTCGGTGGCGGACTGGCTGCGGCCCGCGGAGAGCCGCACGCACCTCGGCCGGTTCGTTCAAACGGTGCTCGACGGCGGCGGGTGGACGGTGATCCAGCGCAAGGCCGAGCAGAACTTCGGCATCCTGATCGGCTCCTGGCTGACGCTGCTGCTGCCGTTCGCCGTGGCGTTCGTCGCGCTGGTGCTGGCACGGCCGGTGTCGTGGGGGGTGCGCCCGCTGCAGCTCGCCTACGACCGGTCCCCCGCCCTGCGCCCGGGCATGATCTCCTTCGCGGTGCTGATCGGGCTCGGTTTCCTGCTGAACGACTCGGGGACGGCGATCCCGGCCGTCGCGGCGACGGTCGCCATCCCCCTGCTCATCGCGGCAAGTGTGCGGGCTCTGGAGCTGGACGACGCGACTCGGCTCCAGGCCGCCATCGCCAAAGTCCGGAAGTCCACAGCACGACGGCGATGACGACGGCCAGCGTCAGCCACGGCGCGACATCCCGGCGGAACCCGAGGGTGAGCCGCTCGACGCCGGGACTCAGGCCGACGGTGCGCCCGGGAACGTAGGCGAGGGCCAGTGCGGCGAGCCGGGCCAGCAGCGCGCCGTCCAGCGGCGACGGCGCGACCAGCACCAGCGGCACCCACGCCATCGGGTCGTACCAGGGCAGCGCGTAGGGCGTGGTGAGGATCCAGGCCGCGCACAGCAGGAGGGCGGCGCGGGCAGCATCCGCCGTCACCGGGTCGCCCACCGCGGGAAGCCGGGGTACCCGACGGGACAGCAACAGGGCGAGGCCGAGCGCGCACGCGACGGCCGCGTACTGGGCGAACGTCCGCACCGGCTGCCGACCGAACACCGGGTCGAGCTGGTCGGCCAGCAGCCGCCACGGCGTCGCGAAGGAGATGAAGCGGCTGTTCTCGCGCAGCTGGTCGTAGGTGTGCGGACCGCTCCACACGTGGGCCGGCACGAGGACCAGCCCGGCTCCGGCGATGGCCAGGGCGGCCGCCCGCAGGGCCCGCGGGCGGGGTAGTCGGCGCAATCCCCAGGCGATGGCGACCGCGAAGACGGCGTACGGCACCTTCGTGCCAGCGGCGGCTCCGAGCAGCATCCCGGCGATCAGCGGGGTGCGGATCATCGTCGCCAGCGCGGCAGCGGCGAGGGCGGCGGCGATGACGTCGACGTGCGCGCCGAGCACGAGTTGCTGCAGGACCAGGGGGTTCAGCGTCCACAGCACAGCCCCTCGCGCCCGGGCCGCCGGATCGGCCCGGGTGATCCGGTCCAGCGCCAGCGCCGCCCCGAGGAACGCCGCGCCGCACAGCAATTGCCACAGCCATACGGTCAGCCGCAGCGAGCCGCCGCCGGTCGCCGCGACGGCGGCCTGAGCAAGCGTCGCGACCGGTCCGTACACGCTCGGGGCGTGCTGCCACGGCGGCTGAATGGCGCCCGCCACCGGATCGGTGCCGCCGCGCCAGGCCAGCGGATCCTGGACGTACGGATCGTTACCGGCGGCGGCGATCCGCCCGTACGCGACGTAGGACAGGTGATCCGCCGAGCCGAGCGGGGGGACGACGACGAGAAGCGCGACGGCCGCGAGCGCGGCGATGGCGACGGCGGCGGGCCGGGGCCGGGCGCCTCGCGCGACGGCGACCAGGCCGCACACCACGGACACTGTTGCGAGGGCGAGGGCCGCGGCGAGCACCGCCGTCACCAGCACCGAGGACGGGTGGAGGCCGAGGTCCCAGGGCGGGTGGAAGGTGGCAGCGCCGAGGCCCGGGCTCGCCGCGGACTCACCGAGCGCCGACGTTCCGGCCGCCAGCAGCACGGCGACGATGCCGGTCCCCGCGGCCGCGAGGCTCCACCGGCGGTGCCCGTTCACCTGGGCTGCGACCTGCGCAGGCCCAGTCGGCGCACCGCGAGCGCCAGCGCGACGTCGCGGTACTGCCGGGCTCGGTGCAGTTGGGCCCGCCAGTCCCGCCCGGTGACCCGGTGGTGCAGCTCGCACGGCACCTCGACCACCCGGAACCCGGCGTGGAGCAGGTCGATCGTCATGCCCGTCTCGACTCCCCAGCCGCGGGCCAGCGGCAAGGCGGCGTCGAACGCCGCGCGGGTCAGGCAGCGCATCCCGGACAGCGGCTGCGTCGGGGTCCAGCCGGTGGCGCGCTGAATGCCACGGCGGGACAGGTTCACCACGAGGCCGCGACCGCCGCCGGGCGCGCGTTGCGCGGGGAGAACGGCGATCGTCACGTCCGCCTCGCCGGCGAGGACGGGCTTGACCAGGGCGGCGGTGGTGGCCGCCGTGTCCTCGAGGTCGGCGTCCACGAAGAGCAGCGCGTGCGGCCCGGCGCCTGGATCAACCGGGTCCAGTTCGGCCACCCGCGCGGCACCGGTCTGCATCGCGGCCGCCTTGCCCCGGTTGCGGGGATGCCGGATGACGGTCGCTCCGGCGGAGGCGGCCCGCTCGCCGGTGTCGTCGGAAGACCCGTCGTCCACCACGATCACTTCCTGCGCGCCCGGGATGGTCCTGGCGGACCGGACCGTGGCGGCGATCCGCGCCGCCTCGTCCTTGGCGGGGATGACGACGGCCAGCCGGGTGGGCACCTCCACGGTCGCAGCGTAGTGCTCTGCCCTGAAGGTCTTGACAAGCACAACTCAACGCGATCGGGTCTATCCGGGTCGAAGGAGACCCCCGGGTCGTTGGAGGTTGTCGGATGCCGGTGTCTGCCCGTCGGTCTCGTCGTCGCTCCTTCCGGTTCGCGCCGCTCGCCGCGGTCGCGGCGGCTGCCCTCACCGTCACCGGGTTGTGGGCCTCTCCCGCAGCTGCGGCAACTGCCCCCGGTGCACCAGGCGTGACGTCACACTTCGATCTGGCCCGCAAGGACTGCCTGGGCACCGCCCGGAACAGCACGTCCAAGGTGTGGTTCACGGTGGCCAACGGCGTGCTGAGCGACACCTACTACCCGACGATCGACAACACCAACGTCGAGACGTTGCAGTTCATCGTCACCGACGGGTACTCCTTCACGGACCTGCAGACCCGGGACACGACGTACACCGTCAGGGCGCTCGACGCGTCCGGCATGTCCTGCCGAGTGATCAGCACCGCGCGCAGCGGCCGCTACCGCATCATCACCGATTACCTGACCGACCCGGCACGCAACAGCGTGGTCATCCGGACGGCGCTGGAAGGCGCCAAGGGCCTTCAGCTGTACGTCCGCTTCGACCCGACGGTCAACGGCAACGGCGGCGGGGGCACCGGTAACGCGGGCGCGGACGACGCCACGACCGATACCTCCACCGGCTCGCCCGTGCCGGTCGCGAGCGACGTCGTCACCGCGACGACCGCCGCGAACCGGGACTACGCCCAGCCGGTGTACGCCGCGCTGCGCGCCGATCGCTCGTTCGCCCAGGTGAGCAGCGGCTACGCCGGCACCGAGAGCGACGGCTTGACGCAGCTCGACGCCGACCACGCGCTCACGTCGTACGACACCGCGACCCAGGGCAACGTCGTCCAGACGGCGCGCGTCCAACTCGGGAAGGACGGCGGCGCCGTCCTGGCGCTCGGGTTCGGGGCGACCCGGGCCGCCGCCGTCGCCACCGCGGGGGCCAGCGCGCAGGCCGGTTTCGGCAAGCTGCTGAAGTCCTACGCCGCGGGCTGGGCCGCCTACGACTCGCACCTGACGCCGCCACCCGGCGACGCACAGCTGCCCGGCCTGAGCGACGCACGACGCGCGGCGCTGGGGAGCACCTACCGGTTGTCTGCGAACGTGCTCAAGGCGAGTGAGGACAAGACCTTCCCCGGCGCGATCGTGGCGTCGCTGGCCAGCCCGTGGGGCCAGGCGGTGTCGGCCGGCGATCCCGCGCAGACCTACTTCGGGTCCTACCGCGAGGTCTTCGCCCGGGACCTGTACGAAACGTTCACCGGTCTGCTGTCGGTCGGCGATGTCGCGACGGCCCGGGACACCGTGCGGTTCCTCTTCGAACGCCAGCAACAGCCGGACGGCTCGATGCCGCGCAACTCGCTCGTGAACGGCAAGACCGCGCCGGACTCCTTCGGCATCCAGCTGGACGAGGTGGCCTACCCGATCCTGATGGCGCGCACAGTGGGCCTGACGGACGCCTCGTTCTACACCGACCGCATCCGCCGGGCGGCCGACTTCGTGGTCGCGCACGGGCCGTCGTTCGGCTCGGAGCGCTGGGAGGAGCAGAGCGGCTTCTCGCCATCCACGATCTCCGCCGAGATCGCCGGGCTGGTCGCGGCCGGCGCCATCGCCGAACTGAACGGCGACACCGCGAGCGCGCGGCTCTACCGGGCCACCGCCGACTCCTACCAGCGGCAGATCAAGAACTGGACGGTCACGTCCACGGGCCCGTACAGCGCGGACCCGTATTTCATCCGGCTGTCCAAGACCGGCGACCCGAACGCGGCGATCACCTATAACCTCGGCAACGGCGGGCCGGACGCCGACCAGCGCGCCGTGGTCGACGCCGGGTTCCTGGAGCTGCCGCGCCTCGGCATCCTGCCCACCGGCGACGCCGACGTAGCGCGCTCGCTGACCGTGGTGGACGACGTCATCCGGCGCACGACATCGACCGGGACCGGGTTCTACCGGTACGGGACCTCGGCCGCGGGCACCGAGGACGGATACGGCGACTGCCACGTGGCGGACCCGACGGACTGCACTGTTGAGGGCAAGCCGTGGGCCGGGGTGTGCGGGAACCAGGCGCAGAACCACGGCTCCGGTCACCTCTGGCCGGCGCTGGCCGCCGAGCGCGGCGAGCACGACATCGCCCGCGGCGGGTCTGCGCAGGCCGTGTCGCTGTGGGACGGCATGGCCGGCATGGCGTCCGGCATCGGGCTGGTCCCGGAACAGGCGTGGGAGAACGCCGACCTCGCGGCCTCGCCGTTCGGGACGGCACCGGAATGCGCGTCGATCGGCTTCGTCAACGGGAAGGCGGCGGGCAGCGCGTCGCCGCTGACCTGGTCGGCCGCCGCGTTCGTCCGGCTCGGTGCCGCCCTGCGCGAGGGCCGGATCACCGAGCAGCCGGCCGACACCACGGCGCGCTACATCGAGCACACCCAGACCGCCACGACCCTGACACTGACCGCTCCGGCCGACGGCACGCAGCTGACCAGCGGCAGCGTCACGGTGACCGGTACGACGGCGCCCGGCGCCTTCGTCGATGTCGCGGCCATCAACGTGGACGTGGACGGCTCAGCGGGGCGGGCCTCGACGACCGCGGGCTCGGACGGCTCGTTCAGCGTCGACGTTCCGGTGCCGCCGGGGACGGCGTCCGTCTCGGTCGCGGCGACGGCGCCGGACGGCGGGACGGCGTTCGCCCAGCGGACTGTGGTGTGGGACGTCGCGCCCGGCACGCTGGTGTTCGAGGCGAGCGACCCGGACGGCGACGACAACGGGCCGGGCACGTACGCCTACCCGACCGCCGCCGACTTCAAGCCGGGCGCCTTCGACCTGGAGTCGTTCGCGGTCTACGACAGCGGTCCGGACACGGTGACGTTCCGAGTGCGCACGCGCGACCTGACACCGACGTTCGGCAGCCCGCTCGGGGCGCAGCTGGTCGACGTGTACGTGGCGAACCCGGCGGGTGGCGCGACGTCGACCGCGGCGTCGTTCCCGCAGCGCAACTACTCGATCGAGGCCGGCTCGGCGTGGAACCGGCTGATCGAGGTGCAGGGCTTCGGGCAGCGGTTCGTGGACGCGGCGGGCAACACGCTGGGGTCGGTGCAGATCCGCGGCAACGCCGTGACGCGCTACATCACGTTCACGGTGACCAAGTCGGCGCTGGGCGGGACGCCGGGCAGCGGCTGGGGATTCGCCGTGGTGCTGACCGGGCAGGACGGCTTCAGCTCGGACCAGGCGCGCGGATTCACCCAGACGGCCCAGCCCTACCAATTCGGGGTGTGCACCGCGGACGCCTTGGCGGCGGGCAACCCGATCTGCTCCGTCGACCCCGGCACCGTGCCCAAGGCTGTGGACGTCATCACGCCGTCCGGTGTGAGCCAGGCCGCGGAACTCGACCCGACCGCGCCGCCGGTCGAGATCGCGGGCGTTCGCGTTCCGTAGGCGGCGTGCGGGCCGATGCCGGGTCCCGTGACTTCGGCACCGGCCCGCAACACCATCGGAACGCAGGATCGGGACGGGAAGCCGTGCCGAGAGCTGGGTTTGGCTTGACCGGTATCGAGCGCTGGGTACCGTGAGGCGCATGCGCGACGTCCCGCCCTCACTCGGGTCTTCGTCTGCGGTCGAACCCCACGTCCACCGGCATGTGGCCGAGTCCTTCGGTGCCGATCCCGCTCGGTACGACCGCACCCGACCGCCCTACCCGACCGAGCTGGTGGAGCGAATCGTCGCCGTGAGCCCCGGCCCTGACGTGTTGGACGTGGGGGCCGGGACCGGGATCGAGGCGCGCCAGTTCCAGGCAGCCGGCTGCCGGGTGCTCGGCGTCGAACCAGACGCGCGGATGGCCGAATTCGCCCGGCGCAGCGGCGTGCAGGTCGACATCGCCACCTTTGAGGCATGGGACCCAGCGGGGCGCGCCTTCGACACCGTCATCTCCGGGACGGCCTGGCACTGGGTGGACCCCCTGGCAGGTGCGGCGAAGGCCACCGACGTGCTACGCCCCGGTGGCCTGCTGGCTCCGTTCCACCACGTGCATCAGCCGCCTCCTGAGGTCGGCGAGGCGCTGGCGGCCGCATACCGCGAGGTCGCGCCGGACTCCTCGCTCAACATGACCGGCCGGCTCGTCCGCTCCGCGCCCGAGGCCTACCAGCCCCTGTTCGACAGGATCGCCGACGGCATTCGGGCCACCCGTGGCTTCTGCGAGCCCGAGCAGTGGCGCTACGACTGGGAACGGCACTACACCCGCGACGAATGGCTGGACCACCTACCCACGCTCGGCGGCCTCACCCAACTGCCCGCGGACAAGTTGTCGCGCGTCCTCGACGCTGTCGCAGTGGCCATCGACGCCCTCGGCGGCGCCGTCACGGTGGCCTATGCCACCGTGGCTGTCACCGCCGTTCGGCTGCGGGAACGGGTCACTGAACCGCGCAGAGCTAGCGCAGGGTGAGTTGACGCGAGACCACGCCGGCGCGGGCGCGGCGCTCGTCGATGGTCAGCGGCGTCGTGGCCGCCATCGCGGCGGCGAACCTGTCGGCGAACGCCGCGAGCGGCGACTCGATGTCCTCCGGCTCGGTGTCGGGGGCGAGGTCCCACACCGGGACGAGCAACCCGTGCGCGCGGAACGAGCCGACATAACGCGACCCCGGACCAAGGCCGGATTCCCCTGCTGCGTGCAGCCGGGCGATGGCGTTCAGCACGTCGTCCTCCGCATGCGGCAGGACCCAACGCAGGTGCCGGCGGTCACCGATGCGGCACCAGTAGGCGGACTCGGCAGCCGAAAGCCTTCTGGTCGGCACGGAGTTGCTGTTGGCGCGCTCCATCGACTCCCGGACCTCCGGCGTCACCTCGCCGACGCCGTCCAGCCAGAAGTCGAAGCCCTCGTGCACCTCGACCGGGAACCCACCGGCCGGATCGACGACGTCCTGCAGCCGGGGGCCCGGTCCGGGCAGCTCGCCCTCCGGCACCGGGTTGCCCGGCTCGGCGGCCAGGGCGCGCACCAGCGCATCGGCGACGTCGCGGCTCGGGTCGCCGGATCCACCGGTCGTCTGCAGGCCGACGAGGACCTTCCCATCGCCGCGGTGCAGCGCCGGCCAGGCCATGGGCAGCACGCTCGCGACGGTCGCCTCGCCACCGCCGTACTCCTCCGC
>Ga0081539_10003643_pt1 | contig 18550 bp, 18 predicted proteins | sample TabmetS4T2R2_FD_71023 | JGI IMG/M metagenome (GOLD analysis project Ga0081539, IMG submission 71023) | Tabebuia heterophylla rhizosphere microbial communities from the University of Puerto Rico - S4T2R2 | ecosystem: Host-associated > Plants > Roots > Rhizosphere ...
CGTAGACCATGAGGCTCTCCTGGCGGCGCCGCTCCACTACCGCGCGCGGCGTGGATCGTCCGGAGCTGCTGCGACGATCACGTCCGCGGGGAGCGCGTCCGCGGCTCGCGCTTCGCCGCACCCAAGCACACCCACAGCGAGCAGGCAAACAGGCGGACTTCTTCTTCCCCGACAGCCAGGACCAGATCGACCCGAGCTTCGATTTCGAGCGGGAAGCTACCTCGCTTGATCCGGACTGAGACCGCCGTCCGAGCCAGGGTTTACGTCGTTTGTGCGCGTGCTCTTCGCGGGGAACGCGAGCGGATCCGACACGGCACGACGAGCGGCGCGCGCGCTCGCCGCCTGATACTTCTGGTCCAAAGCGCAGCTTGTGTCATCCCCGCGCGGGGCCGCACGGCGAGCATCTCCCCAAGCTGCTCGATGCTCAGCGCGGACCCGGAGGTTCAGGAGACAAGCCCTCTACAACGATAAACGTAGCGTCTCCGTTAAACCTGGAGTCCGGAATGGATAGGCCGATGACCGGAGGCTCAATTCGGAGCAGAAAGTCTCGGTGCCGGATGAAGCGGTCTGTTAAACCTGGGTTGGTCACACGAAAGGAGACAGCCCTGGGGTTTCCTGGATCGGCAATGCCACGCTCGACGAGAAAAGTGCAGTCCATGCGCAGCAACTGTTGTTCTGGCGTTTCAGGAGGAGCACCAGGAGGAGAGATGGGCGGGTCGAACTCTGCGAGCTTGATCTCAAAGTTCTGATGTCGCAACACGCTGTTAGGGAAGTTAACGGAGCGAATTTCCACCTTATTTCCGAACGCCACCTCACCGTTACTGTCAAGGATTCCAATAGTCGAGAACGTTGCGTCCGCACGGTCTAAGTCGGTCGCTATCGGCGTGATCTTTCCCACAAAATTCTGATGTCGGATAAAGTGTTCCTCAACATTCTGGGATCGCAGAGAAATTCCCATGCCCGACCTCCCGTAGGCTCGATAGAAACGTTTGACGTTAAATCACGGATCGCCCTCGTACAACCTTCGGCGCACGATTAGAACAACTGATATCTAGGCCGGTCGGGGCCCGGCCCTTGGGCGAGCCGTCACTGAGGCGCTCGCCTAGAGACCTGAAGGGTGTCAAAACTCCGTGCGCGTGGCTTCCTCATCGTGACTCCTTTCTCGCAGTCACGCGAATTCCAGAGCAAGTCGTTCGAGCAGGCAATCCCAAGTACTTGGGATCTTTCTGGCGGAGTCGTATCGTTGAGGGCTGTGGCGAGCGCACGGGAGCGGAGTCGTTGCCGCGAGCGTCTGCAGCGGCTGAGCGAGTCGAACCTCGACGGTGAAGCGATCCGGCGAGAAGCGATCGCCGACCTGCAGCGCGTCATCGGCTTCGACCGCTGGTGTTGGCCGCTCGCGGACCCGGATTCGCTCCTGCCGCTGAGCGGACTGGCCGAGCACGACTTCGGGCCGCAACTTGCGCGTGTGCTCGAGCTGGAATTCTCCGGCAAGGACGTCGGAGCGAAGCACGTGCTCGCTCGCAGCGCGGTACCGGCGAGCAGCCTCAGTGCCGAGACCGCTGGAGACCTGGCCAGATCTCCCCGTTGGGATGAGGTGCTGCGACCGGCCGGGATCGGGGACGTCGCCGCCGTCGCCTGCCGCGACCCGCTCGGCTGCTGGGGTTGGATCGAAACCTACCGCCACAGCAGCGATGCCTCTTTCGATCCCGACGACCTGCAGCTGCTCGCCGAGATCGGGCCGAGCTTGGGCTCCGCGCTCCGCCGCACATGCATCGCTCCGCCCGACGGCGGGCCGAGCGAGCCGAAGCTCCCCGGCGTGATCGTGCTCGGCGCGGATCTCCGCATCGTCAGCTGGACAGACGCGGCGCGCTCGTGGATCGAGACGCTGCCGGTCGCGGCGCTATGCGCAGCATGGGGGATCCTTCCCGCTGTCGTCTATCCGGTCGCGACGCTCGCACGCTCGCCGGGTTCCCTCGCCGATGCTCATGCGCTCGAGCGGACGATCGACGGACGGTGGCTGATGATCCAGGCCTCGCCGCTCAAGGGTGACGGCGACGAGGGCAGCATCGCCGTCACCGTCCGAGCGGCCACGACGTCCGAGATCTTCGATGTCCTCTGCCGCGTCTACGCGCTCACACGGCGCGAGCGCGACGTCGTCGCAGCGCTCGCCGACGGCCTCGATACGCACGCGATCAGTAAGCGACTATTCATCACCCAACATACGATTCAGGACCACCTCAAATCGATCTTCGAAAAAGTCGGGGTCCACAGCCGTCGCGAGCTGCTGGCGACGTTCAACGCAGCGTAGGCTGCTACATCCGTCCGTTGCCCGCACCGATTACAACGCTTGGAGCTATAGAGCACCGACGGCAATAAAAGGCAGATCGGGGGAGCACCGTGTTGCCCCGTGGGGTGCACAAACTCAGCCGCGTACCGAATCCGGTCGATTGAAGGAAGTGCATCCCACGGGGTCGCCGACCGATCGCATCGTCACGCCGATCGTCTTCAGTGACTGGCCGCGCCACAGCGACCTCCACCGCAACCACATCGGCCGAATCGAACGCGGCGAGCTCGCACCCACACTACGCACCCTCGAAACAATCGCCGCCGCATTCCAGACCGCCCCCTCGACGCTGATCGCCCAAGCCGAACTAGAGACGATGCAGACGCGCTAGCCGGAGCACGACGTCGAGCACGATGTCGAGCCCGTCGCGGCGCCTGTCGCTTGCGGCGGGTTTGGTGTTCAGCGCCGGCGGCGCACCGGGGTGAGAGTTGCGGCGAGCCGCTTCGACTCCAGGCTCGGCTCACGCCTCCGGCGCAGCAGAGCGAGAACGAACCCAGCCGTGGACGCAACCGCGGCACAGAGCAAGCGTGCACCTCAACGAACCAAGCGCCCGGCTTGGACCTCCGCGGCGCTTTGCGGTTACGAGGGCCAGCGTGGGAGCGCGCGGAGGTCGGTCCCGCCGAGCTCGGGCAGTTGCTGCGTCCCGAGGCGGACGCCCGCGGAATACACCTCGTCCTCGGAGGGACCAACCCGCACGAGGACGAGCTCTGAGTCGGGCCCGCCCCCACTCAAGAGCAGCCTCCACATCGTCGATCCTTTGAGGAATGGGCTCAGCGGACATCATTGGCGAAGGTGCAGAGTGGACGCAGGCCTGTGGCGACTCCTTCGGCTCCAGGGCGGCAACGTATGGGTCGACCCAGGCCTGGCAGCGGTGGAATGGCGCTACCTGGTTCACAGTGCAAAGCGCATACACGGGCGGAAATGTTTGCGGCTTCACGATCTCCGGCGGTCCTACCGGAACTTGGAGCATCTCCCACTGAAGCACATGGGGCTCATGGGTAACGCCGCCGCTCGTCGAAGACAATGGCCGGCTCTTGCCGCTTTGAGTGTCGCTGTCGGGGTCGGCCTAGCTGTAGGGCTCCGTGCCAAGGCTGTTGAGCGCGGCGTGGTCCCCGATCGCTTCGTCACCAGTGGAACGGTACGCCGCGACGCAGCGCTTGAGGGTAAGCCCGCACTCGAGAAGCTCCAGCTCATCCGGAGTCGGATGGGATCGCACAGCTTGGTTCGCGCGGCGACTCTGGGCCCAGCGCCGCAGGATTTCCAACCGACGGACGGATCAGTTCCGGCGCCGGCCGGTTACTCGACGGGGCAGTGGGCATACTTCACGGTTGACGCGCCGGGTCGCTCATGGGCATCTGTCGAGGCGATCTGGCAGGCCGACCTAGTCACGGGAGCGCTCCGAGATTCGATGCACGCCGACGGCGAGTCTCTCTACGCAACACGCGTCTCGTTGCGCCTTCCGGACGGGACAATCGTCCCAAACGCCAGCGGTGGGATCGGGAACATCGACTACGAGCAGGACTTCCCCTCGCCGCCGGCTGCCAGCGTCGCATCGTTTGTCCGTACTGCCGCCATGCGCGCAGGACTAGACATCGTGTCAGTCGATGTCCTTCAACCAGAGCAGCCCGCGCCGGAACTGCGCGTGAAGACTAGAGATCCCGCCGGCTTCGTGGCCAACGCTACACCAATCGCCTATCGAATCTTTGGGAATCCCCCGAACTACGAGGGCTACTACTTACGGGTTGATGATGAAGCCGGGGCACCGGTGTTCATCCAAGCGACCGACTTCCGGATCGGCGCTGGTCACGAATGGATCCGGCCCGACATAGACCCAGATCTGCGGACTCAGCGCTCCCCTGGGCGCCTCGTTCCAAGTCCCTGAGATCGGCGCCCGCCACGAAGCCGCGGGCATGTGTCGCAACGGCCGACGGGTTCCTCCGGCCGCCAAAGGCCCAAACAGCAGCGCCGGATCAGCGGTCGAGTGGGTCGCCGATGGGTTCCACCACTAACAGCGCCATTGTCGTCGCGAGCGCGGCTCGTGCTCGCCCCCTGAGGCTCAGCCGTACTGACGCAACGCCGCGGCTCCCTCAGAACCGCCGGAGCCCCTTCGGTCGCACGAGCCAAAGGCCGCTTCCGATGTCACTGGCCAGGATCAGGTCGTGGCGGGAATCGACGAAGACGCCCCAGACCATCGGCGCCCGTAGCAGCCCGCCCGCGGTCGGGACGAAACGTCCTCGATCGTGCGCGACGCCGCGCGAGCTCATCGTCCACCAGACGATCCCGTCGGAGTACCAGGAGGAGAACATCTGCCGGTCGAGCGCGACTTCGGTGTTATGGATGGTGTAGATCCCGCCGCCGCGACCGATGCGCGCGTCCCGGGTGGCGAACCTGCCGAGGTAGCGCGGATTTGCGGGGTCGGTGTTGTCGTACACGTACGCGTCGCCCCAACCGCCGAACCTCGCCCCGCACTCCGCGGGCGAGAAGTCCTCGAGGTTGACGACGAGCCACCTGCCGCGGTTCGCCGTCGTGACGGAGTGGTTGTCGCCGTCCTCGTCGCGCGGCGTGACGACGATGTCGCTGACGACGACGGGTGCGCCGGGGTTCGTCAGGTCGAGGTGGACCGTGCCGGCGTCCCAGTACGAGACGTATGCGCTCTGGCCAGCGTCGGCGAAGCGGATGCTGTGGGCGAACTTCAAGCTCATGCAGCCCACGCCCTCGGCCGGCTTCAGCGGCAGGTCCCACGCCGCGATCGCGACTGGTCGCCGCGGATCGGTCGCGTCGACCAGCTGGACTCCTCCCGGGAGCTCGTTCTGCGCCGAGTCGACCTGGTCCGACACCTGCCGCGCACAGCCGGCGAGGACGCGGCCGTCGCGCCGCTGCACGAGATCGACCTCGTGGCAGCCGACGGAGCCGGCCGGCAACGTCCACTCACTGAGCAACCGTGGCTGCGCCGGCCTCGTCACGTCGAAGAAGAGCAGGCCTGTCCGGACGTCCTCCCGCCGCCCGTTCTCGAGGCACAACTGGACGCCGACGACAGCAAGCGCCCCGGTGAATGCCGGCGTTCGGACACCGCGGACGACGACGTCCTGCGCGCGTGTGAACTGCGCGTTCGGAAGTCGGCTGACGACCTTTGGCCGCCGCGGGTTCGCGAGGCTGACGACCCGGACGCCGCCCGCGCCTCCGCCGTTCGGCCCACAGCTGGTGCCGACGTACGCGAAGTCACCGTACGCCCACAAGTCGGCGAAGTCGATGTCGCCGCCGAGACCGGCGTGGCCGACGAGGGTGAAGTTCTGGAGCGTCGGCCCCGGCCGCGAAGGACGCGCTCGCGGCGCCGCGGCGGCTGATGCCGCGACGGCGAGCGCGGCCGCCACCAATGCCGTTCGGGCACGCCAGCTCACGGCACAGCTACGCCCCGACCGGGTACATCGTTCCGAAACCCGCCAGCTGCGGGGCGCACCTCGCGTGCGGATCGTGGTCGGCTCCGCCGCGCTGGGTTTCCTGACCGTTCCGTCGGCTGGCACGCGGGCGGCCAGGGGCGCCGTGGGTTCCCAAAGGCCAGCTCGTGTCTCGTCGGAGGCGAGGGACCCGCGGCGACCTGTACATCGTCGGGGTCTCAGGCGGCGCCGCGAGACGCGTGACCCGCAGCCCGGCTACGAAGGTCGATCGCGACCTTCCTCCGCGCGGGACGAAGATTGCGTACCGCCACAATCCGAGCGGTCGTTCCGACGACGACGACATCTGGGTGATGAACGCAGTGCGCTGGCTCGCGGGCGCGGGCTTCGGGCTTGGCGATCGGAAGCGCCCGGCAGCATCTCCGCCAGCCTAGCCCGGCTGAGCATCCGTCCTCCCCGAGCAGCTCGTCGCAGAATTTCAGCACTTCGCGAGCTGTCGAGGCGAGCGCCGCCGCCGCCGCATTGACGCGTTTTTCGTCACGCAGGCTCCGCCCATCGAGGAGCTTGCGAAGGGTGATCCACACGTCTCCACGGGAGAGACCGGAGAGCCATCCGCCAGACATGTCGTCGAGGAAGATGCGCGCCTCGCCGACGAGCTGGAGGATGGCGGTCGCTGCGAAGCTCTTCGTCACGCTGAGGATGCGCTCGGACGCGGTCATCCGCTTCGCTGGCGAGACCGGTGAAGAGGAGACAGCCAGGCGACGCGTGCGCGAGCGATCGCGCGAGCGGACGACGCCGCGAGCATCGGGCCGTACGAGCGCCTGTGCGGCCGGGCGCGTCCGCGCTTCCTTCGCGGGCCCTGTCGCGGCCGCCGCGGCCGTCGGAATGAGAGCAGCGGCGAAGGCGGCGGCGACCAGAGGGAGTGAACGGGCAGTGAGCACGGCGCGACTACGCGGACTCGCCCCAGCTCGTTCCGCCGGGATCACGAGCCGACGCGGGTGGTGTAGATCTCCTCGGCAAGCGAAGAGCGGCCGCGCCGCGTGTCCGTCCAGACGGGGTGCGCGACGCCGCCTACGACCGCGAGGCCCTCGTAGTCGCCGTACTGGAACTCCGAGACCCACGATTTGGTGGCGTCCGAGGGGGTGGTGGCGGCTCGCCGGATCGCACTCCACGTCGCGCCGCCGTCACGCGAGCGCGCGCAGGAGAACCAGGCGAGGCGGCGCTTGCGGTTGCCGGCGGTGTCGTAGAAGCAGGCCCAGAGCGCGCCTGTTTGCCGGTCGACGGCGGACACGGGCCAGAACTGGTCCGTCCGGTACCGGACCGGCCGTGCCCGGGTCGCGATGGCGAGGGGACGGCCGGCCGGCGCGCCGAGGATCGGCGCGAGCTCTCGGTCGAACGCCGCCACGTAGGCGCGCTGCGTGCCGCCGGCGGCCTTGTTCTCGTAGGTGACGTACACACGGCCTCGATACGAGCCGCCGCTCGTGTCGACGCTGACGATCGGGTTCGGCCGGACGCACCTTCGCGCCTGCGCCGGGATCGGCCAGCTCGCAGGGCACGAGGAGCGGTTCCGCTTGACGTCGATCGTGTGCTTCGCGCCGAACGTCGCGCCGCCGTCGTACGAGGCCGCGATCACCGTTCGATCCTCTTCGAACGGATGCCACGCAACGTAGACCTCGCCGCCGGGGCCGGTCGCCACGCTCGGGTAGCCGCTGTCGACTGCGGAGTCGTCGACCGTGACGGGTGCGCTCCAGCTGCTGCCGCCGTCGTCGGTATGGCTGACGACGATGTGGTGGATGTCCGAGCCGACCGCCCGCGCCCAGGCTACGTAGACGCGGTCGCGGTGCGGCGACGACGCCGACGTGTCCGCCGCGATCGCCGGCTTGTCGTTCGACTCCCCGGGCTGAAGCGGGCCTGCGAGCGACTCGCGCGGGACGGCCCACGGTCCGCTCGACCCGGCGCGGGTCGCAACCAGGAGCGCCGTCGACCGCTCGTCGCGGCCGGCGCACGGCTCGTCACGGAGGAAGGCGAAGTACTCGCGGCCTCGCGTGTCGATCGCGACCGCGGGGTCGCCGAGGCAGAGGCCGTCGGGTGCGTCCGGCGGCACCGGCTGCGCCGTCCACGAGAGACCGCCGTTCGTCGACGTGTAGACGGACATCGGCGCCACGATCGAGTTCGAGCTCGCGATCAGGACGCTCGGGCTCTTCGGATCGACCGCGACCGCCGGCTCGTTCTGCGAGCCCGGCGCCTTCGAGACGTCGACCTGGCGAGGCGGCCGTGCGGCCAGGGTCCCGCCGATCCGGAACGCGGCCGTGTAGATCTCCTCCCCGCGAGTCGCGAGATTGCGCGAGTCCGTCCAGATCGGGTGTGCCACGCCTACCGCGATCGCGAGGCCCTCGTAGTCGCCGTACGCGAACTCCGTCCCGCCCGGCCGGGTCTCGTCGGACGCGACCCTCGCGACGGGGCGCGCCGCCGCCCAGCGCGCGGCGAGCGGGGCGGAGACGGCGCAGGAGAACGCCGCGCGCGTCCGCGCGCTGCCGGCGCCGCTGACGTAGAAGCAGAGGACGAGCCGCCCCGTCCCGGGGTCGACCGCTGCGGCCGGCCAGAACTGGTCGCGCGGCCGGCGTTCGGCGCCGCCGACGCGCCGCGGGAAGCCGCGGACGCGGCGCAGCTCCGCGTCGTATGCGGTGACGAAGACGTCTTCGCTGCCGTTCCGCGCGAGATCGGAGTAGGTCAGGTAGACGCGGTTCCGAGGTGTGTCGACGAGGACCGTCGGGTCCGAGCGGACGCATCGAAACGGTTGCGCCGGGATCGGCCTTCCGTTCGGGCAATCGCGCGCGTCGCGCCCCCGCAGCGGCAACGCGACGTCGCGGCCAAACGTCTCGCCGCCGTCGCCCGAGCGGTCGAGGAGGAGTCGCCGCCGGCCGAAGTCGTGCCAGGCCGCGTAGACCGTGCCGTCGGTCGCGATCGAGAGGCTGGGGTAGCCGGGCTCGGCGATCGAGTCGCTGGCCGTCCGAGGGCTCGACCAGCTGGCGCCGCCGTCGTCGCTGTGGCTGATCTGGAAGCCGAGCCGCCGGTCGCCGACGCTCCGGAACCACGCGAGATACAGGCGCCCGCGGTGCGGGCTGGCCGCTCCCGAGTCGACGGCGAGCCAGGGGTTGTCGTCGAACGAGCCGCCCGGCACCTCTGGGAGGACGCTCTGGGTGCGGTAGCGCCAAGCCGTCTCGCCCGGCGGCCTGATGGCGAGACGGATGGTCACGCGCTCGCCACCTTCCTCGCAGCTTCCGGTCGCCTGCATGAACGCGACGTACTCGGTCCCGTCGACGCCGATCGCCGGTGCCGGGTCGGCGTGGCACGGATCGCTGCCGCTACCGGGAACCGGCGAGACCACCTCCGAGCGCCAGGTTCGACCGGCGTTGGCCGAGGTGTAGGCACGCATTCCCGGATCCGCGTCGGAGTTCGACGCGGCTAGGAGGTGGGAGGGGTTCGTCGGATCGGCTGCGATGCGGACCTCGGCTTGCGGTCCCGGCGCGCGGGAGACGTCGACGTTCGGTGGCGGCACCCAGCGTCGCGCGGCGGACGAGCCGGAGCCATTCGCGATCAACGAGCAACCGCCGAGGCCCGCGAGCGCGGCCGCCGCGGCGATCGCCGCCGCAGTTCTGGTCCGTGACACGCGCTGACTACGCGGGGTTCCGAATACGCGTTCCGTCGCGGCTCGGGAACCCCCGCCGCCGTCCCTCCGTACCCCGCCGTCGGGCGCCGGTCGCTAAAGAAACCGGTGCGGTCGGCCCTCCATAGGTCATGGGTGCGGAGCTCGCGGAGATCGAAGCCCTCTACCGGCAGTCGTACCTGCGCTACCGGAACGCGCTCGCCGCCGTCACGGGCAGCTACGAGTCGGCGCGCGACGCCGTGCAACAGGCGTTCGCGAAGGCGGTCGCCGAGCGTCGCCGCTTTCGCGGCGAGGGGTCGCTAGCGGCGTGGGTGTGGAAGATCGCCCTTCGCGAGGCGCTCGCGCTCCGCGTCGATTTCGCCGAGGCGGAGCTGAACGGCTCGCTCGACCCTGCGATCGTCGAGCCGGAACGCGACGTCGTGTTGTCGGCCGCGCTGCGCACGCTCGCGCCGCGTCGCCGCCTGATCGTCTTCCTGCGCTACTTCGCCGACCTCTCCTACGGCGAGATCGCCGAGGTCGTCGGCGTCAGCGAAGGCACCGTCGCGGCGACGCTCGCGCAGGCGCGTTCGGCGCTCAAGGAGGCCCTGACTGAAGGAGTGACCATCGATGGCTGACGAGCTCGCGGAGCGGTTCGCCGCTCTCGTCCACCCTCCCGACGACCGGAACTGGCTCGAGGTCGAGCGTCTCGCGCGCGCGCTGCGGCGCGGGCGTGCGCGACCCGTCGTCGCTCTGGTTGCAGCTGCCGTCGCGGCCGTCGCGGCTGTTCTCGCCACTCCGGCGCTCGGAGTCGGCGGGAAGCTCGTGCGCCTGTTCGAGAGCGGCGAGCCGGCGCCGCCCGTCGTCGAGCAGTCGTTCGCGAAGCTCGACGCCGGCGCTCCGCCGGGCTTCCACACGGGCGTCGATCCCGCGGACACGCGCAAGATCGTGCTCCCGGGCGGCGTCGCCCTCTGGGTCGCGCCGACGAAGGCAGATGGCTTCTGTCTCTACGTCCCCGACGGCGGCGGACAGTGCGACGCGCAGCGGGCGCTCGCGTTCTGGCCGACCTACTCGATCGGCGGCCGCTTCACGGTAGACGGCACGATCGCGAGCGGCCCCGTCTTCGTTACGGGCTCGACCACGGTGCAGGGAGCGGCGACGGTCGACGTGCAGTTCGAGGACGGCGATGTCGCGACCGTGCCGGTCGTCTGGATCTCGGCGCCTATCGACGCCGGCTTCTTCGGCTACGCGGTGCCCGAGCAGCACTGGGCAACGGGCCACCGCCCGACGCTGGTCGTGCTTCGCGACGCGGCTGGGAACGAGCTGGGGCGCGACACGACGGCGTTCCGCGCGCCGGCGTTCCGGCACGGGCCTTCGACCGGCCTCGTCCCTTGCCTCTTCCGCGGGGGCGGGGAGAGCTGCTTCAAGGCGGCGACCGGCGGTGATCATCAACTGCCGCCGCCGCGCGGCACAGGAACGTTCGGGGCGGGACGCGGTACGGGTTCGTGATGCGGTCGCGACGCTACGTCCCGCCCGTCGCGAGCGCAGCGGCCGGAGCCGCAGCCGCCGCAATCGTCCTCGCCGCGGGGCACGGGCAGGCCGCGAAGCCCGTCCCGCTCGGCAGCTTCGTGTCGCGGATCACCCCGGCGACGAACAAGGCCCAACTGACGTCGAGCGAGATGGCGACGCTCACGCAGTGGATGACACGCGTCCGAGGCTGCGCCGCGCGCCACGGCTTCCGCATCGCAGCCCCCACGGTCGGCGACTCCGAAGTCATTCTCGACCTGCCGAAGGCGTCGAAGAGCCGCAGGCTTCGGCTCCTCGCGCAGGCGAACCGCTGCGCCGAGGCCGCAGGCGGGCCGCCGCCCCACACGGACTTCAGCTTCGAGCACGACCGGAAACTCCACCTCTACCGGCCGCGCGCGTGCCTCCTACCGGTCGTCTCGGCCAAAGCGTGAACGGCGCGCAAGCACGATGGCTGAGCCGCCAGCTCGGCGTCGCCGTCGTCGCGTTCCTCGCCGTCCTGCTCGGATGGCGCGTTACGCACGAGGCGCCACACATCCACGGACGCGCGCCCGCCGCGCCGGCGTTCACGATCGAGTCCCTCTCCAGCTCGGGACGGGTCGAGCTCGCCTCCTACGCCGGCCGCGTGGTCGTCCTCAACTTCTGGGCGTCGTGGTGCGGGCCATGTCGCGCAGAGCTGCCTGAGCTCGAAGCTGCGTGGCGCCGATGGCACGAAGACGTCGTCTCGTTCGTCGGCGTCGACGTGCGCGACTCCGTCGGCGACGCAAAGCGCTCGATCGCGCGCGCGAAGATCCCCTACCCGGTCGGACACGACCAGGGGCGGCGGGTCGAGAGCCTGTACGACCTCAGCTCGCTGCCGCAGACGTTCGTGATCGCCCCTGACGGACGCGTGGCCGCTCAATTCGCAGGCTCTTTCGAGCGGGCGCGCCTCGACGCGGCGATCGCGAAGGCGCTTGGAGGCTCGGGGGGAAGCGCCACGGGATGAGACTCGAGGCCGGACGACTCGCCGCGTTAGTCGAGGGGAATCTCCCCGCGGACGACGGTTCCCCGCCCAGCCGGGCTGGTCACGGAGAGCCGCCCGCCGAGGGCTTCGACCCGGTCGGAGAGACCGCGGAGACCCGTCCCGGCGCCTGCTGACGCGCCGCCGACCCCGTCGTCTGCGATCTCGAGCGTCAGCACGCCCCCGTCGACCGTCGCGGCGAGTGCGCAGACGGTGGCGCGCGAATGCTTGGCGACGTTCGCGAGCGCCTCGCTCGCCACGAAGTAGGCCGTCGCCTCGACCGCGTCCGGCAACCGCCCCTCCAGGTTCGTCTCGATATCGACAGGGACGGGGGCACGCGAGGCGAGCTCCTGCAGCGCGCCCGGGAGCCCGCGCTCGACGAGAACGCCGGGGCGGATCCCCTGGCTCAGCTCGCGCAGCTCCGTCAGGGCGAGCGCGATCTCGTCCTTCGCCTTGCGGACGGCGGGCCTCGCGCCGGCCGGGTCGGCGTCCAGCCTCGCGTCGGCGAGGCCGAGCGAGAGCGCGATCGAGACCAGGCGTTGCTGGGTGCCGTCGTGGAGGTCGCGCTCGATCCGGCGGCGCTCCTCGTCCGTCGCCTCGACGATCCGCGCTCGCGACGCCCGCAGCTCGGCGAGCCGCGCGCGCAGCTCGGCCTGGAGGCGCTCGTTCTCGAGCGCGAGCGCGGCGGCGGCGCAGACGGAGTCGACGAGCTCGGTGTTCTCGCGAAGCGCCGCGTCGTGGACGAGCGCCGCGACCGGCTCGCCGCCCCGCTCGACGCGCGTGACCGCTCGCCCGCCGCCCTCGTTCGGGAGCTCGAGCTCGACGCCCTGGTCGTCGACGTACCGCGCGCCCTCGGGAAGCCAGTACGCGACCTCGAGCGAGGGGTCTCCGAGCGCGCGTGCGATCGCGTCGCGCAGATCGAGGCGTTGCGGACGCTCACCCAGCTCGACGACGAGCGCCGCGACCGCACCGCGGGCGAGCCGGCGCTGAACCAGCACCGCGACGAGGGCGACGGGAACCGCTGCGAACGCCACCGAGCGCGTCCAGGCGGGAGCGTCGCCGAGCGGCGTTCCGAGGGTGTCGTTCGCCACGGAGAACGCGAGGGCGGCGAACATCCCCGATCCGGCCCAGAGGACGGGCGCGACGGCTCGGCGATGCGCGCTGCTCGCGCGGCGCCAGCGGCGGACCAGAAGGACGAGCGTCGCGATCGAGAGGGCGACTCCGAGGATGCGCTGGCTGTTCAGGAGCGCCCGCGCCAGCTCGTCGTGCCGGCTGATCTCGAGCTCATTCCGCGGGCAGTTGTCGCAGAAGACGTGCTGGGAGTCGGCGAAGACGAGCCACACGACCTCGACGACGGTCGACAGGAAGAGCGCGGCACCGAAGAACCAGCGGTCGATGCGACGGTCGAGCCGTCCGCTCGGGAACGTGAGGATCACGTAGACGAAGCCGACGAGGTAGAGGTCCTCGACCGCAGTTCCGACCGTGAACACGACCGGGCTCGACGCGTCCGCGAGATACGTCGCGAACCAGGTGAAGCCGATGTAGATCATCACCCAGCCGAGCGGGTTCGACGGCCGCTGGCGCCGCGCGACCACGCCGCAGCCGATGAACGTCCAGCCGACGAGGCACGCGAGGACTGCGGCGGCCGTCGGATTGGCCTCCGAGCCGCTCGTCGCGGCGATCCAGGCCGCACCCCCGCCGGCAGCAAGCGCGGCGGCGATCACGACGGCCTCGGATGGCCGACGCCAGGCACGCCTGAAAGGCCGAAGCCGCCGGTCGAGGCCCTGGTCGGGCAAAGCCCGCATAGGGTCGCACCTCGGGCGGCGACGGCCTAGCCCGTCAGGCACCACTACGACCTACGGCCAGCCGCCAGCGAAGACTCCGGCTTCCGGGCTGGCGGCGGCGTCTAGGCGCGACGAGACTCGACGTCGGCCTCGATCTCGAAAGGAGCGGCCGAGAATGAGCTCGCACCGCGTCGCCGGAGCAGCCCTCGCGGCCCTGGGCGCCGGCAGCGCCGTCCCGGTGGCGCTCGCGCAGCTCGACTTCGCCGGCGTCCTCAACGCCTTCGACATCCACGCGGGCGACACGCCGCGCGGTCTGCTCGTGTTCGTCGGCGTGTCCGGTGCGCTCACAATCGCCGTCGTCGGGCTGGCGCTCGTCGGAGGAGCGCTCGCGCTCCGCGACTCCGAGCGCGCTCGGAAGGTGCTGACGACTGCGGCCGTGGCCGGGGATCCCGTGCGGCGTCTTGCTCGGCGCGGCCGCGCTCTTGGTCGGGCAGGACGAGCCGGAGCGGCCCGAGCATGCTTCGGCCGCCCCGGCGCCGCCTACCGCGACACCGTGAACGCGTACGTCCGCGCTGCGTACGCGCGGGGCGTCTCTCCGCGCGTCAGCGCGAGGACGACCCGGGTCTTCCCGGCAGAGACGGCGCGGAAGACGAGGCGCACGACGCCGCCTTTCCCGCTCTCCGAGATCTCGCGGACGACGCGCGTGTCGTACCGGCGCGCGACGCGCCACACCCGCCCGCTCGCGGCACGCGGCAGCACGACGCGATACGTGTCGCCTGCGTGCAACGCGACCTTCTTCGTCGGGCCCGGCGGCAGGGGCCCGACCGGCGGCGCCGACGCCATGGCGGGCACGGCCACGGCGAGAACCACCGCTGCAGCGAGGGGCGCCGCCGCCCATCGACGTTTGCTCATCGTTCTCCTCTCTTCGTGTTGGCTTACGGCGCGCCGTACGCACGCTCCGCCGCGTTCGTTCCGTCGGCGTGCGCGTCTTCACGCGTACTACGTCTCCGAAGCGCTCGCGAACGTGACAAAGCACGCGGGCGCGGCGGCCGCCAGCGTACGGATCGCCACCACGGCAGACGGCCTACTGGTCGAGATCGCAGACAACGGCGCAGGAGGCGCGGACATTCGCGGCGGCAGCGGCCTCCGCGGCCTGGCGGATCGCGTCGAGGCGCTCGGCGGCCGCCTGACGTCGTCAGCCCGCGCGGAAAGGGCACGGCCATCCGCGCCGAGCTGCCCTGCGCCGGAGGGAACGGAGCAGCGGTCGCACGCGTAGGAGCCGGCACCACCCCCGGAAGGAGCAGCACTATGAACTCGAAATGGACCGTCCCGCTCGTCGTCGACGCCGTCGCCCTCGCAATCTGGGCGCTGGCGGCAGCGAAGGGCCACGGCCTGGAGATGCTCTGGCTACCCGCGGTCGTGATCGGCGCCGCGTGGCCGAGCAACCCGCGGCGGCTGCGCGGCTGCATCGCGCGCGTCCGCCGCTAGCGCCGCGCGCTCGCTGCAAACGGTAGGGCCAGCCCCACCCGAAAACCCCGGCAGCCCGGCTTTCCCGGCGCGGGTGGGGCTGGAAATCTCGCTGTATGGCGGAATCCTGTGCAGCGGAGCACGAACGCGTGGCGATCGACGACGCTCGACTCGTCGAAGCGCGCCGGGAAGGAGAGCTCGTCGAGCGCGCCCGCCGCGGTGACCTCGACGCCTACGACAGGCTCGTCCGGCAGCACGCGCCGCTCGCGCACCGAATAGCGTTCACGATCACCCGTGACGCCGGCGACGCCGAGGAAGCCGTCCAGGACGCCTTCGTCAAGGCCTACCGCGCCCTCCCCCGCTTCCGCCGCGGTGCGCCGTTCAAGCCCTGGCTGATGAAGATCGTCGTCAACGAGGCGAAGAGCCGGCTCCGATCGCGGCGGCGCCACCCGGTGATCCCGACCGAGGCGATCGACGAAGTCGCCGAGCCGGCGCTCGCGCCGCAATCGCCGGAGGCGACCGTCCTCAGCAGGCAGCAGCGAAGCGCCCTCCTCGAGGCGATCGACCGGCTCTCGGACAAGCTCCGCGACGTCGTCACCTGCCGCTACCTCCTCGAGCTGTCGGAGGAGGAGACCGCCGCGGCGCTCTCGATCCGCCCCGGAACCGTCAAGTCGCGGCTCTCGCGCGCGCTCGACCGCCTCGGCGCGACGCTCGCGGCCGACTTCGCGAGCTGAGATCCAGCCGGCTCGAGCCGGGGGAGTGCGCACGGGTCTCGCGTCAGCTCGCGGTCTCGTCCTGCGGTAGGCCAGAACCGCGAGAACTCGGCGGTGGTCAGACCGGCAAAACCGAGCTTCCAGTCGTCGCCAGCACTGAATGCGGGATCGCGCCGCCACGGCGTTCGAGCAGCGATCGACGACGCCGCGACGAGGACGAAGAAGGCGACGCGCGGCGGGCGCTGTGTGACGCTGGAGCCGGCGGGCTCAGCCGAGGCGCGCGAACCTGACGTCGGTCCGGTTCGTGACGACCGGGTTCGTCGTCACGAAGGCGGTCGCGAATCCGGCTCTCCTCGCGATCAGGCCCATGTAGTCGCCGAGAAAGAGCCCCGGCGGGACGAGAAGGCTCGGGTCTCCGGCGAGCGCGGGCGCGTCGGAGAGGTCGAAGGGAGCGCCGACCGGCGTGGAGCGGAACGTCCGACCGCCGTCGCGAGAGAGCGCGAGCACGTACCGGAACGGCGCGCGCAGCCCGCGCCGGCGCGCGGCCGGGGCGAAGTACGTCACCGCCACGCGACCGCCGGCCGCGGCGACGCTCGGGATGATCGATATGCCCTTCGCGCCCGTGGCGACGCGGGCCGGCGCCGACCAGGTCCGCCCGCCGTCGGTCGAGCGCGCGATCACGACCTGATCGGTCTTTCCGGCAGCGAAGCGAGAGTCGGTCCACGCCGCGTACATCGCGCCGGATCGCCGATCGAGTCCGAACGACGCCACGCTCGGCCTGATCACGCGCCGCGTCGCGGGGTCGCGCAGGTCGCCGCCGACGGTTCGCACGCGCGCGATCCGGCGCGGGGGCGACCACGTGCGGCCGCCGTCGCGCGAGACCTGGAGCTCGAGCAGCGTCTCGTGCGCGAGGTCGGGCGCCGGAAAGCCGCCGGCCTGCCACTCGGCCAAGTGCAGAAGCTGCTTCCGCCGCGAGTCGCCCAGGATCACGCTCGACATCGGGCCGGCCTTGTCGCCGTGCGGCAGGATCACCCGAGGCGAGCTCCACGACCGCCCGCCGTCACGGGTGATCGCGAGCATCGTGTCGCTCTCGATCGGCGGGCCGCTGCTCCGGCGAAGGTACCGCTCCCAGACCGCGTACGCGACGTTCGCGCGCGCCGGGTCGGCCGTGACGGCGCACTTGTCCACCACGTAGCGCCCGCTGTTCGTTGCGAGCACCTTCGGGGGGCTCCAGCGGCGGCCGCCGTCGGCGGAGGTCGAGACCTCGATCCCCGGGCCGAGCGCGATCGCGTACGCGCGCCCGGCCGGGTCGAACGAGACCCAGGGGTCGCTTGCTCGGGCGAAGCTCCGGAGACCGCCGTGCGCGCAGGCCGAGAACGGGAGCGGTACCTCGCGCCACGTGGCGCCTCCGTCATGCGTGAAGCTCGCTGCGATTCCGCGCGCGGCGCCGTTCGTCCAGCGGTCGACCTGGTAGACGGCGACCAGATTCCTCGGGGCGCGCGGATTCGCGGCGAGCGACGGCTCGACCTCCGCGCCGACGAAGAGCCCCGGCGGCGCCCTGCCGTCGAGGGAGCAGCTCGCGAACGGCGTCCCGTGCGAGATCGTCCGTACCACCGGCGTTGCCCCGGCCGCCGCGACGGCGGCGAGAGCCGCCGAGGCGCCGATCAGAAGGTACGCCGGTGCGCGCCCTCTCCCCATGCGCGCGGTACGCACCGCTACGACGAGCCGTTCCCTCCCTCGCTCGCGGATCCGCCGCGCGAGCGAAGACTGGAGCTCGCCCGACCCCATCGCTCGAACAGCTCGCCTGCCGCTCCGAGTCCGCCGAGCGAGCGGAAGAGGGCCAGCGCGCCACCGTACAGGACGGCGAGCGCGATGACGGTGATCATGGCATTCATACGGTTCCTCTTGCGCCCGCGTTCCAATGGAACCTCAGGCGCCGTGGCCGTGTAGGGAGCGCGTGCCACTATGCAACTCGTGCCTTCGCGTCGCGCTGCGGGTTTCGTGACGAGCCTGGCGAGCCTCGGGCGGCGCAGGCGGATGCGCCCGCATGCCGCCGCGCCGCTTCCACGCGAGGAGGTCGTTCGCCTGCTCGAGGCGCACCGGGCGTCGGAGACCGTGCCGGAGCCTCCCGACTTCTCGCTGCTCGTCCGCCGGCAGCTCGAGTGCGAGCAGCGAGAGCGACATCGGCTTCGCCCCGCGCTCCAGGCCGGCGCGGTCGCGCTCGCCGCGGCTGCGCTCGCCGTCGCCGTCGTCCCTTCTGCACGTACCGCGACCCTCCGGTTCTTCGGCATCGGCGGTGTCCGGATCGAGCGGATCGACCACCTGCCGCAGGTCTCGCGACGGCCGCCACCGCTCGGTCGCCAAACGACCCTCGACGCCGTCGCACGACGCGTCTCGTTCCGCGTGTTGCTCCCGGACGGCGAGAAACCCAACAGCGTCTTCTACGCGGACGACCCGCCCGGCGGCCGCGTCACGCTCGTCTACGGCGACGTCGCCCGCCCTCGGCTGCTCGTCACCGAGTTCGAGGGCAGCCGCCTCGGGCCCGAGATCCTGAAGCGCGCACCGTGGGTGATCCCCGTCGAGCGCGTCCGCGTCGGTCGGTACGGCGGGATCTGGCTCGGCGGCCGGCACCGCTTCCGGTTCCCCGACACCGGCCGGGTGACGCCCGGGGAGGAGGCCCCGC
>Ga0081539_10003644_pt1 | contig 18550 bp, 16 predicted proteins | sample TabmetS4T2R2_FD_71023 | JGI IMG/M metagenome (GOLD analysis project Ga0081539, IMG submission 71023) | Tabebuia heterophylla rhizosphere microbial communities from the University of Puerto Rico - S4T2R2 | ecosystem: Host-associated > Plants > Roots > Rhizosphere ...
TGCGGCACGCGGCGAACCTCGAAACAGTGCTCACGTACGAGGGCACCCAGGAGGTGCACCAGCTCATCGTGGGCAAGGGCCTGACGGGCCTGGACGCCTTCGCCTGATCACCCAGCGCACCGTTCCCGCCGAAGTGACCCGGCTGCTGGGTCACTTCGGCGGGACGGACGATTCACTGCCGGCGCAGCACCGGCGTGATCCGCTCCAGCACCCCGGCGTCCTCGATCGTGCTGGGGACCGCGGGGGTCCGGCCGTCGGCGATCTCGCGCATCGTCTTCCGGAGAATCTTCCCCGACCGGGTCTTCGGCAGCGCGGGCACGACGTCGACCTCGCGCAACGACGCGACGGGCCCGATCTCGGCCCGAACGGCGGCCACCAGCTCCTCGCGCAGCGTGCCGGGATCGACGTCCGACCCGGCCTTCAGGACGACGAACCCCCGCGGCACCTGACCCTTCACCTCATCGTGGACCCCGACCACGGCACACTCGGCGACGGCGGGATGAGCGGCGATCACCGCCTCCATCGAGCCGGTGGACAGCCGATGACCTGCGACGTTGATGACGTCGTCGGTCCGGCCCATGACGAAGACGTAGCCGTCCTCGTCCCGGTAACCGCCGTCGCCGCTCAGGTACCAGCCCGGGTAGGCCCGCAGGTAGGAGGCGACGTAGCGCTCGTCGTCCCGCCACAGCGTCGGCAGCGTCCCGGGCGGCATGGGCAGCCGGATGCACAACGCCCCCTCCACACCGGCCGGTTGCACCTGACCCGTCCGGTCCAGGGCCTGCACGTCGTATCCGGGCACCGGAACCGACGGGGAGCCGGCCTTGATCGGCATCGGGTCCAGGCCGCGGAGGTTGGCGCAGATCGGCCATCCCGTCTCCGTCTGCCACCAGTTGTCCACCACCGGGATGCCCAGGGCCTTCGTCGCCCACTCGTAGGTGTCCGGGTCGAGCCGCTCACCGGCCAGGAAGAGCGAGCGCAGGCTGGAGATGTCGTACTGCTGGAGGAGTTGTGCGTGCGGGTCCTCACGCTTGATGGCCCGGAACGCCGTCGGCGCGGTGAACAGCGCGCTGACCTGGTGCTGCGCGATCACCCGCCAGAACGCCCCGGCGTCCGGCGTCCCGACCGGCTTGCCCTCGTACAGCACGGTCGTGGCGCCGGTCAGCAGCGGCGCGTACACGATGTAGGAGTGGCCGACGACCCAGCCGACGTCGCTGGCGGCCCAGAAGACATCCCCCGGCCGGATGCCGTAGATGTTCGTCATCGACCAGCGCAGCGCCACGGCGTGCCCACCGTTGTCCCGCACGATGCCCTTCGGCTTGCCGGTGGTGCCCGAGGTGTAGAGCACGTAGAGCGGATCCGTCGCCGCGACCGGCACGCTCTCGGCCGGCTCGACGGCGCCCGGACGCATCGCCGTCGCCCAGTCCAGGTCGTCCGCGCCGAGTTCGGCGGTCAGCTGCGGGCGCTGGAACACGATGCAGCGTTCCGGCTTGTGCGCCGCACGGCGGATCGCCTCCTCGACCATCGGCTTGTAGGCGATCGTCCTCGTGGGCTCTACGCCGCAGGAGGCCGTGACGATGACCTTGGGCTGCGCGTCGTCGATCCGGACGGCCAGTTCGGCCGGCGCGAAACCGCCGAAGACCACGGAGTGGATGGCTCCGATCCGGGCGCAGGCCAGCATCGCGACCACCGCCTCGGGCACCATCGGCAGGTAGATGACGACCCGGTCGCCCGGCGCGACACCGAGCGTCCGCAGGACGCCGGCGAACCGGGCGACCAACTCCAGCAGCTCGGCGTAGGTGTAACTGCGCTCTGTGCCGGTGACCGGGGAGTCGTAGATCAGCGCGGGCTGGTCGGCCCGCCCCGCGATGACGTGCCGGTCAAGCGCGTTGTAGCAGGTGTTCAGCACGCCGTCCGGGTACCAGCGGTAGAAGGGCGGGTTGCCGTCGTCGAGGATCTGCGCGGGTCGGCGGGTCCAGTCGATGTCCCGGGCGGCCTCGCCCCAGAAGCCCTGCGGGTCCCGGATGCTGCGGTCGTGGGCGCTCTCGTAGGCGCCGTTGCCCTGCGTCGGAGTCATACCCGAATAATTCCGCCCGCGGACTCCGCATGCGACGGCCGAAGGGCACCAGATCAGTATGGCAATTGGTATGGCAGACGACTACGATCGATACGTGCGAACGGTGAAGGTCACGGTGACGCTCCCCGAGGAGCAACTTGCGGCGATCCGTGCACTCGTCGAGAAGGGCCACACCAGCAGCGTCTCGGGCTTCGTGCAGCACGCCGTCCGGATCTCGCTGAACGACGTCGCCGGCTGGGCCGCCGAACTGGCCGCGGCCCTGGCAGAGACCGGGGGCCCGCTGACCGACGAGGAGCGCGCCTGGGCCGATGATGTTCTCGCCGGAGGCGGCGACCGCGGCGCAGCCGGGGCGCGGACCGACTCACCGAATACGTCGAACCCCGGCTCAGCGGCGTGATCGGAGCGACCCTCGATGCGGGAGCTCTGATCGCCCTCGATCGCAGCGACCGGCGGATGCTCGTCCTTCTGGCTCGAGTCGTGGAAGCCGGTGGAATCATCACCGTTCCCGCAACCGCTCTGGCACAGGTGATGCGGAACCCGGCCCGTCAGGCGCGGCTGTCGCGGCTGGTGCGGCAACCGACGACCCCGGTGCCGGCGCTGGACGCGGTTGCGGCGGTTCAGGTGGGGCGGTTGTTGGGCGCCAGCCGAACTTCGGACATCGCCGATGCGCACGTCGTCCTGTGTGCCCGCCTGGCGGACGGCTCCGTCGTCACATCGGACCCGCAGGACCTACGCAGGCTCGACCCGACCCTGCCGCTGATCACACTCTGATCGACGGCCACGTCCGGATCAGCAGGCGTTCTGACCCCCGCAAAGGGTCAAAACGCCTGCTGATTGGCAAGATCGGCCAAGTACCCGACCCGCTAGACGGTCTGGACCACCAGCAGTTCGACGACGCGGTCCAGGAAGGCGTCCACGGACGCCTCGCGGTAGCCCCGCGACCCGCGGCGGCTCTTGAAGACGGCCAGGCGGACGGCGTCCGGCGGCAAGGGCTGGCCCATCGCGAAGGACTCCTCGATGCGCTGGCACAGGTCGTCGACGGCCTCGATGTCGTAGGTGAGCTCCATGCCACTGCCGCGGGGGAACCGCTCTCCGTCCGGACGGGCGAGCTGCGCCCGCAGGGACTGCTCCTGGGTGCGCAACTGGGTCTGCCAGGCGGCGCTGCCGCTGCGTTCCTCACCGCGCTGCTTCTCGCGCCGGGCGAAGGCGTCCTCGATGCGGTCCAGTGCGGCGTCCACCGCGTCGACGTCATACCCGCCGCGCACCAGGTCGAAGCCGACCGTGCGGACGTGCCACGACGTCATGGCAGGTCCACGGCCGTTCTCCTCGTAGGCCATGCGCGCCCTGGCGAGGAAGGACTCGACCTGCTCGATGTCGTAGCCCTTCGACAATCGGCGGGCACGGGGGAAGGTGTCGCTCACGGGCCTAATTCTGCCTGATCGACGCGGTGGATGTTGAGTGACGTCTCCGTCACGCTCTGGGTTCTTCCGTCGTCGCCGCCAGGCACCGCGATGGCGCGCCAGCCCGATGACCGATAGCGACCCGCTAGGCGCGCAGCGACATGGATTCAGTTGCACTCAGGTAAACCTGCGACGGAATCACTTGTCAAATGGATGTTTTTCGTGTCACGGTCAGCCACGACGTGAGGGGTGTTCGCGGCGCGCCGCCGGGACGGCAGGAGGTGCGGTGGAAGCAGTCACCCGCGGGGCAGTCGACCTCGCCGGGGTCACGAAGGCCTTCGGCACGGTTCTGGCTGTCGACGACCTGAGCCTGACCGTCGAGCCGGGCGAGTTCATGTCGCTCCTCGGCCCCTCCGGCTGCGGCAAGACCACGACCCTGCGGATTCTGGCCGGCTTCGAGCATCCCGACTCCGGGCGGATCAGCATCTCCGGGCGCAACGTCGTCGGAGTCCCCGCCCACCGACGCGACGTCAATACCGTCTTCCAGGCCTATGCCCTGTTCCCGCACATGAGCGTCGCAGAGAACGTCGCCTATGGGCTGCGTCAGCGGGGCACGGCCAAGCCGGAAATCCGCTCGCGGGTGGCCGACGCGCTGGACATGGTCAAGATGACGCCGATGGCGAACCGCCGCCCGCGTCAGCTGTCCGGCGGGCAGCAGCAGCGCGTGGCGCTGGCCCGCGCCCTGGTGAACCGGCCCAGCGTGCTCCTCCTCGACGAACCGCTCGGCGCGCTGGACCGCAAGCTGCGCGAAGACATGCAGATCGAACTCAAGCTCCTGCAGTCCCAGCTCAAGACGACGTTCGTCTTCGTGACCCACGACCAGGGCGAGGCCCTCTCGATGAGCGACCGCATCGCCGTGATGCTGGACGGCAACATCGAGCAGCTCGGCGCCCCGGACACCATTTACGACAACCCGGCCACCGCATTCGTCGCAGGATTCATCGGTCATCAGAACTTCTTCCGCGGCTCCGCCGCCGACGGTGGCCTGGTGGTGAAGGGCGAGGGCTGGGCCATTCGGTCGTCCCGGGCACCGGCGCCCACCGGCGACGGCGGCGCCGCCCTCGCCGCGGTCCGGCCGGAATGCGTGGACGTCCTCCCCCAGCTACCCGCGGCCACCGAGAACGTCGTCGCCGGGACGCTCGCGGGCGTCTCGCACCTGGGCGACGTACTGCAGTACGTCGTCGTCACACAGTCAGGAGCGGAGGTGATCGCCCGCCGCCCGCGCAGCGGAAGCGGCCGGCTCGATCCGGGCATCCCCGTCTGGTGCGCGTGGCAGCCCCCCGACGTCCAACTGTTCGCCGACGACGCACCGGCGTCCGCGGACCCGCCCGGCACGACCGCGGCCGATCAATCGTGACCCACCCGGAGGAGGCCCCGTGGAACACCGCCTGCATGACCTGACCCCCGACGAACCCATCCGATTGCTGACGTCGCGGGCGATGGCGGCCCATCTCGGCAGACGCGCGTTCCTCGGCGGAGCGCTGCTGAGCGCCGGTGGTGGCCTGCTCGCCGCCTGCGGCGGCTCGTCCAGCGGAGGCGTGAGCACGTCGGCGTCGGCCACGTCCACGATCGGCACCGGACCCGTGGAGGGCAATCTCAACATCTACACGTGGTCTGAGTACAGCAACCCCGATGACCTGAAGTCCTTCACGACGGACAAAGGCCCCAAGATCAAGCTGGACAGCTACGCGTCCAACGAGGAGATGATCGCGAAGCTGGTGGCCGCGAAGGGCACCAGCGGCTACGACATCGTCGTGCCGACCGGTGAGTTCATCCCGCAGATGGCGGCCAACGGCCTGCTGCAGGAGCTGAACCACGCCGCCCTGCCGAACATGGCGAACGTCGACCCGCAGTTCCTGGACCAGCCGTGGGACAAGGGCAACAAGTACTCCGTGGTGAAGGACTGGGGCACGACGGGATTCGTCTACGACAAGACGAAGATCAAGCGCGAGCTGACAAACTGGGCCGACTTCCTCGACGCCGCGCAGAACGAGGCGAGTGGACGGACTGCAGTGCTCGACGCACCCGGCGACATCACGGGCATCTTCTTCTGGGCCAACGACATCGACTGGAACACCACGAAGAAGGACGATCTCGACGCCGCCGAGGACTACCTCGTCAAGAAGCTGGCGCCGCACATCAAGGCGTTCGACTCCTACCCGTCGACCGCGATGGCGCAGGGCGAGTACACGCTCGCGCAGGCGTGGAACGGCGACGCGCGCCAGGGGATTCTCAACAGCAAGGACCCGAGCATCTGGCAGTGGGTTCTGGGCGCTCCGAAGACCGAACTCTGGATGGACACGTGGGCCATTCCGGTCGGCGCCAAGAACGTCAACGCCGCCTACGCGTGGATCAACTACGTGCTGGATCCGAAGATCTCCCTCAGTGAGCTGACGTACATCGGCTACAACACCGGCCTGAAGGACATCGAGGCAACCGCGAAGTCGCAGGACGTCGAGCTGCCCGACCTGATCTTCTTCGACTCGGCGCAGGTGTCCACGATGGTGCCCGGCGAGGTGACCGAGGCACAGCAGCGCATCGTCGACATCTGGAACAAGCTGAAGGCGACCGCGGGCAAGTGACCACCCAGACGGCGGCGGCCGCCGACCGGGCGGTCGAGGCGCAGGACATCCGCGTCCGGCGGCTGCCGTCGTTCACGCTGGCGATCCCGGCCTGGGCGTGGCTGCTCGGCTTCTTCCTGGCGCCGGTCTCGCTGGTGCTGTGGTACAGCTTCGGGCGCAAGCCGGGGCTTTTCGGAACGCACACCAACGACGAGCTGTCCTTCGACCGGTACCGCGAGGCTCTTGAACCGGCCTACCTGCCGACATTCATCAACACGCTGCGGATCGGCGTGGTGGGAACCGTTATCTGTCTGGCGATCGGCCTCCCGTTCGCCTACTGGCTTGCCGTGAAGGTGCCGCCTCGGTGGCGGGGGCTCCTGCTGGGCCTGGTGCTGGTCCCGTACTGGACCAACTTCCTGGTCCGCACCTTGGGCTGGGAAATCATCCTCAGCCCGCAGGGCTGGGTCTCCACGACGTTGATGGACCTCGGACTGCGGGACTCCCCGCTGTCGGTGCTGTACACCCGTGGCGCGGTCCAGCTCGGCGTCGTCTACAACTATCTGCCCCTGATGATCCTGCCGATCTACGTCGCGTTCGAGCGGATCGACCCGGCCCTGCGCGAGGCCAGCCGCGACCTGGGCGCGAGCCGCTGGCACACATTCACCCGGATCAGCCTGCCGTTGGCCGGCCCCGGCGTCGCGGCGGGACTGCTGCTCGTGTTCATCCCGCTGATGGGCGACTACGTCACCGCCACGGTGCTCGGCGGCGCGAAGGGGAACATGGCCGGGCAGCTGGTGGCCAGTGAGTTCCAGACGGCGCAGAACTGGGCTCTCGGTTCGGCGATGGCGGTGCTGCTCATCATCTTCATCGGCGTCACGGTCGCCTTCTTCGCCATCCTGTGGAAATCCCTGTCGGCAGTCAGCCGGGCTCGCCGCGGGGTCATCGTCATCGACACGCGGGGAGGCACACCGTGAACCACCGCCGCCGCCCCGATCTGCTGGACCTGGCCCTGCGGGTGTGGGGAGTCCTCTGTTTCGCGTTCCTGTTCCTGCCGATCCTGTTCATCGTCATCTACTCGTTCAATGTCGGCCGGTTGATGGTGGCGTGGGACCACTTCGGGCTGGACTCCTATCGGATCGCCGTTCAGGACCAGGCCATCCGCTCGGCGATCGGGGTGTCGGTGCGCGCGGCGATCGGTGCCTCGGCTGTGGCGACGGTCCTCGGCACCCTGGCCGGAGTGGCGCTCGCCCGGCGCGGCGGCCGATGGGTGCCGCTCTTCGTCGGCCTGCTCGGGTTGACCCTCGTGACCCCTGAGATCGTGGACGCCGTCTCCCTGCTCCCCTGGTTCGTCTGGCTGGGCGCCGACGCACACGTCAGCATCTTCAACCACGGGCTCGTGCGACTGATCGTGGGCCACTCGCTGTTCGCCAGCTCGGTGGTGACGTTCATCGTCCGGGCGCGGGTCGCTGGGTTGGAAGAGTCGCTGGAGGAAGCCGCGGCGGACCTGTACGCCGTTCCGTGGCGACGGTTCGTCGACATCACGCTGCCGCTGATGATGCCGGCGGTCTTGGCCGGCGCCCTGATGGCGTTCACCCTCAGTCTCGACAACACGATCATCTCGGCGTTCGTCCAGGTCTCCGGATCCACGCCGTGGCCGGTATACGTCCTGAGCGCGCTGCGCTCGGCGTTGCGACCGCAGATCGCCGCCGTGTCCACGCTCATGCTGCTGCTGACCCTCGTGGCGCTCGGCCTGGTCGCGCTGGTGCTCCGGCGGTCCGGTGAGTCCTCGACGCAAATCGCCGAAGCAATCGCGGGAGTTTGAGATGACGGCAGCGCAGGGAGATGCGGACCTGATCCTGCATGGCGGCACGGTCTACCCGGTGGCCGGCTTTTCGACCGGTACACCGAACGGCGCGCCGCCGAGCGCCGTCGCGGTCAAGGGCGGCCGCATCGTCGCCGTGGGAACGGACGAGGAGGTGCGGGCCTGGGCCGGGCCGCGCACGCAGACCGTGAACCTGGCCGGCCGGATGCTGCTACCCGGATTCCAGGACGCGCATGTGCATCCGGTGGAGGGCGGGATGCAGCTCCTGCGCTGCGATCTCACGAACGTGGACAGTGCGCCGGAGTACCTGGACGCCATCGGCCGGTACGCGGCGTCCCACCCCGCCGCCGACTGGATACTCGGCGGCGGCTGGAGCATGCCGGCGTTCCCCCGGGGGGTACCCCGCCGCGAGCCGCTGGACGACGTCGTCTCCGATCGCCCGGTATACCTGCCGAACCGGGACGGCCACAGCGCGTGGGTCAACACGCGAGCGCTGGAACTGGCCGGGGTGACCCGGCACACGCCGGACCCGCCGGACGGGCGGATCGAGCGAGACGAGGACGGGACCCCGACCGGCGCGCTGCACGAGGGCGCGATGGACCTCGTGGCGCGCCTGCTGCCCGCCGCGACGCCGGAGAGCGCGCTCGCCGGACTGCTGGCCGCCCAGCAGTACCTGCATTCGCTGGGCATCACCGGTTGGCAGGACGCGATCGTCGACGGGCCCATCGGGGGCGCCACCACGGACACCTACCTCACCGCGGCCAGCGCCGGACAGCTCACCGCGCGGGTCATCGGCGCCCTGTGGTGGGAACGGGACCAGGGCGAGGAACAGGTCGAGGGTCTCATCGAACGGCGGGCACGGGCGGGTGACGGCCGGTTCCGCGCCACCAGTGTGAAGATCATGCAGGACGGCGTGTGTGAGACGTTCACCGCGGCGATGCTGCAGCCGTACCTGGACGGCGACGGTCACCCGACAGGCGGGCACGGCATCAGCTTCTTCGAGGCGGAGGCGCTGCGCCGGTACGTCGCCCGGCTCGATCGGGAGGGCTTCCAGGTCCACTTCCACGCCCTCGGCGACCGTGCGGTGCGCGACTCGCTCGACGCCATCGCGGCGGCCCGGGCGGCGAACGGGCCGACGGACCACCGGCACCACCTGGCTCACCTTCAAGTGGTGAACCCGGACGACGTCCCGCGGTTCGCCGAACTCGGCGCGGTGGCCAACTGCCAGCCGCTGTGGGCGCGCAACGAGCCGCAGATGACGGAGCTGACGATCCCCTTCCTCGGCCCGGACCGTGCGCGCCAGCAGTATCCGTTCGCCTCGCTGGAACGGTCCGGGGCGACGCTGGCATTCGGCAGCGACTGGCCGGTGTCCACGCCGGACCCCTTGGAGGAGTTGCACGTCGCGGTCAACCGTTTGCCGGCCCCGGATGGCGACGTGCCGGTCTTCCTGCCCGAGCAGCGGCTCTCCCTGGCCTCGGCGCTACGTGCGTTCACCATGGGCAGCGCCTACGTCAACCACCAGGAGGAGACGACCGGCTCCATCGAGGTCGGCAAGTACGCCGACCTCACGGTGCTGGATCGCGACCTGTTCGCCGTTCCGCGGGAGGAGATCTACGCGGCGAAGGTGACGATGACACTGGTCGAAGGGGAGCCGGTCTTCGCGGCGTAGAACGGGTCACGCCGTCGAGGCGGCCAGCTGACCGCACGCGCCGTCGATGTCCTGGCCGCGCGTGTCGCGCAGCGTCGTCGGGATCCCGGCGTCGCGCAGCGCCTGGACGAAGGCGCGCTCGTCCGCGGGATCGCTGGCTGTCCACTTCGAGCCGGGGGTCGGGTTGAGCGGGATCGGGTTGACGTGCACCCAACCCCGCCCCCGGGCATTGAGCAGCTTGGCCAGGAGCCGGGCCCGCCAGGCCTGGTCGTTGATCCCACGGATCAACGCGTACTCGATGCTCACCCGCCGTCCCGTGGCGTCGAAGTAGCGGCGTGCGGCGTCGATCGCCTCGGCGACGTTCCACCGGTTGTTGATCGGCACGAGCTCGGCACGCAACTCGTCGTCCGGGGCGTGCAGGCTCAGCGCCAGCGTCACCGGGAGGTCCTCGGCGGCGAGCTTGTCGACGGCCGGGACAAGACCCACCGTGGAGATGGTGATGCCGCGTGCCGACATCCCCAGTCCGGCCGGCGGCGGATCCACCAGGCGTCGCGTAGCACGGACGACGGCCGAGTAGTTGGCCAGCGGCTCCCCCATCCCCATGAAGACGACGTTTCCGATGCGCGGCGCCGTCATTCCGGGATACTCCCCTCGGCGCAGTGCCCGGTCGCCCGCCACGATCTGCTCCACGATCTCGGCCGTCGACAGGTTGCGGGTCAGTCCGGCTTGACCGGTGGCGCAGAAGGGGCAGTTCATGCCGCATCCCGCCTGGCTGGACACGCACATCGTGACGCGACCGGGGTAGCCCATCAGCACGCTCTCGACGAGTGCGCCGTCGAACAGCCTCCATGCCAGCTTCACGGTGGCGCCCTCGTCTGCGGTGCGCACGACGGCGGGGGTCAGCAGGGACGGGAGGAGTTCCGCGACGAGAGCGGCGCGGTCGGCCGCCGGCAGGTCCGTCATCTCGGCGGGATCGTCGACCAGCCGCTCGAAGTAGTGCACCGAGAGCTGGCGCGCCCGGAATCGCTTCTGCCCCAGCCGCTCGACGGCGTCCGCCCGCTCGTCCTCGCTGAGGTCGGCGAGGTGCGCCGGCGGCTTGGCGCCGCGGCGGACGGTGAAGGTGAGTTCACCCGGTCGGGGACGGGCGGTGGCGGGCGGGCTCATCGGGGTCGATTGTCCCATGCGGGCACGTCCCGCCCCGCAATCAGCCTCTGCCGTCAGACCCCGCCGTTAACCCCGCCGTCAGACTCCGCCGTTAACCCCGCCGTCAGACTCCGCCGTTAACCCGCCGTCAGCCTCTGCCGTTAGACGGGAACGTTCAAGGTGACCGTCATCCCGTTGCTGACGTCACCGGTGATGGTGCCGAGCTGGAGGGAGTACCCGTCGCTGAAGATGTTGTCGGTCGCCAGCGAGACCTGGCTCAGGTTGGTCACGCTCTGCTCGTAGCCGTCGGTGGCGTACACCAGCTTGCTCGCGGCCTCCGGCAGGGCCAGTTGCGACGTGCGCAGCCGGTCGCTGGCCGACGTCGCGGCCTCCAAGCTGGGGTAGACCTCGAAGTGGATGTGCGGCCAGCGACCGGAGTAGCAGGCGGGGTAGATGCTGGTGAAGGTGACCAGGCCGGCGGAATCCGCCGCCTGCACGCCGCGCAGGTAGTTCTCGTCCGTGACGCCGTCGGAGTACATCGAGTACTTGCCGTCGCGGTCGCAGTGCCAGAGGTAGACCGCTGCCCCTTGGTACGGCGCACTCGAGCCGTCGTTGACGTTGAGCACCGTGAGCTTGATGGTCAGGGGCACGCCGCTGGCGACCCCGGACGCCGAACCGAAGCTCGTGGTGATGTCCTGGCGCACGATGCCGCTCTGGGTGAGCACGTTCGGGCCGTTCGATCCGTCGCCGGGGTACGGACCGCTGGTCTCTTCCGGGATCTCGTCGTCCGACGTGGACGACGACGTCGTACTGCTCGCGTTCGTGGAGCCCGCCGAGCTCGTCGTCGTGGAGGCGGCCGTCGTCGTGGTCGTATCGCCGTCGCCACACGCGGCGAGCGTGATCAGGCCCGCTCCGGCGAGCCCGGCTCCGGTCAGGAACGACAGCGCGCGGCGCCGGCTCAGCAGCCGGGGCAGGTCGTGCGACAGCCCCAGGTCGTGGTCGTGGATCTCATCGTGGCTGTCGTCGTGGTGGCTCATGGCCGGAGGCTCCTCGCAGTCGCGGGTTCGGGTGGTGCGACCACGATGGACGGGGCGCCTGGATGTGCGCTGGATGGCAGCTGGGTGTCCCAGCTGACTATGGAACCAGCCAGGTCAGCAGGAGGAACGCCACCGGCGCGAACGGCAGGAGCGAGTCCAACCGGTCCATGATCCCACCGTGGCCCGGCAGGAGACTGCCCATGTCTTTGACCCCCAGGTCCCGCTTCAGCAGGGACTCTCCCAGGTCGCCCAGCGTGGCCAGCACCGCGGCCGCCGCGCCCAGCGCGGCGCCGGCCCACCACGGACCGTCCAGCAGCAGCACAACGGAGGCGATCCCCACACCCAGGCAGCAGACGACCGACCCCGCGAACCCCTCCCAGGACTTCTTCGGGCTCACCGACGGCGCCAGCGGGTGACGACCGGCGAGGACACCCGCGACGTACCCGCCGACGTCGCTGGCCACGGTAGTGACGATGAACGCCACGACCCGCTGCGGCCCGTTCGGCGCCGCGAGCAGAAGCGCGGCGAATCCGGCCAGGAACGGGACGTACGCAGCCGTGAAGATCCCGGCCGCGACGTCGCGAGGGGCGCCTCGTACGCCGTCGATGATGCGCCACAGCATGACGCCGAACGCGGTGAGCGTGAACGAGACCAGAAGGCCCTGCTGACCGGCCACGAACGCGGACACCAGCATTCCGACCGCACCGACTGCGAGCGGCACGACGGGAACCATGATCTCCTTGGCGCCCAGCGCGCCGGACAGCTCCCAGATGGCCAGGACGATGACGAGGGACTCCAGCGCGATGAAGGCTTCGGGGCGGGTGAACAGCGTCGTGAGCGCCGCGGCGCCAAGGAGCAGTCCCACGCCGATGGCCGCCGGGAGATTGCGGCCGGCCCGGCCGTGGTCCGGAGTGCTCACCGCGGAGGCGGCCTCCGCCGGGGCGGCTCGGCGCGAACCCTGGCCGGCGCGGGGCGTCTCGGGTGCCCGGCGGGTGTCCCGACGGCGAGTGGCGCTCGTGCGCGGCAGGATCGAGGTGGATTCGGGGTCGTCAGCCGGCGCGCTGGCAGTGCCCTGGGCGCTCATTCGGGGCGCCGGGAATGGATCCGCGTCATCCGTGGCCGCCGCCGGCGGCGGCGCGGCCGGCGTGATCGCCGGTGTCGAGGGTGCCGGGGTCGGCGGGGGCGCCGGGGCCGGTGGGGTTGCGGGGAGGGGCGGCTGCGGTGGTGGCGCCGACGACGCGGGTCGTGGGGGTGGGGCCGGGGGCGGCGGGGGTGGCGTCAGGCGTGACGGTGTCATCGGCGGCTGCGCCGCGGCAGGCGGCCGGGAGAACTCGCCAGGATCGGTACCTGTCGGCGCGCCGAGCTCCGGGACGGGCGGCAGCTGACTGAGTGGGATCCCGCCGATCGGGGAGATCGGGGCTGGGCCCGTGCCGAGCGGCGCGTGCAGCCCGCTTGCGAATGACGCCGTTGGCCCGTCGTTCAGCGGCGAGGACGGGGCGGAAAGGTCGCGCCAAGGATCAGTCCAGCTGCCCGGCGACGGAGAGTCCGGCGCCGCTTTCCCGGCCTGTCCCTCGACGGAGGGTCCGGCGTCCGGGTCGGAGGCGACGTCGAAATGCCGCCCGTGCCGACCGCTGCCATCGACCGGACCGGGCCCGTCGGTCCATTTCGGCGGCTCGACGGGCGAGGTCGCGGAGAAGAACAGGTCGGCGTCGGGCGGCGGCGGCTTGGGTGCCGCCCGTGGGCGGAAGAAGTCTCCTCCTGGCGCTCCCGGTCCGGCCGCCGGCGGCGTCGCCCCGGATCCCGTTCCCCTGCTTGATCCTCCCCCGGGTCGGTCGCCGGCGGCCCACCACGGCCTGTGCGGCCCGACTTGCGCGGGGGAGTTGGTTCCCGGGGCCGGCGGCGTACCCGGGGTCGTCGGCCGACCCGGCGTAACCGGTCGACCCGGCGATAACGATTCCGGCGAGCCCGTCACCCCATCGACGCCCGGGGATCCGTCCCCGGATCCGGCCCGACGCCTATCGCGACGTGGCAGGGTCCGGCCAGGTCGCGCATCGTCGGTGTCCGCGGACCCACTGTGGTCGGCGGAGTGCACGGACGGCCCGGCGTCACCCAGGCCCATGAGCTCGGCCCACGACGAGTCGGTCCCCTCGGCGCGCCGACCCGACCCGCGCCGGCGACGGGGCAGCGGGCTGTCGGAGGATCCCTCGGACGGCGGAAGGCTCATACGGCGAGGAGTTCGGTCTCCTTGTGCCGGAGCAGTTCGTCGATGAGGTCGACGTGACGCTTGGTCACATGCTCCAGCTCCTTCTCCGCGCGGACCACGTCGTCCTCGCCTGCCTCGCCGTCCTTGGCGATCCGATCCAGCTCCTCCTTGGCCCGACGGCGAATGTTGCGGACAGAGACCCGGGCGTCCTCGGCCTTGTGCTTGGCGATCTTGATGTACTCCTTGCGGCGCTCCTCGGTGAGCTGCGGCAGGACCACGCGGATGATCGTGCCGTCGTTCGCCGGATTCACGCCGAGATCGGAGTCACGAACCGCCTTCTCGATGCCCGCCATGGCATTGCGGTCGTACGGCGTGATGATGATGACCCGCGCCTCCGGGGTGGCGAAGGAGGCCAACTGCTGCAGCGGCGTGGGCGACCCGTAGTAATCGACCAGGATCTTGCTGAACAGCGCCGGGGTGGCGCGACCCGTCCGGATGACGGCGAAGTCCTCCTTCGCGACCTCGACCGCCTTATCCATCTTCTCCTCGGCTTCGAGGAGAGTCTCGTCGATCACTGTCGCTCCTTCATGCGGTTCACCATGCAGTTCAGCATGCCGTTCATCCGGCAGTCACCGGGCTGCTGCCACGCTCGGTCGCGCCGCCGTTGGCGCGCAGGATCCTCGTGACATCGCGGTGACGTCAACGGTCACGTGCGTCGGGCCTGGAGTCAACCGGGGCGACCATCTGCGGGCGTCCCGGCGCTCAGCCGGCCGTCACGAGGGTGCCGATCCGGTCCCCGCGGACGGCGCGGGCGACGTTCCCCTCGGCCTCCATCCCGAACACGATCATCGGCAGCCGGTTGTCCATGCAGAGGCTGAACGCCGTGGCGTCCACCACCCTCAGCCGCTGACGCAGCGCGTCGGCGTAGGTGACCTGGTCCAGCTTGCGGGCGCTCGGGTCGTGCCGTGGGTCGGCCGTGTAGACGCCGTCCACCCCGTTCTTGCTCATCAGGACCACATCGGCCTTGATCTCCAGGGCGCGTTGCGCGGCCGCGGTATCGGTGGAGAAGTACGGCGCTCCCAGCCCCGCCCCGAAGATCACCACTCGACCCTTCTCCAGGTGCCGGATGGCGCGCCGCGGTACATACGGCTCCGCCACCTGGCCCATCGTGATCGCCGTTTGGACCCGGGTGTCGATCCCGCGCTGCTCCAGGAAATCCTGCAGGGCCAGGCAGTTCATGACCGTGCCGAGCATGCCCATGTAGTCCGCGCGGGCCCGGTCCATACCGCGCTGGGAGAGCTCCGCGCCGCGGAAGAAGTTCCCCCCACCGACCAGGACGGCGACCTGGGCTCCCTCGCGGACGACGGCCGCGATCTGCGCGGCGAGCCGGCTCACCACGTCCGGATCCACCCCCAACCGCCCGCCGCCGAAGACCTCGCCGGACAGCTTCAACAGCACGCGGCTGTATCGCGGCTTGATCCCCGTCTGCTCGGCGAGATCCTCGGTGAGGCCGACGCTCAGCCCCTCCGGTACGCCGTCCAGCTCGGCCACAAGGGCCTCCTCAGCCGTCACGTCCACGCGCCCCTCCTGTCGTCGCCGGTGCCGTGCGTGACCCGGAGTAAGACAACCGTCACCCCGCGTACGGTCCGCCCTGCCGCCCACCAGGTCCGGGATGCAGTCTGCCCTACTCCAGGGTGAACGCAGGACCAGGGACGGGTGACGGCGCGGTAGAGGATCCGCCGGCGAGCCCCCGGCGGATCCCTCCCTCCACGAGCTTGACCCGATCGCCCGGGTCAGGCGCCGACCCGGAACCGTGCGAAGGCCACCGCGCCGACGCCGGCCTCCTGCAGCACCTTGGAGACGGTCTTGTTCTGGTCTCTGGCGTACTTCTGGTCCAGGAGCACGTTGTCCTTGTAGTAGCCGTTGAGTCGGCCCTCGACGATCCGCGGCAGTGCCTGCTCGGGCTTGCCCTCCTCGCGAGCGGTCTCCTCGGCGATCCGCCGCTCGGTGGCCACCACGTCGTCCGGCACGGCCTCGCGCGTCAGGTACTGCGGCGGGATGGCGGTGATGTGCATGGCGATGTCGCGGGCCACGTCGGCCGGGCGGTCGGTGGCGAACAGGACGCCGACCTGCGGCGGCAGGTCCGGATTGGTCCGGTGCAGGTAGCTGGCGACGTACGGCGCCTCGATCCGGGCCACCCGGCGGATCTCGATCTTCTCGCCGATCGCGGCGTTGCCCTCGTCGATCAGGTCCTGCACCGTCGTGCCGGGCTCGATCTCGCTCTTCAGCAGCGATTCGACGTCGCCCGCCTTGACCCGGACCGCCTGGTCGAGCACCTGCTGGGCCAACTGCTGGAACTTCTCGCCCTTGGCGACGAAGTCCGTCTCGCAGTTGATCTCGACCAGCATGCCCACGCCGTCCTCGACGCGGGCGGCCACCAAGCCGTTCGACGTCGTGCGGCTCTCCCGCTTGGCCACGCCCTTCTGGCCCTTGATGCGCAGGTACTCGACGGCCTTGTCGTAGTCCCCGCCACTCTCGACCAGCGCGTTCTTGCAGTCGAGCATGCCGGCGCCGGTCTGCTCACGCAGCCGCTTCACGTCAGCGGCGCTGAAGTTGGCCATGAATCCTTCCGTCTCCTGTCGTGTTCGTGGTGGGCCTGTCAGGCCTCGTCGGCGGTTTCGGCGGTCTGGGTCGCCGCCGCGGCCTCGTCAGCCTGTGTTGCGGCATCCGCTGCTGCGGCCTCGGCAACCTGGGGCGCGCCGTCGCCGGCCCCCTCGCCCTCCAAGAGCTCCCGCTCCCATTCCGCCAGCGGCTCGTCGGCCGCGACCGCGCCGGCCGGCGCCGCTTCGGTGCCGCGGGCGCGGGTCAGCAGGCCGTCGGCGACGGCGTCGGCAACGACCCGGGTCAGCAGTGTGACCGAGCGGATGGCGTCGTCGTTCCCCGGGATCTTGTAGTCGACCTCGTCGGGGTCGCAGTTGGTGTCGAGGATCGCGACGACAGGGATGCCCAGCTTGCGGGCCTCGTCGACGGCGAGGTGCTCCTTCTTGGTGTCCACGATCCAGACAGCGCTGGGCACCTTGCTCATGTCCCGAATGCCGCCGAGCGCGCGCTCCAGCTTCTCCTTCTCCCGGCGCAGGACGAGCAGTTCCTTCTTCGTCATCCCGCTCTTGGTGACGTCGTCGAAGTCGATCTCCTCGAGCTCCTTGAGGCGCTGCAGCCGCTTGTGCACGGTCGAGAAGTTGGTGAGCATGCCGCCGAGCCAGCGGTGGTTCACGTACGGCATGCCGACCCGCGAGGCCTGCTCCGCGACAGGCTCCTGAGCCTGCTTCTTGGTGCCGACGAAGAGGATCGTGCCGCCGTGGGCGACGGTCTCCTTGACGAAGTCGTAGGCGCGGTCGATGAACGACAGCGACTGCTGCAGGTCGATGATGTAGATGCCGTTGCGCTCGGTGAGGATGAAGCGCTTCATCTTCGGGTTCCACCGACGGGTCTGATGCCCGAAGTGCACGCCACTGCCGAGCAGCTGGCGCATGGTGACGACAGCCATGTCGTAACTCCTTGTGGCACCGCGCCGGCGGGCGGGCGCCCTCGGTTCTTCACGGCTCGACGGTCGCCGGCCGTGCCTGGCACCCGCGGTCGCACCGTGACCGTCGCCGGGCTGTCGTGGCCGGGCAGCGGACCGAGTGGTGCGCCCCGCCGTCCTGGACGGCGCGAGCAGGCGCGCGAAGTCGACCAGCCGGAGCCGGTCGCGCCGCCCATGCTACCTGTTCGCGGGTGGATCCCTCGCCGGGGCGCGAGGGCCCCCCGGACGAGTGCACGGGTGGCACACGTGCGGCAGGTCGGCCGCACATGGTCGGCATCAAGGGGGCCTTGGGACAGATCGCCGCCAGACTCGGCAGAAGTCACCCATTCCGGCTCTGACATCGATGTCTGAGGCACTTTCGCCGAGTGCCGCGGCGGATCTGCGCGCATGACACTCGATCTTGGCCGAGCGGAGCCGGGGTTACCCTGGGGCCCATGCCTGAGGGCCGCTGGCGTGACGTCGCGCGCGCGACCAACCTGCTCGGCCCGGACGGCCGCCCGGCGGCGACCATCTTCGCCGAGATGAGCGCGCTGGCGGCCCGAACCGGCGCGATCAACCTCGGCCAGGGGTTTCCGGACACCGACGGGCCGGCGTCGCTCCTGGAAGACGCCGTCGCCGCCATCCGCAGCGGGGCGAACCAGTACCCGCCCGGCCGCGGCATCCCGGCGCTGCGTGAGGCGGTAGCGGCGCATCAGAAGCGCTGGTACGGGCTGAACGTCGATCCCGACACCGAGGTGCTGATCACCGCAGGCGCGACGGAGGGGATCACGGCCGCCGTGCTGGCATTGTGCTCGCCGGGCGACGAGGTGCTCACCCTTGAGCCGTATTACGACTCCTATGCGGCGGCCATCGCCCTCGCGGGCGCCGAGCACCGCACGGTCCCGCTGCATTGGCCAGATTGGCGGCTGGACGGCGACGCTCTTGCTGCCGCCGTAGGCGACCGCACACGGGCGTTGCTGATCAACAGCCCGCACAACCCGACCGGCCGCGCGCTCGGCATCGACGAACTCCAGACGATC
>Ga0081539_10003645_pt1 | contig 18544 bp, 13 predicted proteins | sample TabmetS4T2R2_FD_71023 | JGI IMG/M metagenome (GOLD analysis project Ga0081539, IMG submission 71023) | Tabebuia heterophylla rhizosphere microbial communities from the University of Puerto Rico - S4T2R2 | ecosystem: Host-associated > Plants > Roots > Rhizosphere ...
GCCCGCGCGCCCCGTGTGGTCGCGCGCGACGAGCCGGAGCAGGTACGAGCCCGCGGGCAGGCGGACGGCCGCGCGGGCGCCGCGGGCGACGCGCCGGCCCCGCGCGTACCACGCAAGCGCGTGGCGGCGGAGGTCGCGGTGCGCATCGTCGATCGCCGCTCCGAGCAGGAGGACACGTCCGCCTGAGCTGAGCGCCTCGGTGGGCGCCGGCCGGATGATCCGGACCTGCGGCGGCGTGCCGTCGGCCCGGAATCGCCGCGACACGGCCCTCGCCACGTCGAAGCCGTCGCTCACCGCGACGCGGATGCGCGCATCCCGGCCGGCCGAGAGCGCCCGCGCCGGGATTCGCACGCGACCGGTGCTCGGGCCCTGGAACAGCGTGGTCCAGTGGCGGCCGCCGGTCGGCGAGTAGTCGACGGTGGCCTGGAGCGAGTCGCCGTCGGGGTCGCTCGCCGCCCAGCGCACGAGCAGCGACCCCCGGCTGCCGACGTGCCGGCCGGCGAGTGGCGAGACCAGCTGCACCCGCGGCGCGCGCGAGCGCTGGATGCGGTCCAGCACCCGGCCGTGGCGGATCACCTCGACGGCTGCCGCGCCCGCGGGCACGGGAGCGATGAAGCTGCCCGCCGTCGCGCCGCCCTCGCTCGACGCCTGCGGCCGGACGCCGACGTCGCCGAGGTGCTTGCCGCCGGCGCCGAGAGCGCGCAGGGTCACCGCTGTGGACGCGCCCGGCACCTCTGCGTGCCGCGCGCCGTGCAGCGGCAGGATGCCCAGGATCCGCGCGCCGCCCGGCCCGACGACGCCAACCGCGACGCTGTCGCTCGTCCGGCCCGCGCGCGCCGTGCCGGCGAGCGCGGCCTTGGCCGGCTTGGCGAGGTGCTCGAGGGTCCAGTACGCGTGGTTCCAATTGCGCGCCGAGAGCCACGCGTTGCCTTCGGCGGCGCAGTAGGACATCAGGTCGAACAGCGCAGGGCCGTTGTCGTCGACCGCCGGGTCGACCGCGTTCGGCGCCGACCACCAGTCGAGCTTGGTGCCCTGGAGCCGGCCGGCCTGGTCCGGCGCCCACTCCTCGGCGTCCGGCGACGCGCACGTCGGGGAGAGCCCCGCGTGCGGCAGCTCGAGCACGTGGCCGAGCTCGTGGGCGCCCGCGGTCAGGGGCCGGGCCAGGTTGCCGTTGTTCGCCGTGAAGGTCGGGTGCACATACGGTGCCGGTGCCGTGAGCGTGCCCTTGCCACCCTGCGTCCAGCCGGGCTCGTTGTCGTAGTCGTGGATGCCCATGAGCACGTCGTAGGACGTGTCCTTGCCCAGACCGCCTTGGGCGCTCAGCTCCCACTGGTTGAGCGCGGCGTCGATCCAGCCCTGGCGGCAGAAGCGCGTCGGGTCGCTCGTGCCCTTCCACGGGGCGCAGGCGAGGCTGCCGCTCATCAGCCCCGTGTAATCGCTGATGTTGACGAACGCTCCGGAGCTCGCGACCGAGAGCAGGCCGCCGCCGGGGAAGATCCGGCTCGCCTGGCGCAGGACGTCCTGGGGCGGCGTGCTCCAGCTGTCGCTGGCCTCGCGCAACTCGACGCTGCGGATCTTCAGCTGCGGAAGTGAGTGGACCGGGATGTCGTCGAGCCGGAAGACATTGTCCGCCGCGCAGCCGGGGGCATCGCACTCGTGCGGCCTGGGCAGCGAGAAGCCCGTCTTGAAGCCGACGCGGGCCTCGAGGTCGAGCTGCTTGCCGGCGACGGCCTCGCTCAGCCACGTATAGGGCAGGTTGAACTGCACGCCCCAGCGCGTGTCGTCGCGCTCGGCGGCCGTCACGTACGGGGTGTGGCTGACGCGCGGCGTGGCGAAGGGGGCGGTCAGCGCGTCGCCGAGCGGCTTGGACGCGGTCTTGCCGATGATCGCGCCGTCGGCGCGCGCGAGCAGCGTCACCTCCAGCTGCTTGGCCTGGAACGTCGCGATGTCGCCGATGTCCGTCATGTCGACGTAGACGACGGCCTTGGCGTGCTGCGTGTCGTCGAGCGGGACGCCGACGTATGGCGTGCGCTGCGCGCTCGCTCCGGGGCGCAGCTCGCCGCCGTAGTAGGTGCGGCGGTAGCTCGTCGGCGTGCCGCCCCCTGCCATGTCGAAGCCGAACGCCTCCGAGGGAGCGCCGGCGGCGACGCCGGGCGTGAAGCCGAAGGCCCGGGCGCCCGCGTTCGGCTGCACGGTCTGGAAGACGTCGATGCCGCGGATCCGGAAGTTGCCGTAGCGCGGGTTGGTCGGGACGAGCGGCTGGTCGAGCACCGGGTCGAGGATCTTCGGGAGGCTGGTGGCCGCCGTGGTGCCGCCCGCGTTGGATGCCTGCACGACGCATTGGAAGCGCCAGCTCGCCGTCAGCAGCTCCGCGTGGGTGGCGGCGGCCGCCTTGTAGTACTCGCCGGTCGCGACCGTCTCCGGGCGGTAGCCGCTGACGAACGACTTGTCCGGGGTGAGCCGTTGCCAGGTGAACTGGTAGGGCTTCGCTGGGTCGCGGCCCGCCCAAGTGCCGGGGAGGCAGTGGTAGAGGTGGGGCACGGGTCCCGGAGTGCCACCGATGAACTCCTTGCCGTCGGCCTGCACGATCGACGGCCGCGTGAGGTTGACCGGCGGCGGGGGGACGTTGCGGAAGGCGTGCAGGACACTCGAGTCGTACGCGGCGACGGCCAGGTCCGGCCGGCCGTCGGCGTCGAGGTCGCGCGCCGCCATCCGGATCGGCGCCTTGGCGGCCGGCACGCGCTGGGCCACATCGAAGCCTCCCGCTGCGCGGCGCTCGAGCAGCACCACCTCGTCGTCGTACTGGTCGGAGACGGCCAGGTCCGAGCGGCCGTCCTTATTGAAGTCCGCGGCCGCGATGCCGTAGGCGCCGTCGCCCGTGTGGATCGGGGCGCCGCCCTCGAGCGTGAATGTGCCGTCCCCGTGGCCGAGGAAGACCGACACCTGGTCCGAGACGAAGCTCGCGAACGCGACGTCGGTGTCGCCGTCGCCGTTGACGTCGGCGGTCGTGATTCCCAAGGGCTGGCTGCCGGCAGGGAGCGGTGAGCCAGCCGCGGGTGCGAAGCCGCCGCCGGCCTGGCGGAGCAGGATCGTGACGTCGTCCGAGGACTGGTTGGTGACCGCGAGATCGGGCCGCTTGTCGCCGTTGAAATCGCCGACCGCGGTCTCGAACGGATCCTGGCCGACGTCGACAGGCGAGCCGTCCTCCTCCGTGAACCCGCCGCCCGCGTCGCGCAGCAGGATCGTGACGGCGTGCGACGACTGGTCGGTGGCGACCAGGTCCGGACGCCCGTCGTCATTGAAGTCCGCTGTCGCGACGGAGGTGGGTGCGCGGCCGACCTGGATCGGCGAGCCCGCCTCTTCCTGGAGGGAGCCGTCCGGCTGTGCGAGCAGCACGGAGATCGTGTCGCCGTCGGCGTTCGCTCCGAAGTTCGCCGTCGCGAGGTCGTCGCGGCCATCGCCGTCGAAGTCGGCCGCCACGACGTCCGCCGGACGGTCGCCGACCGCGAACGGCGATCCCGGCGCTTGGGCGTACCCGCCCGCGGGCTTGTGCAGAAGCACCGTCAGGTTGTCGGAGTTCTCGGCAGGCGCCGCGAGGTCGGGGCGGCCGTCGCCGTCGAAGTCGCCGACGGCCACGGCGAACGTGCCGTCGCCCGCGGGATAGGGCGATCCGCTCTCGGGGACGAGCGCAGCGCGCGCCGGCGCGGCGAACGTGCCGGCTGCGAGCGCGCAGAGAAGGATGACGATGCGGCGGGACTTCCGTGTCATGACGGTCTCCTGGGTCGGTCACGCGGCGACCGTACGGACGCGTCGAGCGCCCGTCACGAGTAGGCGACTACTCAACTTGCCCGCGGAGAGCGCGCGGGCGATAGTTGGCTCGACTTGGTGTGAGGCATCACCGCACAGCTGCGACGGCGTGGCCGATGGTGGGCCGCGACCAGGAGATGGGCGTCGTCCGCGAGGCGCTGACGGACGACCGCACGACCGGGCTCGTGCTGGCCGGCGCCGCCGGCGTCGGCAAGACGCGGCTCGCGCGCGCCGCCGCGGCCGACGCTGAGGCGGCGGGCCACGCCGTCGCCCGCGCGGTCGCCACGCGGGCCGCGTCGGCGATCCCGTTCGGCGCGCTTGCGCAGCTGCTTCCGCCCCTGGAGGGCCGGCCGGCGGGCATCCTCCGGCGGGCCGCCGCCGCGCTGCGTGAGCGCGCCGCAGGCCGGCCGCTCGTGATCGCGGTGGACGATGCCGATCTGCTCGACGCCGCGTCGGCGACGCTGCTTCAGCAGCTCGAGTCGGCCCGCGACGCCTTCGTACTGGCGACGGTGCGAACCGGACAGCCGGCGCCCGACCCGATCGTCGCGCTCTGGAAGGACGGATCATGTGAGTACCTCGAGCTGCAACCGCTGTCGCGCGAGCACGTCGACGGGCTCATCCGCGAGGTGCTCGGCGGCGCAGTCGACGGCCGTACGCTTCAGCGCGTCTGGACCGCCAGCCACGGGAACCCGCTCTTCCTGCGAGAGCTCATCCGCGACGGCCTCGAGCACGGAGCGCTGGCCGAGGCCGACGGCCTGTGGCGCTGGCACGGGCCGCTCCGTGCCGGGAACCGCCTGACGGAGCTGATCGATGCGCGCCTCGGCACGCTCAGCGCCGAGGAGCAGGCGCCGCTGGGTCTGCTGGCCTTCGGCGAGCCGCTCGGACCCGATCTGCTCGAGTCGCTCGGGGCGCCGCACGTGCTCGAGGCCCTCGAACGACGCGGCGTGCTCGAGGTGACGCAGGACGGGCGGCGCCTCGAGGTCCGCCTCGCCCACCCGCTCTACGCGCAGGCGCTGCGCGCGCGTGCCTCCGTGCTGGCCGCGCGGACCCTTCAGCGGCGGCTGGCCGACGCGCTGGAGGCGACCGGCGCGCGCCGGCGAGCGGATCTGCGGCGGCTCGCGACCTGGCGCCTCGAGTCCGGCGGCGGCGGGTCGGCAGACCTTCTGGTGGCTGCGGCGCGCGAGGCGCAGACGGGCCTCGACGCCCAGCTCGCGGAGCGGCTCGCGCGCGCGGCCATCGATGCCGGGGGCGGTTTCCCGGCCCGGCACGCGCTCGCCCGCGCGCTCACCCGGCAGGAGCGCTTCGACGAGGCCGAGACGCTCTTCGCCGCTCTCGAGCGCGAGGCGTCCGGCGACCCCGACCGTGCCGTGGTGGCCGAGGCCCGCGCGCGGAACCTGATGTGGGGCCTCGGCCGCGCGCGCGAGGCGGAGAAGGTGCTCCTGGCGGCCGAGGCGGCGATCGCGGACGGCGCGCTGCGGGAGGACGTCGTCGCGGTGCGGGCCTGGATGCTGTGCTTCGCCGGCCGCCCGGCGGACGCGCTCGACGCCGTGTCGCCGCTGCTCGACCGCGCCGATGATGACGCCTCGCTGAACGTCCGCGCCGCAATGGCGGCAGCCAACGCGATGGCGATGGTCGGTCGTGCCGGGGCCGGCGCCGAGCTCGCGGACCGCTACCGCGCGGCCGCTCGCGACCGAGCCCGCCGCCGTCCGCTGCTGCTCGCCCAGCTGGAGACCGTCCGGCTGTTCTGCCTGTACGTGTCCGGGGAGCTCGAAGCGGGCGCCGCGGAGGCGAGGCGCGCCTATGACATCGCGGTGGCCGCCGGAATCGACGAAGGCGTGGCGGTGTTCGCGAGTGCCGCCGGGGGGATCAGCCTGGCCCGGGGCGAGATCCGCACCGCGATCCGCTGGCTCAAGGAGGCCGCCGCGGTGATGCGCGACTTCGATCCGCTCGGCTTCCTGCCCTGGACGCTGGCGTTGCTCGCTCAGGCCGCGGGGCAGGGTGGGGACCCCGCCGTCGCGCTCGCCGCCGTGGCGGAAGCGGAGGAGCGGCAACGGGCCGGGATGCGGATGTTCGACGTCGACGTCGGCCGCGCGCGCGCGTGGGCCGCGGCAGCCGCCGGCGAGCTCTCGCGGGCGCGCCGGCTGGCGCTCGAGGCGGCTGACCGCGGACGGTCCCAAGGGCACTTCGGGTTCGAGCTCCTCGCCCTGCACGATCTGCTCCGGCTCGGCGACGTGGCGACCGCCGCACCGCGTCTCGCCGAAGCCGTGCGTGTCAACGACGCGGCGTTCGCGCACGCCTGTGCGGCGCATGCGTCCGCGCTGATCGCGGGCGACGGCGGGGCGCTCGACGCCGCCGCCGGTGCGCTCGCCGCCACCGGCAGTTGGCTACGGGCCGCCGAGGTCGCGGCGTCCGCGGCGCGCGCACATCACGAGGCCGGCCGCGAGGCGAGCGCGCGGGCATCGCGAGCGCGCGCCGCGCGGCTCGCCGAGCGATGCGAGGGCGCGAGCACGCCGGGACTGCTGCTCGACGGCGATCCTTTCGCCGAGCTCACGGGCCGCGAGTTCGAGATCGCGACACTCGCGGCCCGCGGCCTCGCCAACGCGGAGATCGCCGAACGGCTCGTGCTGTCCGTGCGCACCGTCGAGAACCATCTTCAGCGCAGCTACGGCAAGCTCGGTGTGACCAGTCGCCAGCAGCTCGCCGAGCTGCTCGGTTGAGATCCTCGGCACCGCGAACGGCCCTCAGCCAACTAGGTCAGGGCGGGCGCGGCGTGGAGGCCGGTGTGGAACTGGTGCTCGTAGAGGTTCGCGTAGAGGCCGCCGCGCTGGAGCAGCTCGTGGTGGGTGCCGCGCTCCGCGAGGCGGCCGTGGTCCATGACGAGGATGAGGTCGGCGGCGAGGATCGTGGAGAGGCGGTGGGCGATGACGATCGAGGTGCGGCCGGCGAACAGCGGCGCGAGCGCGGCCTGGATGAGCTGCTCGGAGACCGTGTCGAGATTGGAGGTGGCCTCGTCGAGCAGCAGGATCCTGGGGTCCTTGAGGATCACGCGGGCGATCGCGAGGCGTTGCTTCTCGCCGCCCGACAGCCGGTGCCCGCGCTCGCCCACGACGGTCTCGTAGCCGTCCGTCAGGGTGACGATGAACTCGTGCAGGTGCGCGGCGCGGGCCGCGGTCTCGACCTCCTCCGACGTGGCGTCGGGCCGCGCGTAGAGCAGGTTGTCGCGGATCGAGGCGTGGAAGAGGAACGTGTCCTGGAAGACGATGCCGATGTGCTCGCGCAGGGAGGCGAGCGTGACGTCGCGGACGTCGGTCCCGTCGATCCGGACGCACCCGGCGCCGACGTCGTAGAAGCGCGGGATCAGCGTGGTGATCGTCGTCTTGCCGGCACCACTCGGGCCGACGAGCGCGACGAGCTGGCCGGGCTCGATCGCGGCGTTGACGTCGTTCAGCGCCGGCCGCTGCTGGCCGGGATAGGCAAACGTCACGTGCTCGAGCGCGATGCCGCCGCGGACGTCGTCGAGCCGGCGCGCGCCCGGCGCGTCGGCGATCTCCGGCGGAGCGTCGATCCAGGTGAAGATCCGGCGGAACAGCGCCAGCGAGCCGACGAGGTTCACGTGTGTCTGGCCGAGCGATCCGGCCGCCATCCCGAAGCGGGAGACGAGCACGGTGGCGAACACGAAGATCGTGCCGACCGATGTGCCCTCGTGGATGACCAGCCACGCGCCCGCGAGCATCAGCAGCGCCGGCCCGACCGTCTGGAGCGCCTGCATCAGCGCCCCGAAGCGCCGCGCGATCATCGACGCGCGGATCTCACGGGCGCGCAGCTCGTCGTTGAGCGCACGGAAGCGCTGCTGCTCGTCGCGCTCGCGCACGAACGCCTTGACCAGCAGCGCACCGGAGATGCCGAGCACCTCCTGTAGGTAGGCGGTCATCCGCGCCAGCTGGGCCTGCACGCGGCCGCGGGCGCGGTAGACGCGCCGCCCTGCGCGACGGGTCGGCAGCGCGAACGCGGGCAGCATCACCAGCGCCACGAGCGTGAGCCGCCAGTCGAACGCGAACATCACCGCGAGCGTGCTGCCGGCGATGATCGCGTTGCCGACCGAGCCGAAGACGGTGTCGGCCACGACGTCCTCGATCCCGTTGATGTCGTTGCCGATCCGCGACATCACCTCGCCGGCGCGGTGGGAGGTGTAGAAGCCCACGGAACGGTGCAGCAGCCGGCCGAACAGCTGCTCGCGCAGGTCGAAGATGATGCCCTGGCTGATGCGCTCGGACAGGTACGACTGCGCGACCCCGATCGCGCCGCCGGCGATCGCAGCGCCGATCCCGAGGCCGATCAGCTCGAGCGCGTGCCCGAACGACGGGTGGGGACCCGCGAGGTGGTCGATCAGCGCCCGGAAGATCAGCGCGGGGACGAGCCCGAGCGCCGCGCCTGCGGCGATGCAGCCGAGCGCCAGCAGCGCCGCGCGCCAATACGGGCGGAAGTACGTGAACACACGCCGCGCGAGGCCCTTGTCGATGCGCCCGTCGCCGTCGTCGTCACCCCAGTCGGTCTCCATCGTGATGCCGACGCAGTACTGGGCCATGACTGATCAGCGTACGCCCCGGCGGACAGCCCGGCCAGCGGTGTGCGTGATGTTGGCGGCCTGCATGGGCGCAACCGTAGGTCCTCCCCCCGGGGTGAGAGTCAAGCGACCCGGCGAGGATCGGGTTCGCCGAAGTGAGCGCCCGGGCGACCCGCCAGTGCGGCGAGGTTCTCCGCCCGGTAGCGCTGGATGCGGCGCCGCAGCGCTCGAAGCTCGGCGAGCCGTGTCTCGGTGCGGTGCTCCGCCCGGTCGAGCGCCGCCGCGATCATCGGCCCCACCGGCTCCTCCGGATCGGCACGGTAGGCCTGGCCGATCCGCTCGATCTCCTTGATCGTGAGTCCCATGGCGCGCAGCTGTTTGATCACGGCGGCGCACCAGAGGGCCGACTCGTCGAACAGGCGGTAGCCGCCTGGGCTGCGGCCCGCGGAGTAGATCAGTCCGATCCCCTCGTACTCGCGGATCGCCTTGACCGACAGACCCGTGCGCCGCGACAGCTCGCCGACGGTCATCACGTCCGGCTCGCCGGACGGCGCATCGGACGACGTGAGCGCCAGCGTCGCCAGCCGGCCCAGCTCGAAGGCCTGGCCGAGGTCGAGTGTCAGCCCCCCGTCGTTGCGCGCCAGCCACCGCTCCCTCGCGCGCGCGCCGGCGAGGAAGTGCACGTGGCAGCAGAACGAGCCGGTGATGTCTGCGGCCGACGCTTGCGACGGCGGCGGGAACGACACCCACAGCCCACCTGGCCGCGACTCGAGCACCCGCTCGGGATCGATCTCGAGTCGGACGTCGGCGCCCGTGATGGGGCACGTCGATGTGACGCGCGCGTGACCGTGGAGCAGGCGTGGGAGGAACAGCGTGTCCCATGCGCACCACGTGTAGAGCCGACGGTCTCCGACGTCGAAGTGGTGCGTCGTGGGCCGTAGGCTCAGCCCGCCGAAGGCAACGACGCGGCCGCGGTCGTCGCGATGCACGTTCGGCCAGCGCGCGAGCGCTGCTCGGGCGTGACACTCCTCTCGTCGGGCGGCCGCCGCGAGTTGTGCGAGCGCAACGGGGCGGCCGCGGGCGAGCAGGCGGAGCAGCTCGCGCGCGAGCGGCGCGTCGGCGCGGCCCGGGAACGTCGGGGCGAGTGCGTCGGCGAGCTCCGGCAGCGACATGTTCGCGTGCGTCGACCCGCCGCCGGTGCGCTGATCGCAGTTCATAACAGAGAAGTCTTACATCAGAAATCAAAGATGTATAGTGATCGCGATGGAAGCCGTGCTCGCCAACGCCCCGTTCCGACTTCCCGTCGACCCGGCCGAAGCCGACCTGCTGGCGAAGTACTTTCGCGTGCTGGGCGACCCGACGAGGCTGCGGATCCTGGAGCTCGTGCGCGATGGCGAGCGCTCCGTCGGTCAGATCGCCGAGCGGCTCGGCGAAGCGCAGCCCAAGGTCTCCAACCACCTCGCCTGCCTGCGGTGGTGCGGGTTCGTCGAGACCCGGCGTGAGCACCGCACGATCCACTACCGGATCGCGGACGCGCGCGTCGCCGAGGTCATCGAGCTCGGACGGGGGCTGCTGCGCGACAACGCCGACCACGTCGCCGCCTGCGGGCGCGTCGGCGGCGAGTCGAGGGCATGACGGTCGAGGTCCTGTACTTCGACGGGTGTCCCGGCCATGAGGCGCTGTTGCCGCGCCTGCGCAGACTGCTCGACGAGGCGGGCTTCGCGTTCGAGATCCATCTGCGCCGCGTCGACTCGCCCGAAGCGGCCGAGCGCGCGCGCTTCCTCGGGTCCCCGACGGTCCGGATCGACGGTGGCGACGTCGAGCCGGCGGCGGCCGAGCGTACGGACTACGGCCTGAAGTGCCGGCTCTATGCGACCGAGGACGGGCTGCGCGGCATGCCGCCCGACGACTGGATCCGCACCGCGCTCGCTACTGGAAGAACGGGCCGATGAGTATCTGCTGCGGGTTGGCCAGGTCGGGCAGCCGGTCGTAGACCCGGATCTCGTCGTTGGAGACGCCGAAGCGGCCGAGGTTGTAGGCCTTCATGGCGCCGGCCCCGCGGCTCAGCGTGATCGTCCCGACCGGTTGGAAGTCGAGGGTGACCCAGAGCTGCGTTCCGTCCGGGAGATTGACGTCGCTGACCTGCGCGGAGAGGATGCTGAAGCCGCCGCAGCCGCTGAATCGCGTCTCATCGGCCGTCGCCGTGCCGCGTGGCGTCCGGCCGCCGATGGCCGGGCCACTCAGCGCCTCGCGCAGCGTTCCCCCGGTCTGGCAGCCGGGCGGGGACGGCGGCGGTGGGTCGGTCACCGTCAGGGAGAAGGTCCCGGTCGCGGTGGCCCCGGTCGCGTCGGTCACCGTGACCGTGAACGTCGTCGTTCCACGGGTCGTCGGCGCCCCGAGCACGAGCCCCGAAGGCCGGAGCGTCAGGCCCGCCGGAAGCTGGCCGGACCACCGATACGGGGGCGTGCCGTTCTTGGCCAGGAAGGTCGTCGAGAAGAAGTTGCTGACGAACACGTTGCTGCCGGCGCCGATATCGCACACGCCGGTCGCGCAGCTCATGAACTGCGTGTCGATCGCTAGCGGCGGCGGCGTGGTGCCGGCCGGCGTCGTGCCGGTGCCCGTGAGGGGAGCGCTCTGAGGGTTGTTGGGGGCGTTGTCGGTGACGATCAGCGTTCCCGATCGCGTCCCGGCCTGGGTGGGCGAGAACGTGATCGCCATGACGCAGCTCGTCCCCGCCGCGAGTGTCAGGCCCGAACAGCCGTCGCTCACGGCGGTGAAGTCCAACGGATCGGCGCCGCGCACGACCGCACTGTTGATGAACAGCGGCGCGTTGCCCGTGTTGGCGACCGTGATCGACTGCGCCGGGCTGGTCGTGCCCGTGTCGCGCGCCGCGAAGGTCAGCGAGCTCGGGCTGAGCGTGACGGCGGGCGCTGACGGCGGCGGGGACGAGCTCGTCGGCGAGCAGCCCGACAACCTTGCCGACGCTGTGCTCGCCCCGTCCGTCACGCTCACTTGGCAGGTCGGGGAGCTGTATGGGGAGGCGGACAGCCTGAACGCGCCGGTGGCGTCGCTCGTTCCGCCCACGGCGCCCGGGCTGAGCGAGATCGCGTGGCTGCGGAGTGCGCCGGTTCCGTCGACGCGCAGCTGTGTTCCGTTCAGCTCCGCGCGCGTGATGGTGATCGCGGCCTGGGCGCTCGCGGCGCCGACGCCGGCAGTGGCGAGCGCTACCGCGACGACCGCCACGCGGACGAAACCGAACCGACGCCTTCTCAGCATGTGAGCTCCCCCTAACGATGCGTTGCTCTCCCGGATACGCAGCGCCGACAGTTCGGTTCGGCTGAGATGTCACGCCCCGGACCCCGCCGCGCGATCGCGACGCCGACCGCCGTGTCGTGTCGACTCGTCGGCTAGGTCGCGGGCGCGTCTGCTTGCTGCCGCTGCCCCATCGAGATCGCCAGCGCCGAGCCGCCCGCCCCGGCGGCGAGGGCTGCCAGCGTCCAGCCGACCCCGTGGCTTTCCATTCCCAGTGCGGAGTCGAGCGACGGCGCACCGGGACCTGTCTCCGCCAGGGCCAGCGCACCGGCAGCCAGGAGCAGTTCGTGCTCGCCCGTGGCCGGCTTGATGCCTTCCTTCCAGATCGCCGTGCGCAGCGCGGTGATCATCACCGCCGTCAAACCGGTAGCGGCCAAGGGCGTGGCCAGGCCCAGCGCGATCAGGATGCCACCGCCAGCCTCGGTCGCGCCGGCGGCGATCGCGTTACGCCGACCCGGCCGCAGGCCCAGGGACTCGAAGAACTGACCGGTGCCATCCGGTCCGTAGCCGCCGAACCACCCGAACAGCTTCTGGGTGCCGTGGACGAAGAAGGTTCCGCCGATCGTCAGGCGAGCGAGAAGGCGTCCGATGTCCATACTCGTTGCGTTACCCGCGAGCGGCGGGTCGAAGACGCGCGAGATCTCGGTCACTCAGTTCTGCTCGACCACCACGCGCATCCAGGGATGGATGAGGCACTCGAAGCGATGCTCGCCCGGCGCCAGCGGGCCGAGCCGGAGCGTCGCCCCCGCGGGCAGGAAATTGAGGCCGCCGATCGGCTGCGCGGGCGGGGTCCCGGCCGGCAGCGCGGCGTTGAGCTGCGCGACGATGCCCGCACCGAAGTTCGCCACTTCAGTGAACGTGTGCGTCTCGCCGCCGGTGTTGCGCGCGCTGAGCGTCTCACCTGGCTTCAGGGCGACGTCGTGGCGGCTGTACCGCCATGCGTTGTGGCCACCGTCCTGCGGGTTCAGACGGCGCGCGAAGTTCGCGAACGTCACGCCGCCGTCGCGAACGCAGCCGCCGGCGCCCAGCACCGCGTTGAAGGAGTCGGGCTCGCAGCGGTCCATCGCGAAGACGGTCCGGTCGTCGTTCGCGAGCGCGGCACTCGCCGACGCCAGCAGCGCGAGGATCGAGACGATTGGCAGGACGACGCGGAGCTGCCGGAGGGCCAGACCGTGTGCGCGCATGACTGCTCCTTCCTCGGGACGGCACTGTCGTTCGTAGTGCGGCCCCTCGCGATACGCGCTCGGCCCCGACGCGGTTCAACAGAGGAATATCGCCCAGCCGCCCCGCGTGGCAGCGGGACGACCTCAGACGCGGACGCGGAGCCGGCATAAGTATCGCTGGGGGGCGGCCAAGCGTTTCGTGCGTCGCGGTCGCGGGGCGGCGGGTCGGCCCGTACGGTGACCTCCGATGAGATCTGCCGACAGTTCGATCGCGCCGGCCAGAGCGCCGGAGGAGCGGCTGCTGAACCGGGTCCGCGACCGTACGGTCGCGCTGGTCGCGCACCTTACACCGGCGGAGCTGGAGCGGGTCCTGGACCCGCTGATGTCACCGCTGGTATGGGACCTGGCGCACATCGCCGCGTATGAGGATCTGTGGCTGTGCAGCCGCTACGGCGGCCGCCCGCTGCTGCATCCCGAGCTGGCCGCGATGTATGACGCGTTCGAGACGCCGCGCGCGGTCCGCGGTGGCCTGCGGCTGTTGGACAGCGCGGGGGCGCTGGGCTACTTGGCGGAGGTGCGCGAGCGCTCGCTCGCTGTGCTCGCCGAGCGCGGGTCAGGCGACGGCACGCTCATCGAGCTGGTGATGCGCCATGAGCTCCAACACACGGAGACGATGCGCCAAGCCATGGCGCTCGCGGGTTTGCTGCCTTCCGGCGAGCCGCCCGCGGGTCCGGTCGGCGGCCGGTCGGCGTGGGTGCGGATCGACGGTGGGCCTTTTGCCATGGGCGCCGGTCCGGGCGGCTTCGCGTATGACAACGAGCGCCCGCGACATGCCGTGTTCGTGCCGGCGTTCGATATCGCGCGCCGACCCGTCACGAACGCCGAATGGCGCGCGTGGGTGGAGGCAGCGGACCGCCACGATCGGTCGACGGCTTCCACCGGGCACCCCGATGCGCCGGTCTGCCATGTCAGCTGGCACGACGCGGACGCGTTCGCGCGAGCGGCCGGCGCCCGACTGCCGGCCGAGGCGGAGTGGGAAAAGGCACAGGCGGCGGGCGTCCTCAACGACACCGGCTACGTGTGGGAGTGGACGTCCTCGTATTTCGTGGGCTACCCGGGCTTCAAGGCTCATCCGTACCGCGAGTACTCCGAGGTGTTCTTCGGTGACCGCTACCGCGTTCTGCGCGGGGGCTCGTGGGCCACCGATCGGCGCGTCGCGACGCCGACATTTCGCAACTGGGACCTGCCCGAGCGGCGGCAGATCTTCGCCGGCGTGCGGCTCGCGCGCGACGCGGAGGCAGGGGCGTGACCGTGAACGTGCGGTCGTTTCTGGGCGCGACCGACGAGAGCTCGCTCGCCGACGACGTGCTCGACGGCCTGACGCGCCCGTTCAAAGAGCTTCCCCCCAAGCACTTCTACGACGACGCCGGCGCGCGGCTGTTCGATCGCATCTGCGAGCTCCCCGAGTACTACCCCACGCGTACCGAGCGTCTGATCCTCGCCGAGCACGCGGGCGACATCGCCGCGTTGACACGCGCCGCCGAGCTCGTCGAGCTGGGATCGGGCACCGCTGCGAAGACCCGGCTGCTGCTCTCGGCGCTCGCGGAGTCCGGGACGCTGCGCCGCTATGTGCCGGTCGACGTCACCGAGGGCGTCGTCCGCGCGACCGGCGCGGCGCTCGCCGCCGAGTACCCGGGTCTCGAGGTGCACGGGATCGTGGGCGACTTCGAGCGCCATCTCGGGCATCTCGGTCCCTCGGCGGGACCGCGCGTCGTCGCCATGCTCGGGGGCACGATCGGCAACTTCACGCCTGGCGCGCGGCGCCGCTTCCTGCGCGATGTCGGCCGCCTGCTCGCCCCTGATGGGGCGCTGCTGATCGGCGTCGACCTGGTCAAGGATCCGGCGCGTATCGAGGCGGCCTACAACGACTCGGCAGGCGTGACAGCCCGCTTCAACCGCAACATCCTGCGGGTCGTCAATCGCGGTCTCGGCGCAGACTTCGAGCCGGACCAGTTCGAGCATGTGGCGTTCTTCGACCGCGAGCACGAATGGATTGAGATGCGGCTACGCGCGCAGCAGCGCATGACGGTGCACATCGCCGATCTCCCGCTCACGGTCGCGTTCGACAAGCGCGAAGAGCTGCGCACGGAGATCTCGGCCAAGTTCACGCAGCGGCGCCTAGCGGCCGACCTCGCCGCCTCGCGACTTCAGCCGATCGAGCTCTTCACGGACCCCGACGGGCTGTTCGGCCTCGCGCTCGCCCGCCCGGTCGGCCGGCCGCGCTTTGAAGCGGCGCCCTGGTGGGAGCCCGCGGTAGCGGCGTAACAGCCATCGAAGGCGCAAGACTGGAGGACGTAGTGCGAGCTCCAGCATCGACATGCTCGATCCGCGACGCCTGAGGGCGCTGCGCGAGGTGCACGCGCGCGGTTCGATCGCGGCCGCCGCGCAGGCGCTCGGGTACACGGCCAGCGCGGTCTCGCAGAGCATCGCGGCGATGGAGCGCTACCTCGACCTTCAGTTGCTCGAGCGCACGTCGCGCGGCGTGAGCCTGACGCCCGCCGGACTGCGGCTCGTCGAGCATGCCGACGTCATCCTCGCCCATCTTGACGCCGCCGAACGCGAGGCGCAGGCGCTGCGATCCCAGGATGCGCCGATCTCGCTCACGCTTGCCACGTTCGCGAGCGGCGCAGAGCTCGTCGCGCGGGCCGCGAGCGAGCTTGCGCAGTCGCGGCCGAACACCGAGCTGCGCGTCGTCGAGGCCGATCCGGGCTACAGCTTGCCGGAGTTGCGCAGCGGGAACGTCGACGTCGCGTTGACCTACGTCAACGAGGGCCTGTCCGCGACGGCGCCGGCGTGGATGGAGGAGCTGCTGTTGGTCACAGAGCCGGTGCTGGCGATCGTCCCGGAGCGCCACCGGCTCGCCAACCGCGACGCGATCAGCCTCGTCGAGCTGGCCGCCGAGCGTTTCATCGCCGAGCCGGCGGCCGACCACCGTCCGCTCACCCTCGTTGCCTGTCACGGTGCAGGCTTCGATCCGGAGGTTGCCGGGTACAGCAGCGACTTCGTCCTGACCATGGCGCTCGTCGCGCAAGGCGGCGCGGTTGCGCTCATCCCGCGCATGGCGCTGCGCCATGCCGCCGGCGTTGTCGCGCTATCGCTCGCGGAACCCCAGCTCACGCGCCGAGTGTTGGCCGCGACGCGTGTCGGCAACGCGCGCGTTCCGGGAGTCGCGGCGCTGCTCGGCGCGCTGCGGCGCGCGGCCACTCAGGCGTAGCGTCGGCGCGTCAGCCGCCGACGAGGCGGAAGTCGAACGCGCGGTCGACGTCGGGGCGGTGGTCGACGATGCCGATCCGCGCGTCGAAGTCGGCCCAGCGCTCGATCGCGCGACGGTCCAGGCGAAGCCCGTGCGCGAACACCGGGGCGACGGCGTCGAGCTGGGCGCGGATCAGCGCGACGTCGCGCGTCTCGGCGGCATCGGCGATCTGATGTGCCGCCGCGTCGGGGTCGTCGAGCGTGTCGCGCAGTCCCTGCGCGATGGCGGCCAGGGCGCGGTGCAGCCGGTCGCGACGCTGCTCGAGCGTCCGGCGCGACGTGATGAGGACGACCTCGGGATATGGGGGCGCTCCGTAGTCGTCGACACGGAACTCACGCACGGCCAGGCCGTGGCGCTTGAGCGCGACGCCTTCGGCGTTCCAGAACGCCGGCACGGCGTCGACCCGGCCGGTGAGCAGGCGGCTGACCGCGGCGAATCCGATCGTCACCTGCCGCACACGCGCGTAGTCGGCGCCGTCGTGCTCGAGGATCGCGCGCAGGAACGCGGGATCCGACGGCAGCCCTGACACTCCCACGGTCCGGCCCTCGAGATCGCGTGGCCGGTCGATCCCGGGCCGTGCGATGAGCGCGGCGAGCGGGCGCCCGACCAGCGCGCCGATCGCGACCAGGTCGGCTCCCTGCTGGCGCGCGATCGCCAGGTCGTGAATGTCGAGCACTCCGAGGTCCACGCGGCCCGCCGTCACGAGCTTGAGCGCGTCGGGGCCGCCGGCCGGCTTGCGGATCTGGAGGCGGATGCCCTGCTCGCGATCGCGGCCGTTCCGGACGGCCGTGTAGATCGGGGCGTGCACCGCGTTCGGGATGAAGTCGAGCGACAGGACGACGGTGGGCGCGCGCTGCGGCTCGTTATCACCGCCGCAGCCCGCGACCATCAATGCTGCGAGCGCGAGCACGGCCATGATCCGGCGCATCGGCCGGAGTCCTATCGCAGCGCGTCCTACGCTGCGGCGATGCCGCCGGACGGTCTGTGCGAGCACGTGCGACGCCACTGCGCCGCGATCGCCGCGTCGGCGCGGTGGGTACGGATCGAAACCCCGGCGTCTGTGCCGGCGAGCGGCCTCGCCGGCCTCGATCCCACCATCCACCTCCTCGACGCGCCCCGCGAGCATGTCGCGCGTTACGTGCTCGTCATGGACGCGATCAACTTCGGCTCCGGGTGGTTTCCGACCTTGCGCCCGTACGGCGAGCCCGCGACCGACGCGATCGCCCGCCGCCTGACCGAGCACGCTCGCCATCGCGGCGGCTGCTGGACCACCGCCGAACTGCGAGCGCTCGACCCGCGCGGCGTCGCGCGCGTGCTCGACCAGGACCCGGGCCATGAGCTGATGGTGCTCTACGCGCGGGCGCTCAACCAGCTCGGCACCTGGCTCGGCGACCGCGGCGCGCTCGACGCCGTCGCCGCCGCCCGCGGTTCGGCCGACCGATTCGCGGCGTCGCTGGCCGGCGGAATGCCGTTCTTCGATGATCGCGGGTTCTACAAGCGTGCGCAGATCACCGCCAACGATCTCGTGCTCGCCGGCGTCGCCTCGTTCGCCGACATCGACCGGCTGACCGTCTTCGCCGACAACCTCATCCCGCACGTGCTCCGCCTCGACGGCGTCTTGCGCTACGCGCCCGAGCTCGCCGAGGCGATCGACGCCGGGCGCCTGCTGCCCGCCGGTGGCCGGCAGGAATGCGAGATCCGGGCCTGCGCCGTGCACGCCTGCGAGCTGCTGGCGCGCCGCGCCGGCGTCCCGCCGCGGACGCTCGACAACTGGCTCTGGAACCGCGGCAGCCGGCGGCCCTACAACGAACGCCCGGCCCACCTCAGCCGCACCGTCTTCTATTAGCGTGCGTCGGCTGGATGGCGCCGCGACGTGTTGCTCCCGGACGACATCGAGCAGCTGCTGCGGCGCTTCGCGGTCCCGCCCGAACGACGCACGCTCGAGATGCGACCCGAGCGCTGGCCGGCCTCGAGCATGCTGGCGCCGCATCTTCGCGGACGAAAAGGCCCGGCCGCCGCTGGCGAAACGTCAACGGCGGCAGGGTGGGAACAAGCGTTTCGTCGCAATTCCGCACCGCGCGGTTGCGATTGCGACGAAACGCTGGCTATGGGGGACAAACGTCGCAAGCCTCGGCGACCGCGTCGCGATTGCGACGAAATGCTTGCTCGCGACGCGGCCCGAAATCGGGGCCGCCCAGGGCCCCGGCACGCGCATCGGCGACGGCACCGTGGAGGCGATCGGCCGGCTTGCGGACATCCGGGCAGCGCTTGGAGGGTGGGCGCGGCGGGCGTAGGCTCGCCAAATGAACTCACCGCTGACAGCCGATCTCGAGAGCCGGGGTGACCTGCTGCGGTCGCTGCACCGTCCCCGCGCTCCTGCTCCCC
>Ga0081539_10003646_pt1 | contig 18539 bp, 16 predicted proteins | sample TabmetS4T2R2_FD_71023 | JGI IMG/M metagenome (GOLD analysis project Ga0081539, IMG submission 71023) | Tabebuia heterophylla rhizosphere microbial communities from the University of Puerto Rico - S4T2R2 | ecosystem: Host-associated > Plants > Roots > Rhizosphere ...
GGGTGGGGCGGGCACCGATCCTCCTGGCAGGAGATCCGGGTGGGGTGGGGCGGGCACCGATCCTCCTGGCAGGAGATCCGGGTGGGGGGGGGGACACCGATCCTCCTGACAGGAGATCCGGGTGGGGTGGGCGGGCACCGATCCTCCTGCGAGGAAGTCCGGGTCGGGCTGCCACATCTGGAAAGGAGACGGGCACGCCGATCGCCGCCCGACACGGGAAATCCGAAATTCGTATGACAAGGCGCATTCGGCCCGCAACGCCCACCACAACTCCAAGATCGGCGGGGGTGGAGGGGAGGAGAACCGCGGAGAAATCGGCGCCTGGCGGCGGTCAGTGGGCGTCGTTCTGCCGTTCCTGCTGTGTCCGTCGGCGTACGTGGTCGGCCGTCGTGGTTATGGAGTCGACCTGATCGGCGAGGTCGGGATGACCACCGAGATACCGGTGCGTGCCGGCGAGCAATTCCGGTAGCGCGTCGGCGTCGGAGTCCGCCAGCGCCTCGTGCAACCGGCCGACGTCGGCTGCGGCGTCGTCGCCGAGATCGGTCAGTGCGGTGATCTGTCCGGCCAGGCGGCGCAGGCCGGCAGTGTTGTCGTTTGCCCACTGCGCCACGGCCCGGTGGCCGGCGCGCCGGTCCCGTTCGGCCCGGACCCGCTCGTCGCGCGTGGTGTTCTCTTCTCCGGCAGTGGCCGGTAACAGCCGCAGATACCGCCGTTCGGCCGCCTGCCGACTGGTCACGCCCAACGCGGGGGCAAGCGTCTGCCAGGAGACACCGGCCCGGCGCGCCGCGGTGATCAGGCGCGGCTCCACGGCGTTCAGCTCGGCCCTGGCCCAACGCAGCAGGACCAGCGCGTCGACAAGGTCGTCGGCGCCGTCACCAGCTGCGGTGACGGCGGCCGCGGCCGTCTCCAGAGTCGGGTTCGCGGTGCTGCCGGTCAGGCGTCGGAACGCCTCAACGGCGACGCTCGTCAGCATCCATGCGCTCCTCGATCCGTGTCATCCCAACGACGACAAACCACTTGTCGTCTTACCGACGACGTGATACAACAACGGTATCGCGCATTGACGTCCAAGTCGATACCGCAGGGAGGTGCACCGCCATGTTGATGCGCAGCGAGCCTTTCACCGAGGTCAACCGTATTGCCCAGCAGCTGTTCGGCGTTCCGCAGACGGGAACCTGGTCGAGGCCGACGGCGATGCCGGTGGATTCATACCGCAACGGTGACGAATTCGTCATCGCCTTCGATCTGCCCGGAGTGGACAAGGACGCGATCGACATCGATGTGGAACGCAACGTGCTCACGGTGCGTGCCGAGCGTCGGCCGATCAATCTCGGTGAACAGGCGGTCGCGCAGCTGTCCGAGCGTCCGCTGGGCGTTTTCGCACGTCAGCTGTTCCTCGGCGACGCGCTGGACACCGATAACATCGACGCCACGTACGACAACGGTGTGCTCGTGCTACGAATCCCCATCGCGGAGAGGGCCAAGCCTCGCAAGATCTCCGTCGCAGGGCGTGAGCAGTCGGCGCAGAAAATAATCACGGGCTGACCGGCGGTTCGCCTTTGTCAGCCTCCAGAAGAGGGCGGAACTGGGTGGTGATCGGCATGCCCACGGCACACGCCGGAACCGGGCTGTCCCCGGAGTGGGACCGCTGGTTCGACGAGGCGTTCACCGATCTGATCAGCAGCGATGATGACTTGGTGCGTGCGGAGTTCGACGCGCTGGTCGGCGCCTCACGAGGTTATCCACCTTCCCCGCCTGTGCCGCCTGCCCCGGCCGTCGCCTCCGATCACCCCGAACCGGAAGGAGGTCCCTAGTCGGAAAGGTCCGCATCAGATCTGGAACCGAGCAGGTCACGTCCTCGGTGACCACGAACTCTCCCGAACCGTCCGCCACCCGCCGTCGCGGGTGGCGGACCCCTTCCGCACTCGGCCGGTGCCGAAGCGGCGGGCGGAGAGGATACAACGGGCGGAGCCGCAGCGGCGGGCGGAGACCGCAACGGGCGGAGCCGCAGCAACGGGCAGAGACGCAACAGGCGAAGCCGCAGCAACGGGCGGGGACTGCAACGGGCGGAGACGCAACAGGCGGAGCCGCAACGGGCGGGGACTGCAACGGGCGGAGGCGGTGCAGGGGAGCGCGCCGACCGAGCCCGCCGCGTCTACCCGCTGAACGTCGTCAGGAACCGATCCCGGAACGCATCCATCCGCATGACCGGAGACGATGGGCCCGGCTTGAGCCCCTCCTGCCAGCCCCACGCCCCGACCTTGTCCAGCACCGTCTTGTCCTTTGCCACCACGGTGATCGGCACGTCCCAGCTGGCGTTCGTACCGGTCACGATCGGGGCCGGCTGGTGGTCGCCCAGGAAGACCAGCACGAGGTTCTCGTCGCCGTACCTCTCGACGTACGAAAGGAGGCTGGTCAGCGAGTACTCGATCGAGCGGAGATACTCGGCGCGGACCTGATCGTCGTTCTTCCAGACCTCGGCCGGCGTGGGGTCGTTGGCGGTCATCGGGCCGTAGATCGAGCCGTCGCCGACCTGGTCCCACGCGACCAGGTCGGGGATCGGCGCCCAGGGGGTGTGGCTGGAAACGAAGGTGATCTCGGACATCAGCGGTGCCCGGTCCGGCTTGGACCGCTCAAGTCTCTCGAACGCCAGCAGCGTGAACTGGTCCGGCATGGTGGCCCAGCTGAACCTCGGGCCGTTGTAGCCGAGCGAATGCGAGTCGTAGATCCGGTCGAACCCGTAGAACCGGCCCTCCGGCCATGCGTACGTCAGTCCTGGCTCGATCCCGACGGTCTCCCAGCCGGCACGGCCGAAAGCGCTGGTCATGGTGGTTCGCTCGCTGGACACCAGGGTGCGGTAGCGCTGCTCGTTGTTGATCCACAGCCCGGCCTGGAAGGTGGCGTGGGCAAGCCAGCTGGCGCCCCCCGCGGTGGGAGAGGTCAGCCAGCCGCTGCGCGAGCCGTACCCGGTCGCCGTGAGCCTGGCAGAGCCGGCCTTCAGCACCGCGTCCACCTGGGCCGCATAGTCCGGGTCCTCGACCGCACTGCGCCCGTAGCTCTCGATGAAGGTGAACACCACGTCCTTGCCCCGTAGCCCGGTCAGCAGCCGGTCGGGCGGCATGTCCCGGAATTCGTCCACCGCGGCCTCCGCGGCGAAAGCCTGCTTGTCCTTGATGCCCTCGGGCACCTTCAGCGCGGTCTCCTTCGCCAGCACGGCCGCGCTGTCCGACGACACGAACACGGTGGACACGAAGTGCGTGCCGAGCACGGCGCAGACGATCCAGGCCACGCTGGCGAAGAACACGGTCTGCGAGGCCGCCGCGCGGTGCCGCTCGGCGAACCGGGTCAGGCGTACGACCGACCACGACATGATCACCGGTACGAGCAGAACGAGCAGCGCCGCGCCTACAACGGCCAGCCGGGCGCCGGTCCTGCCGATCGAGTCGGTCAGGAAGCTGACGCCGTCGTCCAGGAGCACCCAGTCGAGCACCGGGTTGAACGGCCGGGCCAACGCCGCGAAGAACCCCATGTCGATGACCTTGACCAGGGTCAGCAGACCGAGCAGCGCCCCGCCCACGGCCGCCACGGCGGTGCGCCATCTCCACGGCAGGGCGAGCAGGATCGCGATGCCGAGCAGCGCCTCGATCGGAATGCGGATCAACGCCTGCGCGGTGTTCGAGCCCTCGGGAAGGCGGCTGATGTTGTTCGGCGTGCTGAGCGTGAAGAACACCAGGAGGCCGGCCAACGCGGTGCAGAATCCGGCCACGATCCGACGGGTACGGCCGCGTGTCGGGTGTGCCTCGGACGTCGACTGTTCCCGGCCTCGTGACCGGCGTAACTGGGTGGTGAGGGACAAACTGGGACCCTTCGGCACTCGATGCTCACGCGGCCCGGCAGGCTCGGCATCCGGTACTACGCAGGTAGCTTGCCCGGTGGTTCACCGTCGACCCACTCCGCCGCACGCGACGACTGTATCGGCGCGACGGCCGCTCGAAGAGCGTGGGCAGGCTTGTCCCGCCGTACGCTCGTCCCTCGGCATGCATTTCCCCGGGCCGAGGTGGGTAAAGCTCAGCCATGGACGTCCATGACCGATCACTCGGCATGCGGCTCGGTCTTGCCGGGGTGCTCGCACCGGTCCTGTTGGTGCCGTTCGCGCTCATTGCCGTCTTCGTGGCGGGAGGCTGGGCACCGCTGCGCAACCTCGACGCGTCAGTGGCCGCGACTCTGCACAGCTTCTCCGCGGCGCATCCGTTGTGGGTGGACGTCATGGTCGTGTGGAGCTGGGTGTTCGCGCCGATGTCCCTGCGCGTCGCCGCTCTCATTGTGGTGATCTGGTTGGCTTGGCGGCATCACGCGCCGCGGCTCGCGGTGTGGGTCGTGGTCACCATGGCGGTGGGTGGCATCATCGCTGCGCTGCTGAAGTTTCTGGTCGGGCGCGACCGCCCCGACCTGCTGGACCCGGTGGCGCGGGCGGCGGGCTACTCGTTCCCATCGGGGCACGCGGCGAACGCCGCGCTGACCGCTGGCGTGTTCTTGCTGGTGTTCCTACCCTTCGTGCGGGATAGGCCGGGCCGGCGCGCCGCGCTGTGGGCGGCCGTGATCGTGATCCCGCTGCTGACCGGCGTCTTCCGGATCGGCTTGGGCGTCCACTGGGCCAGCGACGTGTTCTGCGGCTGGCTGCTCGGCGTCGCGACCGTCGCGGCGACCACCGTGGCCTTCCAGCGTTGGCGCATCGGTGAAGGCAGGGCGCCGGCGCCGGCCACCGTCGAGGGCGTCGAGCCGGAGATCGCGCACGCAGACGTCTCAGCCGACGGCGACGCTCGACCGCGGCCAGCGCGGGAAGGCGTCCGGAACGGCGGCCCGACGGACGAGAGTCGGCGATCACGCCCAGCCCGGCATCGAGACCGAACCGGCACCCGTCAGCCGGAGTAGATGATCTTCGCGTCGGGTAAGGGTCGGTCGTGTCCATCCTCGTCGTGCAGAGCCTCAAGCGGCTGATCATTCCGATCGGCCTGCTGCTGGGCGTCATTGTCGGTTTCGGGTTGCTGGTCACCAAGGTGCTCCAGGACGACTGGCCGCTGACCGTCGAGGACGACTTCAACCGGGAACTGGCCAGCGGCCGTACCGATTCGTGGAATGGGGTCTCGTCCTTCTTCAGCGGCGTCGGCAGTACGCCGGTGATCATCGGGGTGACAGCGGTGATCGCGATCATCCTGCGGCTCACACTGCACCGGTGGCGGGAGCCGTTGTTCCTGTGCGCCGCGGTCAGCGCGCAAGCCATCGTCTTCTTCTTCGCGACTCTGGTCATCGACCGGTCGCGGCCGGAAGTCCCGAAGATGGACAAGTCGCCGCCCACGTCGAGCTTTCCGTCCGGGCACACGTCGGCAGCGGTCGCCCTGTACGCCGGTCTGGCCCTGCTGCTCGCGCTTCTGGCCCGACGTACCTGGCTCAAGGTCGTGGTCTGGACGCTCATTTTGATCCCGCTCGCGGTCGGGCTGGCCCGGCTCTACCGCGGCATGCACCACCCGAGCGACGTCGTAGCGTCGCTCCTGAATGGCGTCGCCTGCATCGTCGTGATGGCGAGATCGGTGCTCAACCGCGCCGTGCAGTGGGGTGCACGGGCGATGCGACCTGCAGCGGGGTACGGCGCCCACCGCGCGGTCACGAGGTGACCTTCGCGGGCTGCCCGGTGAGGCGGCCGAAGGTCATGCCGCGGCGCATGTCGGCTCGGGGCGTGATGAGCAGCTCCAGCACGTAGTTCTGCCGTATCGTCCACGGGTTTCGGTCGCCCTGCTGGGGGAACTGGTCCAGGGCACGCTGCACATAGCCGGACGTGAGGTCTAGCAGCGGCCGCCGGTTGCCTGCCGGCGCGGTTGCCGGGGTGGCGGACGAGTAGCCGTGCCGGTCCAGGTAGGACAGCAGGCGCAGCACGAACCGGTGGGTCAGGTCGGCGCGCAGCGTCCAGGAGGCGTTGACGTAACCCACGCTGAAGGCCAGATTCGGTACGCCGCTGAGCATCATCCCGCGGTAGGCGACCCGCTCGGCGGGGTTGACCGCCCGGCCGTCCACGATGAGCCGGACGCCGCCGATCGGCACCAACGACAACCCGGTGGCGGAGACCACGATCTCGGCGGCGAGTACCCGGCCCGAGCGGAGCCGCACGCCCGCCGGCACGAACCGGTCGATGTGGTCGGTGACCACGTCCACCCGGCCGGATCTGATGGCGGCGAACAGGTCACCACCCGGTATCACGCAGAGCCGCTGATCCCACGGCTGGTACGCGGGTGTGAAATGCTCGTCGACGTAGGTCTCGTCGCCGATCATGCGCACCGCGAAGCCGCGCAGCAGCCGCTTCACACGTTCCGGCCGGTGCCGGGCCAGCTGGTAGAAACCCTGCGTCAGGACGACGTTCTTGGCCCGGATCAGCCGGTGCGCCAGGCCGGCCGGGAGCCGCCTGCGCAGCGCGTCCGCGACGGCGTCCCGCTCCGGCAACGGGGTCACGTAGCTCGGCGAGCGTTGCAGCATCGTGACCTTTCCGGCCGTGGCGGCCAGCGCCGGCACGAGCGTCACCGCCGTCGCGCCGCTTCCGATCACCACCACGCGCTTGCCGGCGTGGTCGAGCTCTGCCGGCCAGAACTGCGGGTGCACGAACGTCCCGGCGAACTCCGCAAGACCCGCGAAATCGGGTTGGTAGCCCCGGTCGTAGTCGAAATATCCCGCACACGCGTACAGGAAGCGGCAGGTGTAGGTGCCGTTCGTCGACTCCACGGTCCATCGTGCGTGGTCTGAGCGCCAGGACGCGCTGAGCACCTTGCTGCCGAACCGGATCAGCGGCGTGATGCCACCTTCGTCCGCGGTCTCCTGGATGTAGGCGCGGATGCTTTCGCCGGACGCCAGGGATCCTTCGCCACGCCAGGGACGGAACGGATAGCTCAGCGTGAACATGTCCGAGTCGGAGCGCACGCCGGGGAAGCGGAAGAGATCCCACGTGCCGCCGATCGCATCGCGCGCTTCCAGGATCACGAAGCTGGTGTCCGGTCGTTCCCGGCGCAGCCGCCAGGCAGCCCCGATACCGGACAGTCCGGCCCCGATGATCACCACGTCGAGGTGTTCCGCCATACGCCCACCTTCGGTCATCGCGTACCGTCGCGCACACCGCGGCGCGAGCTCACGCCCGAGGAGATCACGGCGGGGGCGCCACCCGGCGCCGGCGTGAGCGCTCGTGAGAGCCACCACAACCGGAGGCGTCGCAGCGGCGCAACAACCATGATGGTCACGTGGCGACGACGGAGGAGCAGCGCACCCGGCAGGGACGGCTCTTCGCTCTCGTCGCCCTGGTGCTTGCCGCGGTGAACCTCCGCCTCGCCGTCACCAGCATCGGACCGGTGCTCGCCGAGATTCGCGCCGGGCTCGGGATGAGTGGCGCGATGGCCGGGCTGCTGACCTCGCTGCCGGTGATCTGCTTCGCCTCGATCGGGTTCGCCGCGCCGCGATCGGCCCGGCGCTTCGGCACCGGCCCGGTCGTCACGGCCGGTCTCGGCGTGCTCGCGCTGGGCCTGGCGATCCGGCCGTACGCGCCGGGTCCCGTCGCGTTCATCCTGTTCAGCGGGCTGGCCCTGGCCGGCGTCGCGCTCGTCAACGTGTTGATGCCGGTGATCGTCAAGGAACGCTTCCCCGACCGGATCGGCACCATGACCGGCGTCTACTCGGTGGCGCTCAACGTGGGCGCCACCGCCGCGGCGGCCGCCACCGTACCGCTCACCCGCGCGTTCGGCGGCGACTGGCGGATCGGGCTGGCCGTGTGGGCGGTGGTCGCGGCGCTGGCCGTGCCACCCTGGCTGGTCCTGGCCCGTGATCGGGTGGCACCGGCCACCGAGCCCGATGCGGTCGGCAGCGTGGCCGAGCTCGTGGGCAACCCGGTCGCCTGGGCACTGGCCGTGTACTTCGGCTTGCAATCCACCTCCGCGTACGTGATGGTCGGCTGGCTGCCACAGATCTACCGGGACGCCGGGCTGTCCGCCGAGACGGCGGGCGTGCTGTTCGGGGTCACGTCCTTCCTCGGCGTACCCCTCACGTTCGTCCTGTCCGCGGTCGTCAACCGCCTGCCCGGCCAGAGCGGCGTCGCCGCGACGCTGGGTCTGTTCGGCATTGCCGGCTACGCCGGTCTGTGGTTCTCGCCGGCCGCCGCGCCGTGGGTCTGGGCCGTGCTACTGGGCGTCGTCAACTGTGCGTTTCCGCTGGCCTTGACCATGATCGCGCTGCGTGGCCGAACTCCGGCCACGGTGGTCCGGCTCTCCGCGTTCGCCCAGGGCGTCGGCTACCTGATCGCGATACCGGGCCCGATCCTGGTCGGCGTCCTGCACGACGTCTCCGGCGGCTGGCGTCTGCCGCTCGCCATGATGGTCGTCGTGATGATCCCGCAGCTTGTCGCGGGCGTGCTGGCCGGACGCAACAGGCGGATCTGATCGGCCGGACGGCGCACCCGCGCCCGGCGGAGCACTCAGCTCTGGCGTGGTGGGATCCGAACGCCGATCACGCCACCGTCCACGGGCAGTAGGACGCCCGTCGTGGACGAGGCGAGCGGGCTCGCGAGGTAGGTGATCGCATGAGCCACCTCGTCCGCGGTGACCAGACGGCCCATCGGTTGCCGGCCCTCCAGCGCGGCCCGCGCGGCGACCGGGTCGTCCGCGGCGTCCAGGAGCCTGACTACCCACGGCGTCTCAGCGGTGCCGGGAATGACGGCGTTCACCCGGATGCCGTCGGCCACGTGGTCGGCGGCCATCGCCAGGGTCAGCGCCGCCACAGCGCCCTTGCTCGCGGCGTAGACAGCGCGCTGGGGCAAGCCGACCTGGGCCACGATCGAGCAGACGTTGACGATCGCGGCGCTGGGGGAGAGGCGCAGGTGGGGTACGGCGGCGCGGGACGCGCGAGCCATGCCGAAGACGTTGACGTCGAACACTCGTAGCCACTCGTCGTCGGAGTTGGCCGTGACGTCCCCCACCGCGCCGATGCCGGCGTTGTTCACCAGGACGTCGAGTCGGCCGTACGCCGCGACCACGGCGGCGATGGCGGCGTCCACCGACGCGGCGTCCCGGACATCGCACGCGAAGGAGTGCACCTCGCCCGCGGAAGGCGCCGCGGCTGCGGACTCCGCGATCGAGACGTCCAGGCTGGCCACCGCCGCACCGCGAGCGGACAGCAAGGCAACCGTCGCCGCGCCGATGCCGCTGGCACCGCCGGTCACCGCGGCCACCAGGCCGGTGAAATCTGACATCCCGGGGACCCCCAAACGGAAACGGCTCGACGGCGGGGCGGTAGAGTCCATGGGATCCAGATGCTAAACCAGTGTTCCGGCAAGGCGGTTGAGGCAATGGCACCTCCGGACCACAAGGTTCTGCGCAGCGACGCCTGGTACGGGGGCGACAGCCGCAACGCCTACATCCACCGGGCCTGGATGCGCCGCGGCACCCCGGGCACCTCCTTCCAGGGCCGCCCGCAGATTGCCATCGCGAACACCGCGTCCGACCTGACGCCGTGCAACGCCCACCTGAACGAGGTGGCGGAGAGCGTCAAACAGGGCGTGTGGGAGGCGGGTGGCGTACCGCTGAACCTTCCCGTGGTCTCCCTGGGTGAGACTCAGGTCCGGCCGACCGCGATGCTGTGGCGCAACATGGCCGCCATGGCGATCGAGGAGATGCTGCGCGCCAATCCGATCGACGGCGTGGTGCTGCTCGGCGGCTGCGACAAGACCATCCCGTCTCTGCTGATGGCGGCCGCCTCGGTCGACCTGCCGGCGGTGGTGGTGCCCGGTGGCCCGATGCTGACGGGCACGTTCCGCGGCGTCCCGCTCGGCTGCGGCACCGATGTCTGGCGACTGTCCGAGGAGGTACGCGCCGGCACACTGTCAGAGGATGCGTTCCTGGACTCCGAGTCGTCGATGATCCGGAGTCGCGGGCACTGCAACACGATGGGTACGGCGTCCACGATGGGACTGCTCGCCGAGGCACTCGGCGTCACGCTTCCCGGAACGGCGGGCATCCCGGCGCCGGACAGCCGCCTGCTCGCCCGCTCGCACGAGACCGGCCGGCTGATCGTCGACATGGTCGCCGCCGACCGTCGCCCCAGCCGGGTGCTGACCACCGGATCGTTCCACAACGCGATCGTCGCGCTGGCGGCGATCGGCGGATCCACCAACGCGGTCGTGCACCTGCTCGCCATCGCCGGACGGCTCGGCGTGCCGCTCACCCTGGACGACTTCGACCGCATCGCCGCCGAGGTGCCGATGCTGGTGGACCTGCAGCCCTCCGGGCGCTTCCTGATGGAGGACCTGTTCCGGGCGGGCGGGCTGGCCGCCGTACTGAAGGAAGTCGTCGACCTGATGGACCACGATGCCGTCACCGTCACCGGCGAAGCCTTCGTGAAGTCCCTGCGCGACGCCCAGGTCTGGGACCGCGAGGTGATCCGCACCCGTGCCGAGCCGATGCTGCCGAACGGCGGGATCGCGCTGCTGCGCGGAAATCTCGCGCCGGACGGCGCCGTCGTCAAGCCCTCGGCGGCCTCGCCGCACCTGTTGCAGCACCGCGGCCGGGCGCTGGTCTTCGACTCGATCGAGGACTTCCACGCGCGCATCGACGACCCGGATCTCGACGTCGACGCGACCACCGTGCTGGTGCTGCGCGGCTGCGGGCCGAAGGGCTACCCAGGTATGCCCGAGGTGTCCAATATGCCGTTGCCCAGCAAGCTGCTGCAGCAGGGCGTACGGGACATGGTCCGGGTCTGCGACGGGCGGATGAGCGGTACGGCATACGGGACGGTGGTGCTGCACGTGGCGCCCGAAGGCGCGGCGGGCGGGCCGCTTGCCCGCGTGCGTACCGGGGACTGGATCGTCCTGGACGTGCCGGCCCGCCGGATCGACGTGGAGGTGCCGCAGGAGGACCTGGACGCCCGTCCGCCGTCGCAGGCGATGCTGGATCGGCTGGCCCGGCCCCGCCGCGGGTGGGAGAAGTTGTACGTGGACACGGTGATGGGCGCGGACACCGGGGCGGACTGCGGTTTCCTGATCGGCTCGAGCGGGGATCGCGTCTCCCGCGAGTCACACTGAACGGAGATTTCACCAGTGCGCGTGGCGCTGACCTGCGCGTTGCTGAGCCCTTTGCTCTGAGCACCTATAGGAATCACCCGGGCCGACTGCTATGGCTGCTCGGATTCAGAGAGCGCGGTGAGCTCGAGGACCGTGGCCTCGACCGGGCGGGGACGGGTGATCACGAGGCCGACCGTGGACAGCGCCGCACCCGGGAGCGCGACCCCGTCCGCCGGCAGGCCGGGGTCGACGCCCCAGCACCGGGTCACCCGGTAGGTGCGGGTGGGATCGAGGCCGGGCAGCCGTATCCGTACGGCACGATGCTCCAGCGCGCTGTCCAGCTGCGCGTAGACGAACAGCGCCGCCGACCGGTCGGCCGCCACCACGCCGTACAGGTGGGCCGATGGGTCGGGCAGGTCGACCCGTACGGTGCGGCCGGTGTGCAGCGTTGCCCGCGTGCGACGGTAGAGCCGGATCCAGTCGGCGAGCAGCTCGAGCTCTTGCGGCGTGCAGCGGGTGATGTCCCACTCGATGCCGGCGTGGCCCAGGAGCGCCGTGGCGCAGCGGAACTCCACGCTGGATACCCGACCGTTGACGTGGGCCGGGCTCGGGCCGACGTGGCTGCCGACAATCTCGGGAGGCAGCAGCAGCCCGGTCCAGCGCTGGATGTGCTGCCGGTCGAGCGGGTCGTTGGAGTCCGAGGCCCACACCCGGTCGGTCCGGGCCAGGACGCCGAGGTCGACGCGGCCGCCGCCGGAGGCGCACGATTCGATCTCCAGGCCCGGGTGCCTCGCGCGGAGGCGGTCCATCAGCCGGTACGCGGCCAGGGTCTGGCGGTGTACGCCCGCCGTTCCGTCGGGCGCCGCCTCCAGCAGATCGCGGTTGTGGTCCCACTTGATGTAGTCGATCCGGTAGGCGGCCACCAGGGCGGAGATCCGTTCGAAGAGCAGGTCGACCACCTCCGGCCGGGTCAGGTCGAGGACCTGCTGCTGGCGCTCCGGCCGGGCCGGCCGCCCGGGCGCCGCCAGGAACCAGTCGGGGTGGGCGCGCGCCAGGTCCGAGTCGGGATTGACCATCTCCGGCTCGAACCACAACCCGAACTGCATGCCGTGCGAGCGGACATGCTCGACCAGCGGGCCGAGACCGTCGGGCCACACGTTGACGTCGACCTCCCAGTCGCCGAGACCGGCGCTGTCGTCGCGGCGACCGGTGAACCAGCCGTCGTCGAGCACGTACCGCTCCACCCCGATCTGCACCGCCCGGTCGGCGAGTGCGGTCAACCGGTTGAGGTCGTGGTCGAAGTAGACCGCCTCCCAGACGTTGAGGGTCAGCGGCCGCGGCGAGCGCGGGTGCGCCGGCCGGGCCCGCAGCATGGCGTGGAGCCGTTCGCTCATGCCATCGAGACCGGCGCCGGACCATACGAAGTACGCGTCCGGGGTGGTGTAGGTCTCACCGGGCGCGAGCCGCACCTCCCCGGGTGCGAGCAGCTCTCCGCCACCGAGCACGCCGATCGCGCCGGCGAGCCGCTCGGCGTAGTGCTCATGGTCCCCGCTCCATCCGATATGGACAGACCACACCTCGCCGGCGCCGAAGGAGAAACCGGGCACGCCGGCGACGAGTAGCGTGGCAGCGTCGTGTCCGGTACGCCCGCGGCGGCTCTCCCGCGCGTGGGTGCCATGGGTGAACGCGTGCCGCTGCGGCACCCGTTCCAGCGCCCACCGCCCGGTCAGGTCGAGCAGCTCGGTCGCTCGGTCCGGCACGGGCAGCAGGCACCGCAGCGCGGACAGTGACCACTCGTCCGCGCCGGTGTTGGTCAGCGCGTGCCGGACCACCACCACGCCCTGCGGCGTCAGCGACACCCGGGACCGGACCGCGACGCCGGCGACCGGGTCCGCCGCCTCGGCCGTCAGCACGCCGTCGGCGACCGTCGCCGGTGCCGTCGACATCAGCCGCAGGTGCGGCCACCGGCCGGAGCGCGAGCCGGTCGCGCCGTGCCGCCCGGCCCAGCCGTCCCACTGCGCCGGCAGCAAGGGAAGCGGCCCCCACGGGTCGGCGCCGTCGACTGCCACCGCGGCCGGCGAGGGGGCACCGGCCAGCACGCCGGCCACCGCCGCGGACAGCGGGCCCGGATCTGCTCCCCAATGAACGACCCGCGGCAGCCCGGGGCCGCGTAGGTCGAGGACCAGGCCGACACCGGCGGCGGACAGCACAACGGAATCCGACATTTCACTCCTCGCGGCGGGGGACGGCCGCTACAGCCTAGGCCAGGGTGCGCGGGGATCATTGCCGGCGGAAGACCCGGATCTGTCGGTGGCCGGCTGCCGCAGCGGGCCGAGTCAGCCCCGCGGCGGGCCGATCGACCCTCGCTCGTGCAGGAGCATCGGGATCCGCTCGACGCCCGGCTCACGCTCCTTGTCGAGGAGCAGCTCCACAGCCCGCCGGCCCAGCTCCATGTGGGGCAGGGCGACGCTGGTGACCGCGGGGTGCAGCCATGCCGCCAGTTCGGAGTCGTCGAACGAGACGACCGAGACGTCGTCGGGTACCCGGAGCCCTGCCTCCTGCAGCGCCTGGTATGCGCCGAACGCGATCCGGTCGTTGAGGCACACCAGGGCAGTCGGCCGGGCCGCGCCGGATACCGCCTTGGCGACCGCGGCGTACGCCGGCTCCGGCCACCAGTCGCAAGCGATCCGGCCGCCCAGGCACAGGTCGCGCTCGTCGAGCGCGGCCTGGATGCCGGCGAGCCGCTCCCGGGCCGCGAAGATGTTCGCGGCCGGGGTGCCCACCAGATGGATGCCGTCGGTGTGGCCGGCCGCAAGCAGCGTCTGGACAGCGGCCCGGCCGGCCGACAGCTCGTCGGGAACCACCGCGGACGTCGTGGCGTCGCGGTCCATGCAGTTGACGAGCACGAGCGGGTGGCCCTTCAGCGCCGGCGGCGGCCGGGCCTGCCGGGTGAACATCGTGGCGTAGAGGAAACCGTCGACGCCCCGGTCGATCATGTCGTGCACCAGCCGTTCCTCGACGATGCGGTCACCTTCGGTCTCGCCGATGAACAGCAGGTGCTGGTGGCGCAACGCGGTGGCGAGTGCGCCGCGGACCACGTTGCCGGCGAACGGCTCCGTGGCGAGAGTGTCGGAGATCAGCCCTATCGTGTCGGTGAGCCGGGTCCGCAGGCCGCGGGCCATCATGTTGGGCCGGTAGTCGAGCTCTCGCGCCGCGCGCAGCACCCGCTGCTCGGCGTCGACGGATATCCGCATGTCGCGGCGACCGGCCAGCACGAACGACGCGGTCGTCCGGGACACTCCGGCTCGTTTGGCGACTTCGAGCATGGTCACCCGATGGGCCGGCACGTTGACACCTCCCCGCTGGATCTGACGTCAACAAATCGTGGAACGAGAAACTCGTGGTCGAACCGGTGCAGCGCTCGTCGCTGCGAAACGATCGCGCGCCGGTGGTCTCGCCCTGGTCACCCGTCGATCCCTTCTCCGGTGATGGCGTGGAACGCGGACCGTGCGCTAAACCGGTGTAACACACCTCGGGGCCCCGGCTGAATCCCCGTTGCGCCCATCGGGGAAGGCCGGTGCCGACGATGCCGCGGTCGGGCTGTGCCGCGGTGGCGTGATGCCGCGGAAGGGCCAGCCGAAATGGATGCCTTTATCGCGGTGAGCGGGGATAACGCCGTCGTAACATTTCCTTGACACCCCTGAGTGCTGGGGGGAGCATCACGATAACGCGATTTAGCTAACCCCACCATCTACCACGGAAGTACTTCCTCCCCCGAGCTGTCCACCTTCACCCGCGCCGACGTGCTGGCCTCCCCGCCCCTCGGCGCGGTCTTCCACTTGGCCATCGGCGGCCGGACGATTGTCCCGCGCGCCTGGCGTGACGAATCGAAACCGTGACGGAGGAACGATGGAATCTAACGAGACTTTCGGCCGACCGCTGGCCCGTCGCCAGTTCCTGACGGGCGCGGCCCTGGCCGGGTTCGGGCTCGCCGGCGGCGGCCTGCTTGCCGGGTGTGGCGGCTCGGACTCGGGCGGCGGGGGCAACCAACCCGCCGCCAGCGGCGACAAGATCGGTGGCGCGATCACCTGGTCGAGCTGGGCCAACCCGGGCGAGGCCGAGCGCTTCAAGCAGTACTCGAAGGACTTCCAGGCCAAATACGGCACCAAGGTCACCTACCAGACGATCGTCGGCGACTACCAGGCGAAGCTGCTGACCCAGCTGGCGGGCGGCGCAGCCTCGGACGCGTTCTACGTCGGTGACGGCCAGATGGCAAAGATGATCGAGACCGGGCAGCTGGAAAAGCTCGACGCGTTCCTTTCCTCGGCCGATTCACCGATCAAGACCACCGACGTCTATGAAGGGCTCTGGCAGTGGTGCAAGGGCCCGGACGGCGGCATCTACGGCCTGCCGGTGGACTGCAACCCCAAGGTGTTCTGGTTCAACAAGGGCCTGCTCCAGGAGGCCGGAGTGTCCCAGAACCCGGCGCAGCTCTACGAGGCCGGGCAGTGGAACCAGGCCGCCCTGACCGACATGCTGGCCAAGGTGAAGGCCACCGGCAAGCGCGGCATGGTATTGGAGGGCAACTGGTTCGACCTGATGAGCATCATCACGACATTCGGCGGAACCGCGTTCGACGAGAGCGGCAAGGCGGTCTTCGACACCGATCCGAAGGCGCAGGCGGCGGTGACCTGGCTGTTCGACCAGATGAAGTCGGGCAACATCTCCTACGGCGGATCGTTGCCCAAGGGCCAGGGTGTCGACGCGCTGTTCTACGGCGGCCAGTTGGCCACCATCCAGTACGGCCGCTGGATTCTGCCCAACCTGAAGAAGCTGAAGAAGCTGCAGTACGACATCGCGCCGATGCCCTCGGAGTCCGGCAAGGACATCGCCCCGGTCGCGGTGTACACGGCGGCGATGTCGGTGTATGCGAAGGCCAAGCAGAAGGACGTCGCCACGAAGTTCTTCGGGCACTACGTCAGCGCGGAGGGCCAACGGGCCCGGCTGTCCGGCGGTGGCAACGCTGTTCCCTCCGTCCCGGGGCTGGACGACATCGTCACCGAGGGCAACCTCCCCGAACACGGCAAACTGTTCACCGAGATCGCGGCGAAGGGTTACGCCATTCCTAAGGCGATCGGCACGAACGCCAAGGTGGCCACGAACCTGCCGCTCGAGATGGACAAGATGATCAAGGCTGGCAACGAGACCCCGCAGTCGTTCACGCAGAAGCTCGCCGCGCTGATCAACGGCGGCTGACCCGAGCCGCAGCGCCGTGGCGCACGGGGAGAACGCCGGCTCGCCGCCGATGTCTCCTCGTGCCCCCGACCGGCAACCGGTGGACGACATCCGTCCACAGTCGACACCGTCACGCACGTAAAGGAGCTGACATGCCGAACTCATCAAGCAGAACGGTGGCCCGACTATGACCGCGGAACCGGTTGTCCCGGAGGTACACCCGAGGGCGGGTGCCGTCGAACCCCCGGCGGAGAAGGAGCACGAGCCGGGTGTGCCGCTGAACAAGCACGGGCACGGGAAGGACACCGTGGCCGCCTACCTGTTCCTAGGGCCGCAGTTGATCGGCCTCGTCGTCTTCATGCTGGGCCCGCTGGTATTCGCTGTGATCCTGGCGTTCTCCAACTGGGACGGGTTCGGCACGCGGTCCTTCGCCGGCGTGCACAACTTCCAGGTGGTGTTCACCGACCCGCAGTTGCGCCGGTCGGCGCTCAACACCTTGTGGTTCACGGTGCTGCAGGTGCCGGGGCTGATGCTGTCGGCATTCATCGTGGCCTACATGCTGCAGAAGACGGCCAAGAGCAAGTCGTTCTACCGGGTCTTTTACTTCGCGCCCGTGGTCACGTCGTCCGTCGCGGTGGCGGCGATCTGGCTGTGGCTGTTCAACCCCGAAATCAGCCCGCTCAACAGCTTCCTGCGCAGCGCCGGACTGCCGGCGCCGGACTGGCTGCAGAACCCGAAGACGGTGATCCCCGCGTTCGCGATCGTCGGTATCTGGCAAGGGCTGGGCTACCAGGTGGTCATGTTCATGGCCGGGCTGGAAAGCATCTCCAAGGCGATGTACGAGGCAGCAGATGTCGACGGCGCCAACGAGATGCAGAAATTGCGCAAGGTCACGCTGCCGCTGTTGTCGCCCACGATCCTGTTCCTGTCCATCACGTCGATCATCGGCTCGTTCCAGGTTTTCGACTACATCTACGTGTTCCTTGACACCACAGCGCCGGCCCCGGCCCGCACCATCGTCTACGAAATCGTCAACATCGCGTTCCGCGAGTTCAACTTCGGCGTCGCGGCGGCGATCGCCGTGTGCCTGTTCATCGCGCTCCTGGGTCTCACCGGCCTCCAGCTGGCCGCTCAGAAGAGGTGGGTGCATTACACAGAATGAGTATCGTCGCTGATATTGCCGTACACGCCGTCGATGAGATGGCGCACGAACACGCTCCTGAAATCAAGAAGCCGTTCCGGCCGAGCCGCATCGTTCTGCACGTGCTCCTGCTCCTCGGCGCCCTGATCATGGCCGGGCCGTTCATCTGGATGATCTTGTCCTCCTTCAAGCCGCTGGAGGAGATCTTCATCCAACCGCCCAAGATATTGCCGCAGGACTGGGCGCCGGAGAACTACTCCAACGCGTTGGCGCAGGCCGACTTCGTGCGGGGCTTCCTGAACAGCATCTACATCGCCGTCACCGTGACCCTCGTCTCCGTGATCACCTGTGCGATGGCCGCGTACGCCTTCGCGCGGATCAAGTTCCCGGGTGAGAAGCAACTGTTCATGACCTTCCTGGCGACGATGATGGTGCCCGGCCAGCTCACCGTCATCCCGCTCTACATCATCCTAAGCAAGATCGGCTGGGTCGACACCCACCTGGCGATCATCGTGCCGGCGGCGTTGTTCAACGCGTTCGGCGTGTTCTTGATACGCCAGTACGTGCGGGGCATCCCGCTGGAACTCGAAGAGGCCGCCAGCATCGACGGCGCGGGCCGGGTGCGCATCTTCTGCACGCTCATCCTGCCGCTGCTGCGCACGCCGTTGACGGCATTGGGCATCTTCACCTTCCTCAACCAGTGGAACAACTTCTTCTACCCGCTGATCTTCTTGAACAGCGAAGAGAAATTCACCATCCCGCTGCTGGTCAACCAATTCAAGGGCGCCTACTCCTCGGACTGGACCGGCCTGATGGCGGCCGCGACGCTCGCCGCCGGCCCGATGCTGATCATCTTCATCATCGCGCAACGGCAAATCGTGGAGGGCATCGCGCTTTCCGGATCCAAGACGTAGATCAAAAGGCCTCGGGCCATACCGCATCGGTCCGCCCGTGCCCGCCGAGGGCGCGACGCGGACCGAGGCGCGTCCGGGGCCACCCTTTTTCAGTCCGGGCGGGCACGAGCCGCCGTATCCGACGGTGGGCACCACCCGGCGGCTCGAACAGGAGGCACCAGTGGACCCC